>Ga0208299_1001042_pt1 | contig 22025 bp, 26 predicted proteins | sample 15_taG_FD_184089 | JGI IMG/M metagenome (GOLD analysis project Ga0208299, IMG submission 184089) | Marine viral communities from the Subarctic Pacific Ocean - 15_ETSP_OMZ_AT15312 metaG (SPAdes) (version 2) | ecosystem: Environmental > Aquatic > Marine > Oceanic | place: Pacific Ocean | collected...
AAAGGAGAGTTGGATTTTATATTCACATCTCCGCCATATTTTAATAGAGAAGCATATAGTGAAGATGAAAATCAATCCTATAAAAAGTATGGTTCGTCTTATGAGAGTTGGCGAGATGGATTCTTACGTCCGACTCTGGAAACTTGTGTAGAGTATTTAAAACCAAATAGATATATGGCGTGGAATGTTGCAGACCTATTGGTGAGTGGAAAATATTTACCAATTCAAAAAGATAGTATTGACATTCTTTCTTCTTTGGGTATACTATATAAGTATACATTAAAGATGGCGTTAGAAGGAATGCCCGGCCAGAATCGTTTAGACGGAGACGGTAAACCCACATGTAAGAATTTTTGTAAGGTAGACGGAAAGTACCTAAAATATGAACCAGTAATGATTTTTTATAAGGAAAAATAACAAATGAGCAAAACGAAAAAACAAGAATTATTTTATATCATGAACCCAAATTGTGGTTGGTGCAAGAAAGCAGACCCAGTTGTTGACGAATTGATAAAAAATGGAGTAGAAATTACAACATTAGATGTTTCAAATCAAGACGAGGCAAAACAAGCAAACGAAATAAAATCAAAACATGAAGTTCGTTGCGGAACGCCGTTGTTTATAGAATCAGAAACAGGTAATATGGTTTGTGGATTCCGAGAGGTGGATGTCTTGACGAAATGGGCAAACGGCGAGGTAATCCCTGCACCCCCACGACCAAAACCAAAACCAAATCCAAATGATAAACAAAAAGAACCCACCAATATACCTCAACGAAAGTTGGCACAATTAGAATATATTTGGGTTGATGGAGACAACAACACGAGAAGCAAAACTCGGTTTCTTCCTATCAATTTTGGAACAGAAGAAAACCCTTTGCCATTTGAATCTATCATGACTCAAATTCCACAATGGACATACGATGGGTCGAGTACAAACCAATCAAACAGAGAAGATAGTGATTTAATTTTGAAGCCAGTTCGGTTCTTTGGTAATCCCTTTTCGAGCCAACAACCAAATAGTGTATCTTACATAGTATTGTGTGAAGTGTTTAATGGTGATGATACACCACACGAAACCAACACAAGAGCCAAATTAAGAACTCTTATTGATTCTATTCCAGACTCGAATGATATGTGGTTTGGTTTGGAACAGGAATATGTTTTTGTGGATGAATATGGTACAATAGACAACTGGCATGAAGACCAAAAACCACAAGGAGATTATTATTGTGGTATTGGTGGAAATAATATATCCAATGACCAACGACAAATTGTTCAAACCCATGCACAATTTTGTATCCAATCGGGTATTAATATCGGTGGTACAAATGCAGAAGTTTTGAAATCACAATGGGAGTATCAACTCAACCCCACAACAGCCATTTCACAATCAGACCAATTGTTTGTTTCTAGATATATTCTTAACAGATTAGCAGAGGTACGAGGTAAGTATGTGAGTTTCGACCCAAAACCAATTGAAGGAGATTGGAACGGTTCGGGGTGTCATATTAATTTCTCCAATAAGAAAATGAGAGAAGAAGGTGGAAAAGATTACATCGAAGAAGTGTGTTCTGTGTTGAAAGATTCCCATGATAATTGTATTGATTCTTATGGTACTGGAACCGAACGAAGACTTTCGGGTGAACACGAAACATCAAAATATGATGAGTATACTTGGTCAGATTGCGACCGTGGTGCTTCCGTCAGAATTCCATTAACAACTGTTAAAAATGAATATAGGGGACACATCGAGGATAGAAGACCATCAGCAAATATAGACCCATACGAAGCAATCCATGCTTTTGTTGAAGGAGTTGAAGTTCTATTGTTAGAGAAGGTTGCATAATGGCATTACCATACGAAAATTGGTGGATTTGGAAAAAGATATTCAAAGAGCATGGACATAAGGGCTATACTGCTATTCAGGGTATTATGTTGAATGAAAAAATGACGGATGCAGACATTAAAAGACGATACCCAGATTTAAACATCAATAGTATTACTATAATGAGATTGATTTTTAAAATAGAAGAGTTAGAAACCAAAGTAAACCTTTTGAGTGTGAGTAAACATAAACAACCAACAAAGACACCAAACGATACAGGAAATCATAAAGGAGTGTTTTCTGTTGTAGATGAAAATGGTGATTATGTCAAATATAAAAGGGGTGATATTGTTTCATACAACAATAAAACATATCTTGCAAATAATAATATACCAGAAGGAATGGGCCCACTTCATGAAAGTTCTGGTTGGAAAGAAATAACACCCGATACAATTGAAGGCGGAGAATTTAATTAATGATACTTATTGACAACAATCAAATAGTAATTGCTTGTGCGTTTCATATAATCAAACAAAAATCAGAACTCGATGTAGATATGCTTCGACATATGGTGTTAAATTCTTATAGAATGTATAGGAAGAAATTTCACGGCAAATATGGGGAGTTGGTTATATGTCATGATGCGGGCAATTATTGGCGCAAGGATTTTTTCTCTAACTATAAGGCAAATAGAAAAAAGAAAATGAGGGAGTCTGACCATAACTGGAACGATATTTTTGAATCTTTGAATTTGTTGAGAGATGAACTAAAAGAAAATTTACCATATAAGAGTATAATGGTAGACAGAACGGAAGCAGATGATATAATAGCAGTATTGTCAAAAACAAGTGACGAACAGGTAATGATTATATCAAGTGATAAAGATTTAAAGCAACTGATGAAATATCCTAATGTTAGACAATACAGTCCAACAAAAAAGGATTTCATTGAATCGTTAGACCCAGAGGATGAGTTGATTGAACATATAATCAGAGGAGATTCTTCTGATGGTATTCCTAATATTTTCTCAGATGATGATTCTATTATAAATGAAAATAAAAGACAAACACCTTGCAGGAAAAAGAAGATTAAAGAGGTACTTGAAGATATTAGTGTGTGGTCTAAAACACACGAATGGCAGAGAAATCAAACACTTATAGATTTGAATTTTATACCAGAGGAATATGAGTCTAATATTTTAGATGAATTTAAAAAAGAACCGAAAGGAAAGAGGGGGAATCTGTTAAATTATTTCATTAAATATAATTTGATGAATTTTGTAGATTGCATCGAGGAATTCTAAAATGTCCAAAAAGAAAAATAAAGGAAAGAACGACAAACGAGATGGTAATGGCAGGGATTTTAGAAGCAAAACAAAGAAAAATTCTATTAAAAGGGCTTCCAGACATTGGAGAAAGAGAATGTTAGATGAGGTTCGTGACGGTGTTCTAGACACTGAGGAATTTGAAACTTTTGAACAATAGTGATATACAATTAAATGTATTGAGGGATGGTGTTCAACCATTTGAGGTTGAGATAGACCCCACTAATATATGTAATCAAAATTGCTATTTCTGTAATGTGGAAGAGTTCAGAAAGACATGCAAGGATGCCGCTACGACAGAGGATTATATAAAATTGATAAAAAGTTTACCAGACACGGTAGGGAAAATTGTATTTTCTGGTGGTGGTGACCCAATCGTACACCCGAACATATCAGATATGGTTGAAGAAGCGTGTAAAAAAGATGCAGAGGTTGGTTTTATAACTAACGGTACTCTTCTTCAACGACTAAAAATAACCAAAGAACTTCACCCAACGTGGATTGGTATAGATGTGGACACTGTTGACAGCGATTCATATTTTACAATTCGTGAAAGTAAAATTGATTATGTTATGAAAAATATTGATAATGTTGTACCCCAAATACAATCTTGTGGTACACTGGTAACATTCAAAGCATTAATCACCCACTACAACAATACATGGGAAAAGTTGGAAGAAGCAATCAAGTTTGCAAAAGATAAAGGATTTGATGAGTTTTTCGTTCGAGTGGCACACTTCAAAGACGGTAGGGTTATAGAACCCATTACCACATGGGATGATGTAGAACAAAGACTAAGAGCATATGCAAAGAAGGTTGGTATTAAATTTATGTGTGCTTTTGAAAAGGAAAAGATTTTTAGAGGAAATGGGGGATGTGTAGAAAAATGTTTTGGTCCTAAAAAAGCAGTGATATTCTGCGCCGATGGTTATACTTATTGGTGTACAGAATTTCGTGGAGTACCAGAATACAGATTAGGTAGTTGGATTGAGGATGGATATGATTCTATTTTCAAAAAAGGACTGCTTGATGAAATGGAGCAGTTTGGTGAATATCATAAGTGTGATGTTCAATGTAAATATTCTCATCTCGTCAACGAAGACGGAAGTTGGGATATGAATAAATGTCTAGAAAATGGAGATATATAGTATGATTACAGAGGTTAAAACAATGAAACTTTCAAAAGAAACATTAAAGATTTTGAAGAATTTTTCTTCACTTAATTCCAATCTATTGGTGAAGGGTGGTAATATAATCAATACCATTACACCCGCAAAGAATGTTGTTGCAATTGCAACACTAAAAGAAGATTTCCCAGTGGAGTTTGGGATATGGGATATGGGTAAGTTTCTCGGAACCATTTCCCTTTTTGAAGAACCAGAATTTACATTTGACGAAAAGTTCGTGACAATTTCTGGTAAGGGTGGTGGTAAGGTTTCGTATTTTTATTCAGAACCATCTCTTTTAACTACACTAAAAAAGGAAATCAAAATGCCAGAAGTAGCAATTGATTTCAATTTTACGGAAAAGAATTTTAACGATATTCTTAAATCTGCATCAGTTCTTCAACTACCAGATTTATGTATCCGTTCAAATAGCAAAGACGGAACAATTGAATTGGTGGTAATGGATAAAAAATCATCCACAACAAACAGTTACACAGTCGTTGTTGGAGATAATCCAAATCCAAATGATACTTTTGAGTTTTATTACAAGATTGAAAACCTTCGATTATTGCCAGGAGACTATAAAGTATCGGTTTGTAAAAATGTTGTTAGTAGATTTGTTCACAATAATTGCGACTTAGAATATTATGTCGCACTGGAAATGGATTCAAAATATACAGAAGGATAATAAAATGAAACATATTCTCGTATGCGGCGGCGGTGGTTTTATAGGAAGTCATCTCGTAAAAAAACTAAAGGAACAGCAACATCATGTTACTGTTTGTGACTTGAAGAAACCTTATTTCTCCGAATCCCCTGCTGATAGATTTGTTGTTGGTGACCTTCGTGACCAACAGATTTGTGATTCAGTTTTCGACCGAAGATATGATGAAGTGTATCAACTGGCAGCCGATATGGGCGGTGCAGGTTATATTTTTTCTGGAGAAAATGATGCAGAAGTTATGCACAACTCCGCACTAATTAATCTCAATATTGTAGAGAGGTGTTTAAAAACAAGAGTTGGTAGGGTATTTTATTCTTCATCTGCTTGCATATATCCAGAATACAATCAATTAGACCCAGACAATCCAGACTGCACAGAAGATAGTGCATACCCCGCCGCACCAGACAGTGAATATGGTTGGGAAAAACTATTTTCCGAACGGTTATATTTGTCTTATATGAGAAATCATGGACTAGATGTTAAGATTGTTCGATTCCATAACATTTATGGACCAGAAGGAGTATGGGAGGGTGGTAAGGAGAAAGCACCGGCTGCCTTGTGTAGAAAGATTGCAGAAATAGAAGATGGTGGTGAGATTGAAGTTTGGGGAGATGGTGTTCAAACTCGTTCGTTTTTGTTTATAGATGAATGTTTGGAAGGTTCTATGAAATTAATGGAATCCGAAGAACACGGACCCTTTAATGTGGGTTCGGATGAAATGATTAGTATTAATGATTTTGCAAAAATGATTATTGACATTTCAGAAAAAGACATTACAATTAATAACATTGAAGGACCTCTAGGTGTTCGTGGTAGAAATTCGGAAAATAGTTTGATTGAAGAGAAGTTAGGATGGTCGCCTTCTAGACCGTTGAGGGAAGGTATCGAAGTAACATATAATTGGATTAATGAGCAAGTGAAACAAAGAACATAGAAGAAATATTATATTATGATTACAGAAGAATTAGTGAAAGAATTTTTATGGGTAGAAAAATACAGACCACAAACAATAGATGATTGTATTTTACCAAAATCTATAAAATCAACATTTGAAGATATTGTATCATCTGGACAAGCACAGAATTTATTGTTATCTGGAAAAGCAGGATGTGGTAAAACTACAGTTGCCAAGGCACTTTGCAATGAGTTGGGTTGTGATTGGATTATTATTAACTGTTCAGAATCTGGCAACATTGATACTTTAAGAACAACTATCAAGGATTTTGCAAGTTCTGTATCCTTATCGGGTGCAAAGAAGGTAGTGATTCTTGATGAGTTCGACTATAGTAACGCACAAAGCATTCAGCCTGCGTTGCGTGGTGCTATTGAAGAGTTCTCTAAAAATTGTAGGTTTATTATTACTTGCAACTACAAGAACCGAATTATTAAACCTATTCATTCACGGTGTACAAATATTGAGTTTGTAATGCCCTCAAAAGAAAAACCACAACTTGCTTCGGGTTTTCTTTCCAGAGTTAAGAATATTCTAGATGAAGAGAATATTCCATATGAGGAAAAGATTCTGGTAGAGTTGATTATGAAATACTTTCCAGATTTTAGAAGGACTCTAAACGAACTTCAACGATATTCGATTTCTGGAAGTATTGATGTGGGCATTTTATCACAGTTGGGTGAAATTGAAATCAAAGACCTCATGAAATACATGAAAGAAAAGAATTTCTCAAATGTTCGCAAATGGGTGGTACGAAATTTAGATAACGACCAGACAGCAATATTCAGGAAGATGTATGATTATCTTTCCGAATATATTACACCCCAGAGTATTCCTGCAACTATTCTTATTTTAGCAGAATACCAATACAAAGAAGCATTCGTAGCAGATACGGAAATAAATACAACAGCATGTTTAATTGAAATTATGATGGAGGCGGAATTTAAGTGAATTTAAAAGCAGAAGGTGATTATATCATCGTAGAAAAAGTGGATTATGAAGAGGAACAGGTGTCTGAGGGTGGTATCATCTTTAAGCAAAGTCAAATTCTCGATAGTAGTTTTGTAGAATCAAAGATACTTTCTCTGGGTCGTGGACTTCCGTTAATGGATGGCACAGTACCACCAGTTGATTATTCGGAGGGAGATACTATATTATATGATGCACGGTCAAGAATTGGTATGCATAAAGACTTTGATGTGATAAGAAGAGAGCATATAGTAGCAGTAATTCAAGATGAAACTGAGTGATTTTTTAACAGCAATCAATTACAGCAAAGAATCTTTGTTCGATACAGAAGATGATATGATTCAGAAGGATTATGTTCCGTTCGTGATTAACAGGTGTCTTTCTTATTTTCCCGATACTATCTTCCACGCAAACGAGATGAATAGATTAAATCAATTAGAAAAAAGATTACAGTTTGATTACTTGTCATCCGCAATCCGAAAACGAAAACGATATAGCAAATGGCTAAAGGATGAAAATTCAAAAGACCTAGAATTAATCAAACAAAACTTCAATTATTCAAATTCTAAAGCAAAAGAGGCACTTTCGATTTTGTCCAAAAATGACATTGAACGCATCAGAGAAGCAGATATAGAGTCCTAAAATGCATTGTATTATAAATAATTATAAAATACAATGAAAGTGAATATGTACTATGGAAGAACTGGAAGACATTTTTCAAGGATTGGGAATTGAAATAGAATTGAATGAGGATGATGATTTTTTGAAAATCAAGGAAACACTTACCCGAATAGGGGTATCGTCCAGAAAAGAAAACAAATTATATCAATCATGCCACATTTTACACAAACGAGGAAGATATGCAATTATGCATTTCAAGGAATTGTTTTGTTTGGATGGATTAAAATCCGACATGACAGATAATGATATCGGAAGAAGAAATACTATTGTGAAACTTTTAAACGAATGGGAACTTATAACCGTGTTTGAGGGTGAAGATTACGAAGAACCTCAAGTTAGTCTTGCACAAATCAAGATTCTCCCATATAACCAGAAAGATGAGTGGGAGTTGATTCCCAAATATCATATCGGCAACAACCCCTAGAAGGTATATCTTTTTTATTATGAGCAAAATATTAATCAAATTTCCAACAAGAAACAGACCAGATAAATTTAAGAAGGTTCTGGAAAAAACTATCCAATTCCTATCTGGCAATAATCCTGTAAGATTCGTCATCACAATGGATGAAGACGATGATACCATGAACAACAAAAAGATGAAGTCGTACCTCAAAAGAGTTAGGAAGAATGGCACAGACCTCGTATATCATTATGGTAACTCCAAAACAAAAGTAGAAGCATGTAATGCGAATCTTGAAGGTGAAGAAGCAGATATTGTTATTCTTTTATCTGACGATATGGTGCCTTGTCTTGAGGGTTTTGATGAATTGATAGTAGAGGGTATGAGGGAGAATTTCCCCAACAACGATGGAGCAATTAAGTTTCATGATGGACTCAGAAATCAAAATGATTTGTTAATGACACTTCCTGTTATTGGTTGGAAATTATATGAAGCAATGGGATACTTATATCATCCATCATATACTTCTATTTTCTGTGATAATGAAATGACACATGTTTGTATGATGCTCAATAAATTAGCAGTCTCTCCCGTTTGTATATTCAGGCACGAGTGGACATCTCAACCATTTGATGAACTTCATGCACGAAACGAAAATGCAGAGATGTACAGAATAGACGGAGCAATTTTTGAAGGTCGGAAAGCAAACAACTTTGATGTTCATAAATTTTCTTTAACATGAATACTATAATTTCTTATTGTTTATTTGAACCTTTGGTGATGCACTCCCACAGAACATGGGACGAAAATAGATTAGAACCAGAGAGATATTGGTATAATTTACCAAGTTTACTTGTGATGAATGATATACTATATCCAGATTTTTCTACCACGTTTTATATTAGTCATAGTATACAATACCACCCACTGTTTGAAATTTTAAGACGGTCGGGTGTTAAAGTAGAAGTGGTAGAACGAGATTTTGATAAGACATCAGAACCAATGTTGTGGAGGATGCTTCCCTACTGGGATGATGTTGATTGTTTCTTTACAAGAGATATAGATTCTCTGCCAAATCGTGACGAAGTTCGGTGTACACTTCAATTTGCACAAAATGATGAGTATCATATTCAAACGATTCGTTCAAACGAAAATCATTATCACGAACAGGGATGTGATATGCTAGGTGGGTTGTCTGGATTTAAACCAAAACATATCCCGAATGTTCCTACTTCCTTTGAATCTTATTACACAAACCGAAGTGATTTGCCTTGGGCCCAAGACCAATACCTAATGACTAATACGTTTATATATTCACAAGATGGAAGTTATTTGAATAGCCATTTTCTTGATTGTCCAATAAATGACCAACATCAACCCGCTTCGTTTCCTTGTAAAAGGGTTCGTGGATTAGATAAAATTATGTTGAATAATCAACAAGATATGGTATTATCTATGGTAGAAGAAAGTAAGATGTCTTCTTGGGCAGGAGAACCTTGTGATGCAAGAGGAGATTTTACAAGACAAATGTTGGATATGGATAATGCCATGGCAAGAAAATTAAAAGAATTGTTCAAGGAAAACTCAAAATTATCAGAGGTATATTTATGAAAATTCATAGAAATCTTAACGGACATAAAAAGGGTGATACTTTTAGAGAACTTTTGAGTATGTGGGAAGAATCTGGATATTGTGAAGTTGTTGACAGCGATGACAGATTTTGTTGGGTTGATGGTGTGGGAAATATTCTATTATATGAATATGCAAGATTTGACTTTATGCCAGAAAAATGGAACCATGCACTATTTTCAAATATGCAATTGGACTGTGCCTCATGCGTTCCGTGGATTTTTTGGTCTAGACATCCAAGAAAATTAGAAGCAGAAATCGAACGAGGCATTCTTCCATACAATGAGAGAGAAACTAATTCTATATTTTTGGGGAAGATTGAGAATGATGTACAATTCAAAGCAAGAAATACATATGATTGGTCTACATGCATCGAAGAATTTAATATGCCTGTTGTAATGGGAAATGTGAATTATTATCCATATACGCAAGAGGAGTATTTGGTGAAGGTGAAACAATCTAAATTTGGATTGGTGTTGCCTGGGTATGGACCAAAATGCAATAGAGAAATAGAATACTTAGGTTTGGGCACAGTTCCGATTTATACAGGTGGGTGCGACATTAGTTTTTACAATCCAATGAAAGAAGGGGTTCATTACCTTTTCGCCAATTCACCAGAAGAAGTCAAGGACATGGTGGACAATATAACCGAATCTGAGTGGGTAGAATTGTCTGAGAACGGTAGGAAATGGTACAACGATAACTGCTCTAGGAGAGGTTCCTTTGAGGTTACACAGTCGATTGTGGAGGATTTGTGTGGTTGATGTAACTGTCATATTGACCGTGTGGAAACGGAATAATTTAGAAGAACAACTTCATGCTATTCTTGACCAAACAGCAGATATTGATGAGATATATGTGTATCAAAACGAATCCCATGTGGACATATCACACCTAAAAGAGAAGTATAATTTTAAACATATACACTCCAAAGATAAGAATTTTAAATTTCACGGTAGGTTTGTTTTACCTTTATTATTTACAACAGAATATACAGCAATTTTTGATGACGATACTATCCCTGCAAAGAATTGGTTAAGTCATTGTATGAAATTATGTGATGAGAAGAATTGTATTGTTGGAGCAAATTGCAGAAACCACAATGGATTTGGGTGTGGTCTTTGTGATGGAAAATTAAACGAAGAACCCATAAAATGTGACATCGTTGGCCACTGTTGGTTTTTCAAAACACAATGGATACATCACATGTGGAGAGAACCTGCATTTACCTTTGAAAACGGAGAGGATATTCATTTCTGTGCATCTTGTCAAATTCATGGTGGTATAGATTCGTATATACCAACTCAAGTGATAGATGAACAAGATAATTGGGGGGATATGAATCCTTCTCTGGGAGGTGATGAACACGCCACATGGAAAACTCCCACCCACAACGATATTCGTAGCGAATTATACAATTACTGGCAGGGTAAAGGGTGGATATGCAACCAATAGTTTCTATAGAAACCATGCCATCCAATTGGGGATTTGGTAATAGGGTTTTGTATTTTAATAATCTAATACAAATTGCCCATAGAAATTTTTCTAAGAGATGGAGATGTGTTCCTTGGGACGGTCATCAATTATTTTCTGGCGATATGTTTGGAGTGTTGAGTGAGAAAGCAACACACATGCTTCCGCCTTGTTTGGGTGAGTTGTTTTTTGGATGGCACACAATTTCTACTAGAGAAATATTTAAATTGAAATCTGATTATAATGTTCCAAATAAAACTGTTGCCATTCATTTTAGAGGAACTGACTTTCATTCGTGGAATCCAGATTCTATTTTGGATGTGGATTATTATATAAATGCTATTAATATGATAGACGATATTGATGGTGTAATCCTTTTTACGGATGATGAATCTTTATCATCGTTCAACCAAGTAAGGGATTACCTTGAAAAAATAGGTATACAATATGAGTATGGAGACAACACATCTAATAGGGATAATTATGCAAAAGATTTTGGTAAGATGACAGAGTGTGATTATATAATTTCGAGTCCTTCAACTTTTTGTGTTTGTGCGGGGTTTATTGGTAAACATAAGAAAATCATACACAGCAAAAAATGGTTAGAAAATAGGATAAATAATAATGACAAGTTCTGGGTGGATTTGTATAATGGTGGTAATGAAGATTATAGCATTTGGAAAACAGCATGATATATTTAAAAACATATTTTTATACCGAGCATGAAATAAAATTTTTGATTATGAATTTGATAGAATCTTATAATCATATTGATAAGTTTATTATATGTGAACATAATAGAACACACACCGGCCAACCTAGAGATTTTATTTTTGAGAATCACAGAAAAGAATTTCCCGAAGAATTTATGGATAAGGTGATATACCTACCGTGCGATATAAGTGAACATACTGTAGAGGCGTATGAAGATGAAGATGCAATTCACAAAATAAATGAACCTGTCATGAGAAGTTGTTTTATGACTAACATGTCATTCGATGATGAAGATATTATTGTATCAATAGATGCTGATGAAATTATATACGGAGAATCATGGGAGTATATCATTTCAGAAGTAGAAAAGAAGGAATTGGTCAGATTGAATATGCATCAATTTTTCTATAAGTTTAATTATCTTTGGGTGGGTAAAGATTTTACATCTCCAATCGCCACAAAGTATAAAGTTTTTAAACACCAATATCCCTGTAATTGGAGAGATGTGGGTCAGATTTTAACTAAAAAAATAGGGTGCCATTTTTCTTGGTGTATGACTCCAGAAGAAATGGTTTATAAGTTACATACATATAGTCATCCCAGATATAGGTTCTGTGCAAATGAAGAACTTTTAAGGATGGCAATCGAAAATAAAACATATCCATTCGATGAAGAAGTAGATTTTAATATTATGGAAATAGAGTTAGATGATAAGGTACTACCAACATGCATAAGAAATCAGTCGCCATACTTGGAAAAGGTCCAAGTGTAAAAAGATGCACAAAAAAATTCATAGATAAGTTTAATACTGTTGTGGGTTGTGGAAAACCTATATTTAAGGGGTATGAAGACATTATCGGTAATCGTATGCAATATGATTATTCTAATAAAACATCTACCGATTACTCTAGTATAGAGAGGGATAGATTGGGTATTTATAACCATGTGGATACTGGTTCAGGGTCAGAAGTTAGAGAGAATTTTAAATATAAAGATTTAGACCCATCCACAGGCATATTAGCATTTCATGATTTTGTAACAAACCCAAATTATATAGAGATTGCTCTTATTGGTTTTGATTTGTTTCAGACAAATGAAAAAATGTATTATTTCAAAAATAAAGAGTATGACCCTGCGGTTGATTGGTTGTGGGCAGATGGCACTTACGATGAGGACGGTAAATTGACTATAGTGAGTGGCCATGATACCAATCTCACACACGAATATCTGGTGTCTATGTTTGAACTATACCCAGAGAAAAAATTCCACATTTTATCAAGTTATTCATTTGAAAAACGAGATAATTTGAATATAATGTAAATTATGAATATACTAGAGAGGAACCTAGAATATGAAAAATAAAGAATTAAAAGAAAAATATAATAAAGTATTTAAAAGTGGTTCTGATACTTTTTTTACATGTAATGTGTTTCATGAAGCATGGTCAATAGTTGGTCAGCACGATTGGACAGGATTACGAGTTTTAGACATAGGTTGCGGTGAAGGTATGCTCCCCGCAATGATTGCTCATGCGGGTGCAAAAGAAGTTGTCGGTGTGGACTACAGTAAAGAAGCAATTGACAACGCAAATATAAAGTTTAATATTGATAATTTAAGTTTTGTGTGCGGAGATTATAAGGACATTAAAGGAAATTTTGATATTGTTACTATGCAAGGTGTGTTGGAGCATCTTGATGAGCCGTGGAAGGAATTAAAAAATATAGCGGATAATTATTTGGGTGAGGATGGAATGATAATTACAAGTTCTCCTTCGTTTTTAAACCCAAGGGGATATGTGTGGATGACACTACAAAAATTATTTGATGTTCCAATGTCCCTTACAGATTTGCACTATATTTGTCCATTTGATGTAGAGTATTTTTGCGAAGAGTTTGGTTATGGATTAGAATATGTGTCTATTCATCAAGATTGGGGTTCAGGAGAAACGATGATTCGTGATTTCAATAAAAGATTAAGGAATGCATTAAGTGATGTGGATATAGATAATAGTGGAGTGGATAATTTGTTGGAGTGGTTGGATAAGGCAAAAGAATATTTTCAAACAGACGAATCTACTGGTGCAATTGTAGTTTACAAGGTATGTAAATGAAAACACTAAAAAGAGATAAAGTAGTTTTAGATTTTCGTGAAAAGCAAAGGGAACAGAGAGGGATACTTGCAGGACAATATCCCCATGTAGTTGAAGATAAAATTTATTATCAAATGGAAACTCCCAAAGAAATTCATTATGCAATTGAAAACGGAGAAGGATATAGGAAACCTCTTTATAATAATATCATAAGTAAATCTTTGGCTTCCCATAATTTTAGTGTGTTTGTTGATACAAATCTAGATACACCAGAAGATGAAAGATATAAAGCAGTTGGTGGGTATCATGTTGGTAGAGCATCAACAAAAACCCCACATAGGATTGGATTGCATCAAGCAACATTGTATGGGGAGTTGAACGATTGTACATTAAGTAAAGGTCTGGAAATTATTCCTTTTAAAGACCCTGTATGGCCTGAATTTACTAAGTTATTATTTAAGGATGATTTTTTTCATCCACGACATGCAAACGGATTGTATATTTTTAAATCTCCAGACGGTATAAACTGGACAGAATATTACGATAAACCTATATTTAGCACATTTACAAAGGATGTACTGGCATTTGATACTCTGCCTAGTATATTTTATGACCACAATATAGAAGAATATGTGATATACTTACGAGCGAACCTGCGACTTGGTGTTAGGTGTGTAATGTATAGTCGTTCAAAGGATTTGATAAAATGGTCAGAACCCATCTTAATAGAAACAGACCCACCGTTTAATATGAACCATGAAAATTTATATTATATGTGTGCATTTCCGTTTGGGAAAAAGTATATAGCATTCCCACCACATTTTAAGAATGTCATAATCTCGGACAATCATAGATTGTATTCTGATGCAAAGACAAAGGTTATGATTTCAGATGATGGTATAAAATGGAAAACAATAGATGAGATTTTATATTCTGACACAGAGGGTCATATGACTTTTCCTCATGTTGTGTCTTTTCGTGAAGAAGAAGATGGATATGCACTATATGTCCATGAGGATTTCATGACACTTAACAATAAACTTGTCAGATACACAATTGACAAAAAAGAATTGGACAGTTATGTTATCTGATATAGGATATAACTTTAAAATATCAAAGTTTACTCAACTAGGAAATAGTTTAGTTCAATTGTCCAATGCTGTAAACATAGGTATACATACAAAATCAAAAGTTACTATGCCTTCCATAGGAACATCAACAGAAACATTAGATTTTTTAAGTGGTGTGCCAGATTTTGATTTTAGAACATCTGATTCATGTGGTATTGATTTAGAGAGCAAATTTTATTTTCCGAACGAATGTTTTGGTTATGATTTAACCAATAAAGAAAGACTAAGAATATTGAAGGATTTTGTTTTTCCACACCTACCAATAGTTGATAGCGATGGGATAACAGAAGATACTTTAGTTATTCATATTCGTAGTGGTGATATTTTTGAAGGATGGATACATCAGAATTATGTACAACCACCACTATCATACTATAAGAAAATAATAGAAGAAACTAAACCATCTAATATTTTAATAGTTACTCAGTCAGATAGAAAGAATCCATGTATAGATTCTCTTTTACCCCTATATCCAAACACAAAAATTCAATGTGGCACACTACAGCAAGATGTGAGTGCAATACTTAATGCAAGAAAATTAGTTATCGGATTTGGAACTTTTGGGTGGATGTTGTCTATGATTTCTGATAGAATACATACTTTACACTGTCCGACTATTTGTACAGATTTGTTAAGTTCGTTTTATTCGACCCCACCATTTGAAATTAATCGATATATATATAAAGATTATATAAAAATCGGTGATTGGAAAAATACAAAAGAACAAAGAGAATTGATGTTGATACACCCCGAAGAAAAGGTTGGAGAAAATTATGAATAATAAGATTGATATATTTAGTTGCGATAATAATCATAGAATAAGACTTCTTGAAGAAGTGATTAAAATAAAACCAAAAATTGCTGTAGAAGTTGGGGTGTTAAATGGAGAACACGGTCAGTTAATATTAAATATGTGTTCAACATTAGAAGAATTAAATTTAATTGATTGTTGGGATATCAGAGAAGAAGACGAATCACCACAAAATTATCAAATTTATATAAAAACTGGTTATTTTGATACAATGTACAAACGAGTATGTGAAAAATTTGAAGATGAAACAAAAGTAAAAATAATAAAAGATTATTCTGTATCTGCATCCAAAAAATTTGAAGATGAAACAATTGATTTTGTTTATGTTGATGCTTGTCATAAATATACATGTGTTATCGATGATATTACTAATTGGTTTCCTAAAATAAAATCTGGTGGTTATATTGGTGGAGATGACTATTGTGTTCAAGAAGAACTGGGGGTAGTTAAAGCAGTTGATGATTGTATAAATAATTTCGGTTATGATGAAATTGATAATGTTAAACTGTGGAAAGGTACTAACCACGGTTCTTGGTTAATGAGAAAATTATGAACAATAAGATTGCTATATTTAGTTGTGGAAACGAATCATATATTGAACAAATGTGTGTTTCTTTGACAGTTGCATGTAGAAAAAATTCTGAATTTGTTCCATATATTATTAGCGATGTGTCGGACAAAGACAAAATAAAAACCATACAAAAGTTAGGTATTACTCTTTTACAGGTAGACCTATCGGAAAAATTTAAGATACATAACGATACATGGCCAACCCATATGTTTTGGTATTTTATAGGACCAGAAGCATTATACCAACAGGGGTTTGAATATTCTTGCTATATTGATGCAGATGTATATTGCACCAGCAAATTGGAATTTGATTGGTTGGATGGTATCGAAATCGCTGCTAGGTCTGATAGAGAAAACGAATACAATTCGGGTGTTGTGTTTTTTAACAACAAGAAAATGGAAGAAAAGAAATTGTTTGACACCGCATTAAAGGTTTATAATAAATTTTCTACAGACAAATTTGTACAATGGCATGGTGGTAAGGTTCACGACCAACAGGTTCTTACTGCACTTACAAAAGGAAATCCCTTTAATGAATTTTGGGGAGGAGACAACAACTTCAACATTCTAGATTTGGATGTAACATGGAATTATCCTTTTCAACACACGAAAGACAGAAACGAAGAACATATTAATAAAGATTATTCTGAACTAAAAGATGAAATAAAATTCGTACATTTTCTTCTTTCTCGTCCTTGGCTCCCTTTTGAAAAATGGGGAGGAACTCATGGATTGTTTAAAACTACAGATTTTCCTAATGGATGGGTCGTAAAGACCAATGCAGGAGAACCCAAAAGAGAAACCAGAATTAAATTTGTTGAAAACTGGAGAAAAGAAGTTAGAAAGATAGAGAAAAAATATGAATGTAAGTTGTTTGATGAGTTTGATGATTTAGATTTAATATTGTGATAAGGGAATCTATATAATGAAAAAAATTGTAATTACTGGCGCACTTGGATATATTGGAACAGAACTTTGTAAATTGTATTCTGGAGAAGCAAGATTCAAAAATATTGTTGCGGTAGATACTAGATTTAGTTCTGGAAGAGTAAAGCAACTTAGAGATTGGGGTATTAATTTTATTCAGACATCTATATTGGATGAAGAAATGATGAAATATATATTGTCTGATGCGGATACAGTTATTCATCTTGCAGGAATAACAGATGTTGCATATACTAAAACAGAATCCAATCTAGAACAAGATAAAAATATTAAAGAAACTGCAATAATTGGAACTAGAAATATTATTAATAGTGTTACAGATAGTTGCAAAATAATTTTCCCTTCCACGCATGTTGTATATGAAGGATTTGAAGAAACAAAACTTGACATAGATGAATCCGAACAAACCTGTCCTACACTTTCATACGCAAACAGCAAAGTTCAGTCTGAAATAGATTTGAAGCAATCTAATAAAAATTATGTAATTTTAAGGTTTGCAAGTGTCTATGGATATTCATCAGATACGATGCGTACAAATATAATGCCCAATTTATTTTCCAAAATAGCATCCCAAAACGGAACTATCAAATTATTTTCTGGAGGTGTCCAACTTAAAAGTCTTGTTCCACTTTTAGATGTTGTTAGGTGTTTAAAATTTATAGAAGAAAGAACAGATATTAATAAGGATTTGTTTCATCTATCCAAAGAAAGCATGACCGTAAAAGAGGTTGCTGAAATATGTAAGAATATAAATCCTAAATTAAAAATTATAGAAACTGATGATGAAATTCCAAACCGTGGATATACAATTTCTAACAAAAAACTTTTGTCTACTGGATTCAAATTTAGATACAGTATCAAAGAATGTATAGAAGAAATGATTCATAACTGGTCGGAAAGAAAAATTAATCCTGACTTAGAGTATTTAGATAAGGGCGGAAAAGAATATGTTGATGCCCGTGGAAAAATCTTAAATTATGAATTGACCGAACCTATTAATTTAATTGGGATGATTGATTCAAAAGCAGGAACGGTAAGAGCAAATCATTATCACCCAATACAAGAGCAAAAATGTCTTTTGGTTGAAGGACAATATATTAGTGTTATTAAAGACCTTTCTGTTCCAAATTCTCCGATTGAAACTAGGGTTATTAATAAAGGCGACATAGCGATTATTAAACCTAATGTTGCACATACTATGGTATTCACGAAAGATTCTGTATTTTTAAATTTAGTTAGGGGAGAAAGAGAACATAAAAATTATGGTATAACTCATACTATTCCTTATGAGTTAGTTGATGATGAGTTAAGAGATAGACTTTTATCTACCTATAAAACTTCTTGTCGTTCTTGTGGGAACACACACTTTGAAAGGTGTGTGTCTTTAGGGACATCTCCTCTTGCGAATAATCTTGTTGATTCTCCTGATGAAAATATTACCACATATCCACTTGAGATGAACTATTGTACAGAATGTCATAACTGCCAATTATCTGTAGTTGTTCCTCCAGAGGAAATGTTTGATAATTATTTGTATGTGTCTTCAACTTCTTCAAAGTTTGTTAAGCATTTTGAGGATGCAGCCGAAAAATATATCGAAGAGTTTGACCTAGACGAAAATAGTTTTGTGATTGATATCGGGAGCAACGATGGTGTGGCATTGAAACCTCTAAAGGAAAGAGGAATTAAAATTCTTGGTGTTGAACCTGCAAGAAATCTTGCAGAGATGGCAAACTCAAATAAAATTCCAACATATAATGATTATTTCAATAAAGACATTGTAGAAGATTTAGTGTCTAAGTATGGAAAAGCAAATCTTGTAACAGCATCGAATGTGTTTGCACATTCTGATAAACTAAAAGAAATAGCAACAAACGCTTTTGATATTCTTGATGACAATGGTGTGTTTGTTGTCGAGGTTCAGTATCTATTATCCACCCTACAAGATTTGACCTTCGATAATATTTACCACGAACATACTAACTATTGGTCTGTAACATCTATTAATAACTTTTTTATGTTGATGGGGTTGTGTGTTTACAAAGTTGAATATATCGACACTCATGGTGGTTCTATTAGAGTATATGTGAGAAGAGATACCGAGTCGGACGGAGACTCTAGTGTAGGGGAGTTTATAGACAGGGAAATTGATTATAATTTAGATAAACCGGCTACATATAAAAAATTCGGTGAATCAGTTTACGGAATGAAATTGAATATCAGAAAAAACATCGACAAATTAAAGCAAGAGGGGTTACGAATCGCTGGTTATGCCGCTCCTGCCAAAGCAACTACTGCGTTGAACTTTTTCGGAATAGATAGTAGTGATATTGAGTATATTATAGAAGATAATTCTTTGAAGCATAATAAGTTTATTCCCTGTGTGAATATTCCTATTAAAGATAAAAAATATTGTATGGAAAATCTACCAGATGTTATTATAGTATTGGCTTGGAATTTCTTTGATTATATAAAAGAACAGAATCAAGATTTAATAGATGCAGGTTGTAAATTTATAAACATGAATGATTTGATGGAGAGATAGGATGAAAAAATCTGTTATAGCAAAGGTGGGTGTCAAGAACGAAGAGTTAATCATAGATAGATTGCTTTCTGCTCTTAACCAATTTTGTGAAAAAATAATCATAGTAGATGATGGAAGTACAGATAAAACTGAAGAAATTTGTAAGGGTTACAACAAGGTCGAGTGGTATAAAAATATAGAACATGATTGGCGTATTAGATGTGACGGAAATCAACACATGATAGCAATTGATGCTATTAAACCCCACAACCCAGATTATGTTTTATCTTTAGATGCAGACGAAATTCCTTTTAGGAATATGCCAGAGTTTATAGACGGACTAGATGATTCTGTCAATCTATGGAAACTTCCATTTGTACAATTGTGGGGAGATGAGTTTCATCACAGAACAGACAAATTCACTATGTCAGATGGAACAAATGTAAATTACGATGCTTTCAATAATGGTCCAACGAAAGGTTCTCTCTTTAAATGGACAGACGGTTTTGATTATCAGTATCGTTTAGATAAACATCTTCTACCAATGGAGCCATATAATGTACCAGAACCACATGCAGTTTCTTATGATACAGGTATATTACACTATGGAAAGATTTCTGAATTTTTTAAGTCTGGGGAAAAAGACCATGACTATGCAGTGATGAGGTCTCATACACTTGGACTAGATTTAGAAAAAAGATTGAAGCACCATGCAGATGCCCGTTCCGAAGAAACTCTTACTTTAACTAAAATAAATCCCGATTGGATTTGGAATTATCACGGAGGTGAATTATGATTGATGTTGTTATTCCTGCTCACGAAAAAGATATTGACACATTAGATTTGTGTATAGAAGCAGTAAAAAATAATGTAAACCAATTAGGAAAGGTTTATGTTATTTCTAGAGAAAGACTTACAGAAAATGCTGAATGGATTCCAGAAAGTGAATTTCCTTTTTCCCTAGATGATGTTTCTAGGTTTACAGGAAAACATTGGAGAACATGTTGGTATTATCAGCAAATATTAAAAATGTGTATATTTGAGGTAAGGGAAGATATATCTGATTCGGTACTAGTTTTAGATTCCGATACAGTGTTTCTAAACAAAACAGATTTTATTTCTGAACAAAACAATCTTGGTACAATTGCATTTTTTAATGTGGGTAGAGAATTTTACGCACCATATTTTGAACACATGGAACGATTGGTGCCAGGTCTTACTAGACAAGTTCAAGAATATTCTGGAATTACACACCATATGGTATTTCAGAAAGATATAATGAAAAGGTTATTTGATGAAGTAGAAAGTATTCATGGTTGTCCTTTTTGGGAAGCATTTCTAAATTGCACCATATATGATTATCATACAATAGTTGGTACTCAATCTCATAAAGGTCAAGGTAGAGCATCAGAATATGAAATATATTTTAATTACTGTCTTGCAAAATTTCCCAACAGAACACAGATTAGAAAACTCAAAAGCATACTTGCTTATAAAGAAGGTTTGGGTGGTAATGAAAACGAAACCCATTATATTGGGTCTAGAACAAACGATGACCAACATATAAAAACAATGGAAGAATATCCAGAGTTTGATACTTTTGAGGAGTCTTTTGAATATGCTATAAATAATACTAGAGAACAGGGATATGATAGCGTAACTTTTCAAAAACATACTCGTCAAGGAATTGACGAATATAAAAAAGATTCAGAAGAATATATTAAAGAAGTTTGTGATGATTAGAATTGATGAAATGACAAAAGGAAGATTTGGTAATAGGTTGCTCTATTATAACAATCTTATGCAATTATCACATTCTATGGATACCGATGCTTCTTGTGTCGAGTGGGAAGGTAGTGTTTGTTTTTCTGATTTGGTTCAACATAAAGAATCTTCCAATGAAACAATATTAAAATTAGATTGGAATGATATTGTTGATTTGGATGTAAATTCCTTAAAAAAGAATGTAGATTATTTTATAGCACCATATTGTTTACATAATAACTTTTACCATTTATGTAAAACCGACCCAAGAAAATTCTTAAAACTGAATGAATCGTATTCATTGTCGTTGTCTGACAATGAAACAAGTGTTGG
>Ga0208299_1001043_pt1 | contig 22021 bp, 26 predicted proteins | sample 15_taG_FD_184089 | JGI IMG/M metagenome (GOLD analysis project Ga0208299, IMG submission 184089) | Marine viral communities from the Subarctic Pacific Ocean - 15_ETSP_OMZ_AT15312 metaG (SPAdes) (version 2) | ecosystem: Environmental > Aquatic > Marine > Oceanic | place: Pacific Ocean | collected...
CCTTGCGTTGCAACGTTAGTAGGGACTGCTGTTCCCAAAATGGTATTACCGCCACCTGTTGCAATATCTACAACATAACGGTTAACTCCAGAATTAATATTTTCTGCCATTTTATTTTGTTTTTAAATGTTTTTATTATTAATATGTTTTTGAGTACTTATGATGAAAAAAATCACGTATATAAAATACCCAAATCAGACACCATTTAAAAATGCGTTAAGAAATAAACGTTTAATATCTGTTTATCACCCAACATTCAGACACCATATATAAATATCCCAGAAAGGGCGTATAGATATTTAAAAAAACCTTATAAATAACACAAAAAAATAAAAAAGTGGGAAATATTTAAAATTTAAGATAAATGGATGTATTTTTTAACACACTTTAACATAAAATAACTTTTTTTAACACTATTTGTAGATGACTTCCATGTCATCATCCATTTCTATGTCAAAATGTCGTGCCAACCATATCACTTTGTTGTCGGTGACGTTGAAGTCCTCACCATAGTCTTGTTTTAACCCGTTAACGAAGAGCTCTGTCTTCTCTGGGGATACTACAGGCTCACTCAACAACCACTCAACCTGCCCATTAGAGGCTATCAACAACTCCTCGTACTTCTCTTGTTCTTCTGCGAACTCAGTGTTATCGATGAATATATCTGTGATGTTGCTTGTGCCGCTGAATATTTGATCCCCTTCGATTCTCGTTGCGTCGACATCAACGGCATCGATATCGGTAGCATCAAGTTCATTGGTTATTAATGTTTGTAACTCCAGTGATGATATATTACCATTTATTGCATCTATCTGAGATATCGTTGCGGTGTTATACACCTCCAACTGGCTTATTGTCACATTTATTGCATCTAAGGAGATAAAGTTACCATCACCATCAGAACCTGTTGATGCATTCGTTGTTGATGTTTGTCCCACCAGTGTAACTGGGGTGGTGACATTTTGGTTGTTCTGTCCGTTGGTGTTCATGAAGTATGTCACCTGTGTTGTTTGTGTTCCCCCTGTGGGGTTCGTGCTTGCCGATGGGGTAGAAACGACTATGCTATTACTTACTCTCCTATAATAATCTCTACTCATCTTATTTCATTTGACCATGTAATGTCACAACAGAGGATTTGGTATCATCTATTCTGTTTATTGATATATTAACATTTTCCCCTCCCACCATTTCTATGGGGTAAGTCACAGGAGTACCATCGATGGTGAATGTCATCGAAGAAACGTTTGTGTTAGTTTGTGATAGTAAGGTAAACACAGTAGTGTTAGTATAGGTGACTACGTTGGCATCAACCTCAAAAGATATCTCCAATAAATATTCCATTTTGTCGACCTCTTTCTCATTCTTTGATATCAGTGGTCTATTATATATTGGTGAGTCCACCTCTGTGAGTACCATCGCTCTGTTTATTGCTGGTTTAACGACAAAGTCTTCACCATCGAGGATGTAACCCATGAGTTTCATCTCGAACACCTGAACATAATACCTTCGGTTCTCGAAATCGTTAATCGTGCTTTCATCACCGATACTTTCCAGTGTGGTGGGGAAATATGCGTCTTTAACTTTAAGATACTTCTGTTTTGCCGAATATTCTTTAACCATCTTTTTATTGAAGGTATTAAGCTCCCTCAATCTGAAAGAGAATAGTCTCACCTCGTAAGAGAGGTCGACAGGAACGGGCTGTGGTATTTGATATACGTCAGCACCTTCTTTATTGCCACTCCACGTCTTAACGGTGAAATATGAAAATCTTGGTTTCCCAGGGATATTAAATGCCTGTGCCACCATCGTCCCTTGTTGTATCTCTGGTTTTCTGACAATGGTTATGAATGGTATTTTCATGTTCTTATATTTGTCAGAATGTTGCCACGTCCTTGTAAACTCTGCCCACCGTTGTGCCGTTAGGAACACTACGGGGACTTTTTCTCCGTTGACTTGGTAGTCCACTTCGTTATCGATGAAGTTTATGAACTCTGAGTCCATGTCTTCGTAGTCGATAGGTTTTGGCAGGTATGTGCCATTTTTTGTGGCATCATCATATATCTGTTCCAACCTTGCGTTATCGATTTTTGTGTTGGGGGTGATGTTAACGTCTTTTTTTCTTTTCTTTGGTAGCATATTATATTGCTTCGAATTCGTCAGGATCTGCGGGGACACACAATATTGTTCTGTAGAATCCTTTATACCCGAGTATTGTTTTCTCGTTATCGGAATATATTTTGCCATCATTGACGACGGTGAAATATTTTATATTCTCTTCGTTATCATTATATGCTATATAATCTCCGTAAGATATGTCCACCTCAAGTTCTTGTAGTTGTTCTACGTAGATATGTAATGATAGTTTGCCATAATCTTCGAATCTCATTGTTCCGTTGGGGTTATAAGTTTTTGCTTCGCTAGCTTCGAGATTGAGAAGAACGCTTATTTCTACGGGAGTATGATAACGTACTTCTTCTGCTGATGCTTCGGCATAGATATCATCTGTCAATGATTTATCTCTGTCTACGCGATAAAGGACAACAGTAAAGTTTAGGTCTCCCTCTAAATATTCACGGCCCATTCCTATCTCCATGTTAAAGTCTTCGTCGCTGAAGAACTTATTGACTCTGTTGATGGGTATTTTCTTTTTATTCTTTGCCATTGAGCATTACTTTAATATAAATATTTGAAAAAAGAATAAACTTTTTTAAAAAAAGTGTTGGGGAGTGTTTACTTTTTTTTGACCACTAGTATATATAATTATACCAGCAATTAATTATTATAAATTGCGCTTATTTAAATAAGCATCTAACCTAGTATTAATCTTTACTTTTCTTAATAATTTCTTATATTTAACTTATATATTATATAGTTATTATATATTAATATATCTTATATATGTTAAATGGAGATTACAAATAAAATAGTAAAGTCTTTAGAATTATTAAGGGAGTATTCAGGAACCAATGATTATCTATTGCAGGTTCAGAAGAAGATGTTGAATGAGAAATCATTTTCTTTAACACAAACACAATCAGATTATATAAGGAAAAACTTTAATGTTGAACCCGAAGTTCTTAATAAACTTGTCGGCATAACTTCATGGCTTGGAGATAACTTAAAGAAACAGTTTGAACTCCAATTCGTTCCAACAAAAGTCATGGTAGAGAAAGTCCTTGCCGATATGGGCAAGACTTATCATGTTAAAGGAAAGTTTTATCAAAATCAACAATATTCTTCTCTATTTTATGTTCCCAAGACCCAACTCATGGATGATATATTCTTTGAAGAAAGAGATATTGATGTGGATTGGTCAAAATATTCTAACAGAGAACCCTTCAAACATCAAAAAATAGCAATAGAGTTCGCCCTCAAAAGAGACAGGACAATACTTGGTCTCGATATGGGCCTGGGGAAAACATTGACATCAATAATAACAGCCCTGGAGTCAGAAGCAAAGAAGATATTGATAATATGCCCCGCATCATTGAAAATCAACTGGAAAAGAGAGATAGAACACTACTCAAAAGATGTTATCATAATTAATGGTAGCTTCTATAAGTCCGCAAGGTTCACGATAATCAACTATGACATCTTAAAGAACTTCCATACCATCGTTGATCCAAAGAAAGATTACGAGGACTGGGAACTTCAACTTGATATCCTTGCCGATGAATATGACATGATGATACTTGATGAGTCTCACCTAATAAAAAACCCCAAAGCAATAAGATCAAAGATGGTCAACGACTTGGCGAAATACATTCCCAAGATATTGCAACTTACGGGAACACCGATATCAAATAAACCTATGGACTTCTACTCGTTATTGAAGTTATGTGATTCCCCCGTCACCAAAGACTGGAGATATTATGCCGTGAGGTATTGTGATGCGAAATCCTTTAAAAAACATACAAATTACGGAAAAATGAGGCAGGTGTGGATAACCGATGGTGCCTCAAACCTTAATGAGCTCCACGAAAGAACCAAACCCGTCCTCCTGAGGATGAGAAAAGAAGATGCCGTGGACTTACCCGACAAGATTATATCAACAAAATACTTCGAAGTGGAGAACAGGAACGAATATGATACCGTTTTTGATGAGTACGTGGAGTGGATGAAGTCAGAAGGGCGTTCACTGGGATTTGCACGACAACTGGTGGAACTTACCGTACTGAGGAAATATGTCGCTTACGAAAAAATAAAATATACCCTCGAAATGGCACAGAATGCTGTCGAGGAAGGAAAGAAAGTCATTATCTTCACCAACTTCACCGCAGTGATAGAAAGATTGATGGAAGAGTTCGGCAATCAGGCGGTTATGTTATACGGCAAGATGTCACAGAAAGATAGACAGATATCGATAGACTCCTTCCAACAGAACCCCAAGATAAAAGTGTTCATCGGCAACATTAAAGCTGCGGGGGTGGGACTGACACTGACAGAAGGTGAGGTCGTAATATTCAATGACCTCTCATGGGTGCCATCGGAACACTCCCAAGCCGAAGACAGAGCCCACAGGATAGGGCAAGATAAAAAAGTTAATGTCTTATATCCCATTTTAGTCGATACTGTCGATGAAGTTATTTTCCATGTCTTAAAAAGGAAACAGCTCATCTCAGATACAATATTGGGTGAAGTGAGTGAAGGTGACCTCAAAGGAGCCCTTAAAGGATACTTCGATAAAATCACCACATAAAAAAGTTTTCCACACAAGTTTGTTTTTTTGGATATTTTTACTTATCTTTGGGTATGGATAACAGAATAATGCAGATTAAGATGAAAATTTCTGAGCTGGAAAACGAAAGAGTGAGGTCAGAAAGGTATTATAATATTAGGATAGATGAATTGAGACACCAAATAAATAAATTAATAGATGAGCGAAACAAAAGACTTTCAGAAAAGGATTGAAGGATTTTTAGAGGGTAGAGACCCACAGAAATATATCGTCGCCATAGAGCCCGACTATATGAAACCCCTCATGCACCTGATAACCGAAGACCCCGAGAAAGGCAAAGGGATAAAGTCATATAAATATAAACCATTCCTGTGGATGAAGAAACTCAACTCCGATGAGTTCTATGGTGGTGACTCCAACCTCGCAGGGAGGAAGATGAGAGAATATGCAATAAGCATAAAACCATTGACGACATCAGACGACCCAAGGATGAAGGAAGGGTTCAACTTCATCGCACACTCAGAGCAATCGTATCAGAAGCTGATAAAGTTCTTCAAAGATGGTGGTATTGATATTTTTGATGACCCACGATTCTTGACGATAAGTTCTGTCGATCAGTTCCTCATACAGACGGGGAAGAGACTATTTAAGGGATTCGAAGATATCTCTGAAGTTCATAAGTTGGTGTTCGACCTTGAGACAACATCACTCTCGCCATACGATGGGAGGATATTTAATATCGGCATAAAAGACAACCGAGGGTACGAAAAGATTCTCGATATCGAAGGGGAAACGGAAGAAGAGAAAGACAAAAGTGAAATAGTCCTTATCTATGACTTCTTCAAGATAATACACCAAATAAAACCATCCATCATCTGTGGTTACAACTCTGAGAACTTCGACTGGACATTTATCTTCGGGAGGTGTGAGGAGTTAAAAATAAACATTAAAGATATTGCAATATGTCGTAACCAATATACAAAAATAAAACGACGACGGCAGACCCTTAAGCTGGCAGCAGAGATGGAGTGGTACGACCAAACAATAATGTGGGGTTATAATGTCATGGACACCATCCATGCCGTTAGAAGAGCAATGGCGATAAACTCATCGATAAAGTCGGCAGGACTGAAATCAATATGTCTCCATAGTAGGATTGCAAAACCCAATCGTGTTTATATCGATGGTGGGATGATTGCCAAAGTGGATGCCGATACAGAAAACAAATACGCCTTCAACGAAGATAATGGTGAGTGGCACAAAATAAGTGAACACCTACCACTAAAAGAAGGTTTTAAAGAAACGACAGGGAAATATATCGTCTCACGTTATCTATTGGATGATTTATGGGAGACAGAGAAAGTTGATGACCAATATAACCAAGCATCATTTCTGATGGCTAGTATTATACCATCATCATTTAGTAGGACGTGTACAATGGGTACTGCCGCCATTTGGAAGATATTGATGTTGGCGTGGTCGTATGAGAATAAAATAGGTATTCCTGTCGGTCAGGAGAAAGCACCATTCACTGGTGGGTTGTCACGACTATTGAAGGTGGGGTATTCAAAGAACGTCGTTAAGTTTGACTTCGCTTCACTATACCCCTCGATACAAATCACCCACGATGTATTCCCCTCGGTGGATATCTCCAATGCCCTTAAAGAGATGTTGACGTATCTCTATAATGCACGTAACAAATACAAATATCTGGCAGGTGAAGCCAAAGTCGCAGGTAATGAGGCAGATGCAACATTATATGGTAATAAACAGTTACCGATAAAAATATTGAACAACTCAATGTTTGGTTCTGTATCTGCACCGAATGTGTTCCCTTGGGGAGATATGAATGTCGGTGAGATGATAACTTGTAGTGGTAGACAATACCTCCGACAGATGGTACGTTTCTTTGCAATAAAAGGATTCGAACCATTGGTGTTGGATACTGATGGTTGCAACTTCGCCATACCCGCCGATGTGGAGAAATATCGTTATGTCGGCAAAGGAACTCATCGTTTCGTCGATAAAGACAAAGAATATACTGGTGTCGAAGCTTGTGTGAGTGAATATAATGAAATTTATATGAAGGGAGTGATGGGATTGGATGTCGATGAGATCATCACCGCCACGATAAACTTATCTCGTAAGAACTATGCCAACTTAGAACCCAGTGGGAAGATAAAGTTAACGGGGAATACAATAAAATCAAAGACACTACCGATATATATCGAAGAGTTTTTGGATAAAGGTATTACGATGTTGTTGAATGGTGACGGGAAGAGTTTCATAACTCACTATTACGATTATATCGATAGGTTGTTTGGGCAACAGATACCCCTACGCAAGATTGCAACGAGGAAGAAGGTTAAACATACTACGCAGCAATACGAAGATAGGAAGTCAGAAAAGAACGCTAAGGGAAACCCCATGCCACGATTGGCACATATGGAGTTGATAGCAAAACATGACCTTAAAGTCGATAATGGTGACACCATATATTATTTCAATACTGGCACCGCCAAATCACATGCCGACATTAAAGTACAGAAAAATAAACAGACAGGTGATGAAGAGGTAATATGGAGGTGTGAGTTGATACCACAGATAGAGTTGGAGAAGAACCCCGACAAAACAGGACCTTACAACGTAGCGAAATATCTTAACTCCTTTAATAATAGGATTGGACCTCTTATGGTGGTGTTCCAACCAAAGGTAAGGGAGACATTATTGGTAACCGACCCCGAAGATAAACAGTTCTATACCGATAGTGAGATGAAGCTGATGAATGGCATCCCGATGTCCGATGGTGACCAAGACAACATCATTGACTTATTAACGGTAACAGAAAGGGAGACAGACTTTTGGGAGAGGGTAGGTAGAGACTTCAACGGGGTGATGGAATCGGTAGGTGTCAACGACACATTGGAAGCTGAGTTGGATGTCCAAGCGGCACACTCACAGTTTGAGCAGCCAAAGGTGTTTAATAAGATCGGTGAGGATGATGATAAGGATAATGTCATCCATGAATATGTTGAACCCCTCGTCGAAGTTAAACCCGACCCCCAGCAATCATTATTTGAAACAGTAGAAGAAGTAAAAGAAGAAGTTATGGAAGAGAAACCAAAAGTTGAAGACACCCCAATATCTCAGCTCGTTGAAAATAACGAAGCGGGAGTGAGGGACAACGACGTAGATGATGTTTTTCAACAAGCATTAGATGGTAGAATCTATCCCACCACAGAGGTAGTCAGTGAAAAAACCAATGATGTCCTTTATGATGAGATACGTAAATTAAAGGGTGAGGTTAAGGAGATAAAAACCACAAACGAAAAAAACAATAAACTACTCTCACAGATAAGAGATATTTTCGGTGAAATGCTGTTAGAAATGAAGAATTAGCCATACGTAGATATTTATAAAAAAGTACGTCAATATGGCAAAAAAGATAGACGAGTTAATAGACAAATCGGGAGGTATTGTTCACGGAGATAAGGTGAACAATAAAGCAGGAAGAAGTTCAATCCGTTCCAAAGAGACAACTGACCAAAAGAAAAAGAGAACCAGTCAAGGACCACTACCATATGATTATGGTTACGGTTATGGGTATGGTTATGCATATTTCGAGGAGGACGATGAGAAGTTACCAGAGAAGGTAAAAAAGGAAAGGAAGAAAAAGATAAGTAAAAGGAAAAAGAAAGAGCTTAAAAACATATCTGAAGATAAGATGAAATCTATGATGGAAGATATCTTAGCTAAGAATGGTCGTTACTTAGATATTCAGGATCAAACTGAAGACATTGCCGATATTGAGATGGTTGATGATGGTAATCCGATGGTTGGTAGACGTGTCGGCAATATTGTTGATATGATAAACAACCTCAAAGACGATGAGAAGACTATCGTCATCTTACATATTTTAAATGGATGTGATTTGGGTGGATGTCCCAACAAACATAAAAATATGATTAGAAAAATGTTCTAATGGCAAATATTAAACTCAAGCATAAACATTTTAAAATACCCGAAGAGGTATTATCATCATTGAAGACTGGTCACGCTGGTTACAGAGGACCGAAGAAAGTCGAGGGGTGGATAAGAACACAGAACTTATTAGAAGATAAGAACGTATCTTATGAGTTATTGAAAAAGATAAAGCACTTTTTCGATACCACCGATGCTAGTGCCAACTACGCTCTTTACAACCTTAACGGTGGTGAGTTGATGGATAGTTGGGTTAGTAAGACTTTGAAATATGCAAGGGACTACGTAAAGAGAGCCAAGAAAAACAAAAGCAGGACATCAACAAAGAACGAGTTCAGGAAGTCCCACTCCAAAGAAAGATCTACAAGACCACCTAAACCAAGAATGGAGAGAGCACCAAAAAATAGGGACGAAATAGAAAAAGGCAGGGGGACGTACAAAGAGAACGAAGAGAATATTAAAAACATTATTTTTGAGTTCATCAAGAATAAGTAATTTTCCAGATATTTATATTTGATAATAATATGTAATCTAAAAGAAAAGAATTATGCCTATTTATACATCAATAGATGACGCTGGGGATGCAAAAAGAAACCAAGCAAAAGCCATAAACCAATCAAAATATGGGTTCGGTATCACTGATAACTATAATGTTTCACATACTAACGCACTTTCTGATGGTGATAACAGAGGAAGAGGTGAGGATCAAGGTATCGGAACGAGAATAGATATCGATGGTAATCCTGCAGTTCCTGGGTCTGGAAGAAATCCACTTATTGCCAATAACCAAGCAAAATATGGATTCAGTAAGGTACAACCATACACACCGCCAACAATCAACGGTATTGTATATATCACACCTTAAAAATCGTTTATGAAACTTTACAATGTTTTAGAATCGCTTATATTAGAGAGTGTAAGAGTGGATGATTTAATGGATGCTGTGGAGGACCACAAAGTCTGTAAAATTTATTATGAGGGTGATGATATTAAGAACCCTGGTGATAGAACAATCCAACCTTACGTTTATGGGGTTTCTAAAGCTGGTAATGATGTTGTCAGGGTATGGCAACTACAAGGAGTTACCGACAGTGAGATTCCTGGGTGGAAGTTAATGAGAGTGGATAAGATGACGAGATTCGAACCCACTGGAGAAACTTTTGACAGTCCAATGGATATGTACCACCCTAATGATAAAGACATGACAAAAATTTATAAGTCTGCAGAGTTTTAAAATATATTTAAATGGACACAAGTAAACTAGCTGGTATATTAGCAAAATCAAAAAAAGTAATGAGGAGAACCGATGAGATGAAATCTAAAGGTGAAATCACTGGTGGAAATCAAACAATGTCTGAAACAATGGCACAGGCGGCACCTCAAGTTGCACCTCAGATGGAAAGTTACAATACGAATACACCACCTGTGGATCCAATGGGTCAACAACCCATTAGAAACACATTTGCAAACAAAGATACAACTAGAATGCCAAGAGAGATTGTAGAGGCAATGATTAACAACCCAATTGAAACACCAACATTAAACAATACATTCGAAGCGAGTGCTGATTTAATAGAGGCAGTGAGGGGTGTCGACGGTACTCCAACGCAACAACAACAACCAAGACAAACTACAACAACAAATGTTGATGGTATCAGGGAAATCATCAGAGAAGAGTTAGAGAAAGTAATCGACCAATACATCGATAAGAGATTATTGGATGAGGAGATACAGGTTAAGGTTGGTAATACTATATTCTCTGGTAATCTAAGACCACTACCTAAGAAGAAGGTTAGAAAGAAATAGTTATGAAAAGGAAAGAAATAGAAAACACCTTAAATTATGTTTTTTGTGGGAAGGGAAGTTGTAAATGCCCCGCTATTGACATCTCTAAAGACAATGACACCGTAGTTATTGGTGGAGATGAAGAGGGTTACACTCAGTTCACAAAGGAACAGTTTAAGTTATTTTTAGAGGAAGTTAAAAAAGGAACTTTCGAGAAGTTTTTATAGTACATTAATTTGACATTTAGGCATAATTTGCTTAAATTTTCATTAAATAGTTTTTTATATGAGTAAGATAAAAGTATTAGTAGTACCCTCAGACCGTACTGGAGTTGGTAAATTTCGATCTGTTGATCCTCACGTTAAGTTAAATGAGATGTTCGGTGATGATTTTGTTGTGGACATAAACTATGAACCACAACTCACTGATGAGTTTTTAACACAATATGATATAATTCATTGTCATAGGACCTTAGGTCCATACGAAACGGCACCTGCTTTATTTAATAGATTAAAGACTTTGGGTGTTAAGTGTATTTTAGATTTGGATGATTATTGGGCTCCAGGTATTGAACACCCAGCATATCAAATCATTAAGACGTATGGTTTGGCTGAGAAGATAGTATCTAACGTTAAAGAGGTAGAGTACGTAAGTACCACCACCACTATTTTTGCCGATAAGATAAAAGAACTAAATAAAAATGTTTTCATCTTACCAAACGCTGTGGATACAAAACAGAAGCAGTTCCAATCAAAAACTGAAGATAGTGATTTCATTCGTATTGGTTGGTTAGGGGGTTCGTCTCACTACCATGACCTAATACAGTTAGATGGTATTGTCGGTTCATTAGAAAGAGATTTCGACAACCTACAATATGTCATTTGTGGTTTTGACATTAGGGGTAAGGTTACATATATTGACCCCCAAACTAGACAACAAAAGGAAAGAGAAATCAAACCACACGAAACGGTATGGTATCAATATGAGAATATTTTCAACACTAAAACTTTAGTGAGTCCTTCGTATAAGGACCATATGGATTTATTTATCAATAAACCATTTGAAGGTGAGAAGAGTGAGAAATACAGGAGGGTGTGGACAAAACCTGTGACTTCATATGCGAATAATTACAATCTTTTTGATATCTCATTGGCACCATTGAAGCCTGTGATGTTTAATCTAATGAAGTCCCAGCTTAAAGTCATAGAGGCGGGATTCCATAAGAAGTGTTTGGTGGCACAGGATGTTGCACCGTATCAGTTAGATGTAGTTAACGGCAAGAATGGAATATTAGTACCATACAAAAAGAATTCGAAGCCTTGGTATAAGGCATTGAAGAGGTTGATTAAAGAGCCCAACCAAATCAAAGATCTTGGTGAGGCACTATATGAGACAGTGAAAGACACCTACTCGTTAGAGAAGGTAACCACAGACAGAGCAGAACTATATCGTTCATTAGTAAAAAAGTAAGAGATGTTAAAGAAGGAGGAGATAGAAACAAATAGAGACTTATTTCAAAAGACAATAAGAGCATATGAGTTATTTACCCCTGGATTAGAAGAGTTCTTAGGTGAGGACCTTTATACTACCCCAGCGAGTACGATGACAAGTATGTTCGGAGCGTTCCCTGGTGGTTTGGTTAATCATCTATTGGCGGTAACAAAGTTTGCAAACACCATCAACAAAGGGATGTTAGAATGTCACAGAGTAGAACAAAAGGATCTTGTACAGGCATGTTTCTTACATCAGATAGGAAAGGTTAAGCTGTTTAAGTTTAACGAGAGTGATTGGCATCGTAACAACTTAGGTAAGATGTATGAATATGACGAGGAACTGGTGAGTATGACTGTAGGAGAACGTTCTGTTTTCTACGCTATGAAACATGGTGTGGTTTTAACAGAAGAACAAACCCAGGCAATATTGAACTGGGATAAAAGCGATTATGATAAGTCAAGTAGGTATCACACGGAGTCACTTGGTGTAATATTGAGGACTGCAAATGACATCGCAGTATTAGAACAAAAATGTATACAAAATGGGTAACGAAGAATACTACAACGAAGCATTACAAATGATTAAAGATAAGATGTCCGAACTGGGAATGGATTATGATATAAACATAAGAACGGTGGCATCGAATACATTTGATATTGACGACGATGTTAACTATACCTATAATACAGAAAAAAATATAACTTTAAAGATAATAAATAAAAGTAACAACGCCGACCCAACATACAAGAAAAAAGGTGATTCGGGTTTTGATTTAAGAGCGTTTGTTGAGGAGACAATAACAATCCCATCATTAGAAAGGTGTTTAATACACACGGGTATTTATGTTGAGTTACCCACAGGGTATGAGATACAGGTACGTCCAAGGAGTGGATTGGCTTTAAAGAATGGAATAACAGTCCTTAATACACCAGGAACTGTGGACTCCAACTATAGAGGAGAGATATGTATTATATTAGTAAACTTAGGTAAAGAAGATTTTGTTGTAGAAAATGGAGACAGAGTTGCACAGGCGGTAGTTGCAAAGGTAACTGCTGGTGACGATGTCCATTTCGATATTACGACCCAAATAAACGAAACTGAACGTAATGACGCAGGTTTCGGTTCGAGTGGCGTAAAATGATAAAACAAAATGAGTAAGAATTTACCAAAGAATGTAAAAGTTTATAGAAACCAAAATACAAAACAACAAACACAAAAAGAAATCAGACAAACAGATATTAAGTTTGATTTGGATGATATCTTATTAGAACCTTCAGTAATGACAGAAGTGAGTAGTAGGAGTAAAGTATTCCCCAGAAATAAAAGGGGGTATTTACCCATCTTCACTGCACCGATGGATACCGTTGCCGATAGTAGTAACTACGACACTTTTTTAGAAGAAGGTATTAACGTATGTCTTCCGAGGGGAGAGAAGTTTTCAACCGAAGGCTTCAACAACAACACTTTCATATCTTATTCTTTAGTGGAGTTCGAGAAGAGATTGATTGACGACACTTTGGAACACGATAGGGTATGTATCGACATCGCCAATGGACATATGAAGTATCTATACAATGCTGTTCGTAATGCAAAAAAGAAGCATGGTAATGGTTTAATATTGATGGTTGGTAATGTTGCCAACCCTGCGACATATATGAAGTTATCAAATGCTGGTGCGGATTTTGTAAGGATAGGTATTGGTAATGGTAATGCCTGTTTAACGACAGAGAGTACAGGTGTGGGATACCCAATGGGATCACTAATAAAAGACTGTAGGGTATTATCCAATAGTGCTAAGAGACCAGCTAAGATCATTGCCGACGGAGGGATGAAGACTTATAGCGATATAATCAAAGCTTTGGCTATTGGTGCTGATTACGTTATGATTGGTAATATTTTAAATAAATGTTTAGAATCTGCAGGGCATAACTACATATTTGGTTTTAGGGTAAGTGATGAGATGGCAAAAAAGTTATACAATAGAGGATTTACCATAGAGAAGAAGTTCAGAGGGATGAGTACCAAAGAGGTACAATCAAAGTGGGGGAATCTTAATCTTAAAACATCTGAAGGTGTGGTAAGAAAACGAAAAGTGGAATACACATTAAACCAATGGGCAGAGAACTTCGAAGATTATCTTAGGAGTGCCATGAGTTACACCAACTCAGTATTTTTGTATGATTTCATAGGTAAGACTAATTATAATAAAATAACCACCAAATCTTACGCTAGGTTCAACAAATGAGAAAAGGTAAGTATTTATTTCAAAAAGAACCTCTTAGAGGTCATAAGAACCTCACCGATGAAGAGTTAAACGAGGTTAACGAGTTTTTAGAAAAAAGAAAAGTGGATAGTAATAAACCTTTAACACAAAGAATAGTAATCAATATTAAGTGTAAGTCACCTAAACAAAAGGAACTTATCAACTCGATTAAAGATAATGAGATAACGATATGTTACGGACCTGCAGGGACAGGGAAGACATACCTTGGATGTGCACAAGCACTAAAAGAGTTAAAGATGGCAAAAACCATTAATAAGATATATCTTGTTAAGTCTGTAACTACACTGAGGAATGAGGAAATAGGGTTTCTAAAAGGTACTATGGAAGATAAGTTAGAGCCTTTTATGTTCTCATTTATGAATAACTTTGAGAAGATAATAGGTAAGTCATTAACGCAACAATTAAAAGAAAATGCATATATTGAATATCTCCCCATTGCATATCTTAGGGGTGTAAACTTAGACAACGCAGTTATCTTGGTTGATGAGGCTCAAAACATCTCCATACAGAACTTAAAGACAATAATGACGAGATTGGGTGAGAGGTCGAAGATGGTATTTTTGGGGGATATAAAACAAAAAGACATCAAAGACAAAAAAGACAGCGCTCTTGAGTTCCTTTATGAACAATTTAAGGGTATCAACAAAATTGGTGTAGTTAGTCTTGACATAACCGATGTCGTCAGAAACCCACTAATCAAAGACATAGAGAAAGTTTTCGATAAGGTTGAGGAGAAGAGAAAAAAGGAAACCAAGGACCATGTACACCCAGTTCGGGAGAAGAATGGAACGCCATTGAAGTATAGATGGTTAAGGTTAAAGAGTAGTATTAAGAAATTCTTTCGTTAATATTTATTTTTCAATAATATTTCTTATCATTATTTGTAAATCAGTAAAGTTTTATGATAGTAGGTATTACACTTGATGAAGTTATAAGAGATTTCTCTGGTAAGTTTAAGGAAGTATATGAAAAGTTCACCGACAATATAATAGAGGATGACGAAATTGATCTAAGTGACTTGCCTAAATATTTCAGTGGAGATACTGAAAATACAATTGAGTTTTTATACGACGACCATCCATTAGAGATATTTGGGTATTCCAATGAGTTATTTAATAATAGTGGATTGGTACTGAAGTCAATAATGGAGGACAACCCCGACGATGAGTTTGTGATAATATCAAAAGAGCATGGGAGAAGTATCCCATCGACATTATTTTTTCTAAGTAAAGTAATCTCTGAAGTACCAAATATTAAGTTCGTTTCCACATTTGAGGAGTATTGGGTTTATGTCGATACTTTGGTGTGTGCGGATCCAAGAATTATGGAACACAAACCAAAAGACAAGAAATTAATAAAAATAAATAAAAACTATAATGAAAAGTACGATGGTGATAGAGTTATGGTTTCTCTGAAGGAGTACAACAAAAAAGAGACTTTACAAATTGAAACAAGTTAATATATTATGAGCTACGAAAAAGAATATTTAGAGATTGCTGGTGGTTATTACACTATAGATTTAATAGAACTATCATCCTTTGTTGGTCTTACTGTGAAAGCAGATAAAGAAGGAGACAAAGAAATAGAATATGAAAAACAAATAGATGTGAGTAAATATGAAATGACAAAACTTATGTTAGAAATAATATTCTCCAATGGGGAAGAGCTGGACAACAAAATGGGTATCGCTGGTTTGGAGAGTTTACCAACATCATATAAAATAGCATTTAATACATTATTATATCATAACATTTTAAAAGAAGTTTAATGAAATGGAAGAAAAAGAACAAAAAATAAAAGAAAACGTAGATAAGATAGAGAATAACGACTTTGGTATTTATTTCTTTACTATGGATACGAAAGGGAATGCAACAGCATCTGTTGCGTACATATATGAGTTGGCAAAGACTTTAGCCGATAACGGATATAATACTCGTATTCTACATGAGAAAAGTGAATACACCTCAGTGGAGGGGTGGTTAGGTGAGGAATACGCTCAACTATCACACGTATCTGTAGAGGCTGGAGAATTAAAAGTTGGACCTGCTGACTTCATCGTCATACCTGAGTTATTTGGTCACGTAGCTGAACAGATAACCAATTTGGGATGTAAGAAGTTGATGTTATGTCAGGCTTATGATTATATGTTTGAGTTTTTAGAACCTGGTAAACGTTGGTCAGATTTCGGAGTCACCGATTGTATTGCCATAAGTGAACAAATCGCAGAGGTGGTGAAACAGAACTTTAAAACTATAAACGTAGAGATAGTACCAGTTGCTATCCCTGATTTCTTCACTAAATCCGAAGAACCAAAGAAACCAATAGTTGCCGTTCACACAAGAGAACAAAGAGACGCAGCAAAAACAATAAAATCATTTTACTTACAGTTCCCCCAATATAAATGGATCACTTTCAGAGATATGAGAGGATTAGGGAGGAAAGAGTTTGCTAAAACACTTAAAGAGGCATGTTGTTCAATATGGATTGATGACATTTCTGGTTTTGGTACGTTCCCTGTGGAGTCAATGAAGTGTGGTACTCCCGTCATTGGTAAAGTACCTAATATGATACCTGAGTGGTTGACTGAAGATAATGGTATTTGGACATATGAGGGACATAGATTACCTGAGTTTGCGGCTACATATTTAGAGTCATGGTTGGAGGATGCTATTCCTTCTGAGTTATTAGATGCGATGAAACCAATTGAAGATAAATACAAAAAAGAAGACCAAGATAAAAGAGTGATAGAAGTGTTTAAGGGGTACATTGCAAAAAGAAAGCAAGACTTAGAAAAACATTTAGAAAGTGCTAATAACGAAGTGGGATAAAAATATAATAATGGCAAAAACAGATTTAACAGTAATAATACCAGTTCACACAGTAGCTGGTGACACCATAAAATGGTTAACAAAGGCAATAGAAAGTGTAAAACAACAAAAGGTTAAACCTGATGTGTTGTTAATAATCACTGCCGACGATAAAGAAGTAACTAGTGAAGTTAAAAAAGTTAAGTTAGGTTCATTAGATAAGATTACTAAAGTAACAACTAACGATACAGGGAATACAGACTTTTGTTCACAAGTGAACTTCGGGGTGAGTGAAGTTAAGACACAATACTTTTCAGTGTTGGAGTTGGACGATGAATACTCTAACATTTGGATAGACAACTTCGTAAAGTACAAAACACATTATGAAGATGTAAGTTTATTTCTACCCATCGTTGTTGACACTGACGTTTCTGGTAAGTTCATTAGTACCACCAATGAGGCGGTATGGGCGTTACAGTTTTCTGATGAGATGGGAATTTTAGACAACAACTCACTATTACAATACCCCAACTTTTCATTCACTGGTGGTGTTATGAAGAAATCTGACTACGAAGAGATTGGAGGGTTCAAACCTTCAATGAGGTTAACATTTATATATGAGTTCTTATTAAGAGCGACATATAATGATTTAAAGATTATGACAATACCGAAGTTCGGACTCAAACATACAAATATGAGACCAGGGTCTTTATTCTACGACTATAAGAATGGAGATAATGTCGTCACTACCGATGAGGGTAGGTTTTGGATGGATACTGCAAAGAAAGAATATTTTTTCACTGAAGATAGAAAGATTACTTTTGAAGAAAACGTCACAGTATAGATGTCAGAACCAAAGAAAAGGGGAAGGAAACCCATTAACAAGATCTACTTTGGTCCAGAACAGGAAGATGCCGTTGCTAGATTTTTATTAGAGGAAGATTATGAGTTGCGTAATGATATTTACAATAAACATCTAAGATACCCCCTTCATAAGATGATAGAATCTATCATCCGCAGATACAAACTCTATAGAACAGAATATGTGTTCGAAGATTTACATCACGATACATTATCGTTTTTGATCACCAAGTTCGATAAGTTCAAACCAGAGAAAGGGAAAAAGTCGTATTCTTATTTTGGCACGATATGTAAAAACTATCTATTGGGACAACTCATTAAGTCCAATAAAAACACAAGGACAGTATTATCTTATGAGGATTTATCCCCTACGACGATAGAAACTAACCCAGATTTGGTATATACTTTGGAGGATGACTCCATAAAAGATACTATCCCGATAATTATGAAAGAGGTGGCTAGTGCCATTCAAGAAGAAATGGAAACTAATGCCAGCCTCAAAGAAAATGAAATAAAAGTAGGTGAAGCTATTGTTTATATTTTAAAGAATTGGGAAACCGTTTTCGGTGAAGAGAACGGCAATAACAAATACAACAAGAACTTAATCCTTTATGAGATAAGAGAGATGACATCTCTAACGACTAAGGAGATCAGAAGTTCTATGAGAAAATACAAACAAATATACTACCTACTTAGAGAAGAAATAAGGGAAAATGGGTAGACCAAGAAAAACTAATGTAAAACTAAACAAAGACAGTTTAGAATCATTAATGCAAGAGATTTACAATGAATGTGTGAATCTAAAAAATCAGGCAGTAAGAGATATCTCCGAAAGGAAAAGACAAGCCGAAATTGAAGACACTACAGATATATACCAACTTGGTAAGGTAAATAACGAATCTCTTAAAATTGTAGATTCTGTTATCGATAAGAAGTTGGCGATTGCTAAGTTACAAACAAACTTCATAAACGACAATAAAGTCGATATCACCAGTGATGTAGAGTTAAGTGATAACGATAAAGATATGTTAAGGGATCTGATTAAAAAACAATCAGATGATAAAGACATAAACTACGGAGTAGAGTAAGATGGCTGACAATCAACAAAAGAAAGAAACTGTAGTCCAAGAGGTTGCTAAGAAGAAGTTATTCACCAGAATAATCGCTGGGGAGAACATATTCAAAAAGAAAAAGAAAACATCTTCTGAAGATTCCGTTAAGGATAAGAGCAAGAACCTCATTGATTTCATGTTAACGATGGTAGAGGTCTTAAAAGGTAAGAGTGACTCTGCCAAAGGTAAGATTGGTGATGTTAAAGATTCATTACCACCCATTGTTTTAACTTTATTGGTTAATATTTTGGCTAGGTTACTACCTGTGATGCAACAAACGGTATTAGATTTGTTGATGAAATATTTAAAAGACAACTGTGCATTGGATACGGTAAACCTATCTATCCCCACTCAGTTGGCAAGTGGTTTACAGATTAGTAGTAGAAGTTTAGATATCTTTAGGGTATTAAAAGAAGATTACAACAGTAAGTCGGGGCAAGTGTTCTTCGGTGGGAATAACACCAACAGTTTCACTGCTTTATTGAGAAATGCGGCATTGAATCCAGGTACGCCATATAACTACCCAATAGGTAATAACATAGTAACTACTATTTTATACACTGCCACTACTGATAAGTTTAAGTTCACAACAACCAACTCAGGAGGGGGTGATGTAAACCTTAAAGATTTCTTTAAGGGGATGTTACAGAAGGTTATGCCCTTCACTCCATCAGTATTTATTGCTTTGGCTTGTGATAAGATTTATGGTACATTAAGTAAGAAGATAGATACGACATTAGATAGTCTCACCCAAGCCAGAACTGCCGACGACATTGCCAACGACGAATACATCAACACAATAATAGAGAACTACTTAGAATATGATTTAGATGACATCGTAGAGACAGATACGTTCTATACTTTCACTGACGAACAGAAAGGAATAATAGAGAGTAAGATTAACTCAAGATTTGATGGTGAAGGTAGTTTCGTTGCCTCTTGTGGTGAGGTTGAAGCTTCGATACAGGTGGATCAGTTGACTAATCAATTAGATTTATTATCGGGGGCGACAAAATCATCAGAGTCTAAAGTTATTGGTCAGGTATTAAACAACTTAGGGGATTTGGCGACAACGAACTTAAACAACGACGATAAAGACACAGGTAAGAAAGGATTCTTCAGTCAGTTAATAAAACTATTCCCCGTTATTACAACAAAGATGTTTTTAAGTACCGACATTGTATTCACGATGGAAGTTGCTAAGGTAATAAAAAACCAAGCTTCATCACAAGTGAGTGCTAGTGGTGCTGGTGTTAAGTCAGGTAAAGAGTTCTTTCAGAAGAACTCACAGATAATGAGAGAGATATCAAAAGAGTTCTACGGATTAATAATGACAGAACTTTTTATTATCGTCAAAGATGAAATAAAGAAGTTAATAGTTGCACAGGTTAAGGCAATAATTGCTGAGAAGGCTAAGAACTATTTAAGGATTATCTTATCAGGTGTGGAGGCTAAACTAAATAAGGCAATTGCCTTAAAAAAGGCAATAGAAAAAACAACATAATGGGATTATTAGATTTCGACATAAAAAACTCTGACGCATTGTTAAATGTTCTTGTTGCGTTAATGAGTGTTAATATAAATACCAACACCAATAAAGTACCGATGCCTATTATATTACGTAATGGTCCTTCAAAACCTGGATTGTCGGCAAAAGAGATTGCCACTGACATCATCAGCAGACAGACTGAGGCGTTGGAACAACAAGACAACATATTAGAAGCTGGTGGGATATCCGAGGCTATGGAAATAATAAGAGTAGAAGAAATCATTAAGGCAATACAAACTAAAATGAGAGTGGATGTTGGTACGTTACCATCTGTAAATGCAGGGGGTCCAATACCACCAATACAAGGATATGGACAAGCATACTGACATATTAGGAGAGATAGGGAAGAAACCCAATAAAGATTTGATATCTATTTTTAAAGAGATCAAAGAGCAACACGACACCCTAAAAGAAGAGGTTGAGGAGAAAATCAACACAATGGAAAAGTTAGAGGTACTATTTCAAAGGGTTGATGAAGAACTTAAAAAGAGGAATATCTGATGAGTAAAAATACCATATATAGTGATACTTTTAAACATATCGGTCCTGCTAGACCAGGGAGGATAATATATGAAGGTACTGTCACTGAAGTCGGTGATGATACTAACAATCCATTTAGGTTAAGGGTACGTACTGATTTAGATAGGGACGCAAAAACAGCATATGGTGAAGAACCATATTGTGATCCATTTATGCCGATATATTATAATATTATCCCTAATGTTGGTGATGTGGTGAGGATAATATTACCTTATGGAGCTTCAAATGATGAGTTAAAAAGACTATGGGTTGGTCCTTTAACTTCACACCCTATCTATTATAATGGTGAAAGTAACATATCATATTTTAATCTAAACTTACCTGATACAAAGAGGAGTACTAAAGTCCCAGTGGTTAGGGGTAAGAAAATCAACAAAGCTGAAGGTATTTACGCTAACTACTTCTTAAATGAATCACAAAATACCAACACCATTGATTTTAGTCAGTCATCAATAAATGGTAAAAACAACACTGATTTATTATTCAGAAGTCAAAGAGTAACATTAAGGGCTGGTAAGTTTAAGATTGGTAAACCTTTAGAGATAAACGATGTCAACCCAGCATATATAGATTTATTCTTAGATAGTGATGGTAGTAAGTCTCACGTTAATATCGTTGCCGATAAGATTAACTTGGTTGCCTTACAGGGGAGGATAAATACACCTGCAGTCATCAACAGTGAAAGACAACAACAAATTATCGAAGGGGATTTCCAAAATCCAAACAGCGGTGAGCCATTTCAAGAGGGTTTACAACCATTAGTTTACGGTAATAAGTTAGTAGAGTTTTTAGAAGTGGTTAGGACTTTCGTTAGGAGTCACAAACATGACTATCACGCACAAGATTCACGTAAAAATGATGACAACCAAGACGGTAACACCAATGCTGTTTTAAATTTCGATTTAAATAGTTTATTGAGTAAAAACGTTA
>Ga0208299_1001048_pt1 | contig 21925 bp, 22 predicted proteins | sample 15_taG_FD_184089 | JGI IMG/M metagenome (GOLD analysis project Ga0208299, IMG submission 184089) | Marine viral communities from the Subarctic Pacific Ocean - 15_ETSP_OMZ_AT15312 metaG (SPAdes) (version 2) | ecosystem: Environmental > Aquatic > Marine > Oceanic | place: Pacific Ocean | collected...
GTATCACAACCTCCTTGAGTCATCATTACACCATTTGAGTTAGGGTGGTCTATTAGGTCTGTATGCCATGGAGCAATAAGATAATTAAATCTGACAGCACCATGAGTTCCATAGTTGTTGTTTGTTTGTGTGAAGTCATACGCATTACAGCACAGACCATCGTTGACTATTCCAGTTCCTGCAATCTCAGTTGGATTGATAAAGCCAATGACTCCATTGGTGAACATGAATGATGTTCCAAACACTTGACCATAGAACGGAAAGTTGAATGGTAATCCCACCTGTATATATTGGTCATCGCCTATATCATGCGTGATTACCTCATACTCACCTAGCGAGGACTGCCAAGAGAATAAGGCTAATAAAACCATTAATACCTTTTTCAAGCCATTCTCCTTTCTTCAGAGGTTGTTTCTCAGGTTGTGGTTGTAAGTCAGGGTACTTATCCCACATATCTTTAGCATCTATGCCAATTAAGCCATCTATCGGACAGTATGTTCCTGCATTAGCCATCGCCCGAAACACCCTTTCATCTTGGCACAGAATACTGACAGCAGAAACTTTCATTCCCAAGTCGAATAAAAGCTTACTGAGCTTTAGTCTCTCGCAATTAAGGTCTCGGACTGTGAGACCACTACTCAATCCAAGTATCTGCGTTTGGACTGCACCTGATACACCTACGACACATAAATCACTATTACTAGCGTTTATTGATGGTGATATTGCTGAAGGTGGATTCGTTTTTACTGTCGTTGTGGTTGTTGTGTTGTTATCTACTGTGCTAGTTGCTTGTGTAACAATTGGGTCAGCCGCATAAACCATAACAGGAATAACCATAATAATCCAAAACGCGGCTACTATGCCTAATGCGATTGTATTGTTAATTTTTCTATCCATTTAACTTTTGGCTGTTGTCTTCAATTTTAAAATTACAAGAATACTCTATCTCTGCGTTAATCTTATCAACAGAGTCACCAGTTATCTTAGATGTATAGTTTAGCAACGCTATATACATATAGGGTATTTTCTGTGCTTCTATGTCTTGTAATTCAGCTTCTGTCATTTTGAATATGTGTAAGTTGAATCTCTATCTCCAAAAGATTCTATCATTGTGTTTTTTAATCTCATGGTCAGTTAAATATTTGTTTTTATCTCTTGCTTTTTTGCCAAGTGTTGGTCGTATGGTGTGTAAATTTTTCCATGAGTGGTCACCTTCTTTCTCTATTGCTTTTATATCTGTAAAAGTATGTTCAAAAGATGGCATATCTAAAAATTTATAAATCTTGTTTAATGTTTCTTGTGGTTTATTAACAAGGTTTTCATATTCAACTAGATGTAGACAATCAGAATAACTTGAAGAAAAAGTTTCTTTTAAGTTGTTAAAGGGTAATTCAAATATTTGTCCTCTATGCAAAGACTCATTAGGAATAAATTTTTCTCCACTATTTTCAAAGATTCGCATATACGAAGCTACAATCTCTGATACATCTCTTACTGTACAAATAATTTTTGGTTTTACTCCATAAATTTCTTCATACATTTTGATGTTATTTATATACTGCCAACTTCGCCTCTTATCAATAACTATTTTTTTATCTGTCAACTCATCAAAAAAAATATTTCCAATGTTTCTGAGGAAAGGAATTTTTAATTTTCTCATCTTGTCTGTATCAAGACCATCTATTTCATTATAGTTTGTGCTATCCCACATGGAATAGTTTCGCCATAAAAATTCTACAAATGTAGATGACGTTGTTGTATATAGTTTAGGGTTTTGATTTAACAACGCACTTAAAACTGTAGTGCCACTTCTAGGAAGTCCTGCGAGAATGTGTAATTTATCCATCTAAGGATTATGTTACATTATTCCGGCCACCACTCTCTGCTATCTCTATCATCTCCCCAATCTAAAGTGACATCACCTGATTTGATTGTTGTTGTTGTTGGTGGAACAGGCAAATCATCAAATGTAACACCATCGTTAGCCAACCATAAAACTCCATCTACTTGAGTAACATTCTCAGGATATTCTAATTCTTCTCCATCTTGATTTATAGTAGATTCTGTTACAGTAGCGTTGGAAGCTAACCAATTATCTCTTTCTGTTTTATATGAGTCTACTTCTGCTTTAGTAATATAATTTGCACAAACTTTAACTACACTTGTTCCTTTTTCTGCTTGTACTACGTGCATATCTACTGTACTGTAATCAATAATGCCATCACCATCTGCATCTCTTTCTATTGCTTTGTAATGTAAAGTTGTTGAAGAAGGCGCTCCACCACCATGTGTTACCTCTCCTCCACTTGCTACTTCAAGACTATGTACACAAAAGTCTAATGCTCCATCAGTATTCAATGTAACCCTTAATGTATCTTCAGAAGTAAATTTTCCTCCTTGTGTTCTAATTGCTGAAATTGTGTCTGCCATGTTTTACTCCTATGAAATTTGACCTGTATTACCTGCTAATGCACTTCCTGATGCTCCTGTAGAACCTGCTGAACCATTAGATGTGCCTGTTGAACCTGCCGCTCCTCCTGATGATGCATGTCGCATACCACCACCATAGTTAGAACCATCTCCAGTTGGACTACCCGGTGTACCATTTGTACCTGCTGTTGCTAAATTACCACCTGCTCCTCCTGCTCCACCATTTGCTCCTCCTGACGATGAACCTCCTCCTCCTGAGCCACCAGTAGTTGAACCACCATTTGAACCATTACCACCATTACCATACATGCCTGAGAATCCACTACCCCCATTTGCACCGCCGCCTCCTCCTCCTCCACCTGCCATGCGATGTGGGCTTTGAGTATATGAAGCTCCTCCTGCGCCTCCTCCTCCTCCATTTCCAACGAAGGTTGCAGTTCCTGCCGAGCCTCCTGCTCCACCTGAACCACCTGTTCGAGTTCCTGCTGTATCAAATATTACTGATAAATTGTTATCTCCTGTTTGCGAATGCTCAAATGCACTACCACCTGCTGAACCATTAGCACCATTTTGTCCTGAACCTGCCGAGCCTGAATGTGCCGCTCCCGCTGAACCCGCAGGATATGTTCCACCTTGATTAAAATGTACACCATCACCACCACCATTACCACCACCCGATGAAGGATTTGTAGAACTATCAGAACCTGATGAACCTGCTGAACCATTTGCTCCTACAATAGAGCCATTGTTAGTAATATTAATAGTTACACCACTTCCCCATCCTGTATCTGTTTTCATAGCAGGTGTTGAGCTACTACTTGAGCTAACTGTCACACCACCATTAATAGTTAATATAACTGGTGTGTTTTGGTCTCCACCTGCCGCTACTGCGGCTGTCTTAATGTTATAGTTACTTGTGTTAGATGAAATTGTCAATACTGTTGCCGCAACTGAGTCGTAGAAGTTACTAAACTTTTGCATACCCGAAGTTGCTACATTTGGATTAGCACCTTGAGGTACTTTATCACCACCACCATAGTATTCACTCATAGCGTGTGGAGCATCGCCACCAAACTCGGCAACGATTTCGGTCATTGCTAATTGTCCTGATGATTTGACTGCCATTATTTTTTCTCCAGTTTTTCTACTTTCGCAGTAAGCTCCTTTATTGCTTCAATTAATATTGAAGTTAATGCACCATAGTTTACACCTAAACTTTTTTCTTTGCTTTCTAATGTTGGTTTAATGCGTTTTACAGCTTCAGGCAATACCTCTTGTACATCCTCTGCTATAACACCTGCACTCTCTCTACCATCATGGTTATATTTAAAGCTAACACCTCTAAGTTGTTGCAGTTTTTCTAGTGCATTATCTATAATATTAACATCATGCTTTAATGCAATACTTGATGCTGTAGTAGTTGAATAAGCAATTACGTCACCATCAACGTGTAAGTCACCATCAGCTTCTAATCGCATCTCATTGTTGCCATTAACATACCAATCAGTTTGTGTATCTGCTGTGAATTTCATATAGTCACCTGCATCTGCACCAACCTTATTAGCACCCATTAGTAAATCACCTGTCATTGTTCCACCTGCTAATGGTACGGAATCTGCTTCCATGTATGTTCGTACAGTATCAACATTGGTCATTTTCATTGTTCCTGCATCGTTGATAAGGATGCCATCACCAGTTGCGAGTGCATCTGTACCTCTTGCTGTGCCACCATCTATTAGGTTTAACTCAGCAGGAGTTGTTGTTACAATTGTTCCATCAATTTCTAAATCTGTTAAATCAGGGGAGATTTGCGCTCCACCATCTAACAAGTTGTCAATTGTATCTAGGTTTGTATTTAACTTTCCACCCCAAGAGTCTGCCGATGCACCTACTTCCGGCTTAGTCAAGGAGTATGTTGCAGTTGTTGTATCAGCCATTATTACTCTCCATTATTAAAAAGTTCCTTTCCACACTCGGAGTTTATCAAAATCGCCACTAAGAATTTTTTTCTTCATGACATCTTTACGAGCTTCTGTATCACTCCATTTAACACCTTCTTCTTCACACCACATTTTAATGATGTGAATGGGTATTGACCCAACTAACCTACTTTCACCAGTTAGACCAACTTTTGCTTGATTCAGTTGCTCTACCCTTTGAAGTGCAGGTTCGTTATCGTATGTACTCTTGATAATTATTTTATCGTTTTTATTATCTAGATGTACTTGTTCTTTAATTTTCATAAACTATAATTTCGCATATCTTCTCTCTTGTAAGGTGGGGAGCTTAACTCAGACTCCCCATCTAAATGTTACCACAGAAAGTGTGGGGAGATTAAGGAGGACTCCCCACAACACTATTCTACCTCATTAAGAAGTTGAACAATCTGCAATCATGCCATTTGCTTTCTCATTTTTTGCAATGAGAGTCAACTCAGTCAATACTTGACGAGTCTCAGCATCACCAGTTTTAGCTAGTTCGACATTCTTTGTTGGTCTAAGAACACCTACTGCCCACATATCGTCTTGCATAATGAAAACGTCACGTGAACGATTTTCCCTAGTAGGTTGGAACTCAATAGTTCCCCAAGGTGTAACATAAACATCCAAAGACTTAACAACCTTCTCATCACCTGCCTGAACAGTTGAACGTTGGTTGTTATTACCTGTGAAAGCTAATGCCTTGTTCATCTGAAAAGCACTCAGATAAACAGTATCAGGTCTACCACCCTTCTCCCAAATAGATTGCATAGTTGCATCAAACTTATCTTGATTGAATACAGTTTGCGCTCCATCTGTACGAGCATTAGAACCAGTTCCGTTAGCGTGTGCGCCACCTGAACCCTTGTTCTGAATAGTAGAAGTGAACCAAACTGGCGCTCCTGCTAATTCACGAGCCGCAGAGTTTGAACCTGCTACCTGTGCGTTGTTATCGAACAAAGCTTTCTCGATGTCGAGTTTTTGCTCTTTTGCAATCTTCAAGACTTGGTATGCCATTTCTGCACCTCGACCTGCCTTATCTAAGCCTTGGTCAGTATCAGGAATAACTACTGCGTTCTTAAAGATTTGTGTGTAATTACCTAGACGAGTTGTTGCAGTTCTCGCTTCAGCAGTTGTATTATCACCTTCAATATGAGCATTGGCGGCTGATGTACGTAGTGCATCTGTCTGCCACTCATGGTAGGTGTTTGTTGCTTTTACTTTCTTACAGCTTGAGTAGAAAGGAGTTTCTTCAGGAGAGATGTCATAAATAACGTTCTCTAAATCCTCACGAATACCTTTTGCATCATAGCTGTCGAAAGTATTAGTCGGCTGTGCCATAATATTTCTCCATTATGAGTTTAAAATTAAATTCAGCGCATCATCGATGCTACCTGAACCCTTCAGTTTTGCCTTTTGGCGCGAACGAATTTTTGCATTTGGAGTTGCCATTTTTTTAGCACCCGGCTTTAATACAGGTTTCGCAGACTTGGTTTTAACCTCTGCCTTTGATTTGCCTGAAATAATATCCTGATACCTCATAGCATCGTGTAATACTTTTATAGCTCGATAGTCTGATATTTGAGAAATTTCCTCAGTTGTATAACCATACTGAGATTTCCCGGTAGAAACTAACTGCTCCCTTAACTTACTGGCTTTTGTAGAGTCAGCAAACTCAGGGATTTCTTTTTGGAGTATCTGCATCTGTTCTTGGAGATAAGCTTGTTTAGCGTTCTGTTGGGCCACACTATTTTGCTGTGAAGCCTGTTGGAGTTGTGCCATTTGCCTATCATGATTAGCCTTTGCCTCTTCATACTCAAGGTTTTTTTGCATATACCCAATAGGGTCTGCATCAAATTCCTCTTTAGTAGGTTTAATTGGCTCAGGTGTAAATCCTCCATTTTGGAGCTGTTGGTATAAATCAGCCATCTGCTGTCGTTCATTAGTCAAGGCTTCATAGACTGCTTCGGCTTCTTTCTTTGCCGCCGCAACCTCCTGCATACCTTGTTGGACATACTTTTGCCCACTATAGCCTTGCTTTAAGTCCTCTAAGGTTACTTGAGACTCTTGTCCATTTACTTTGACAGAGTGCGTTTCAAGTTCTTCAGGACTGGCAATTTCTATTTGGTCTTCGTCATCCTCAGAGTCAGAAGCTTCGATTTCCTCAGCCTCTTCTTCTGTTATCTCTTCAACTTCATCATTAACGTCAGCCTCAGCAGATATTTCTTCTGTTTCCTGAGATTCTTCAATTACTTCTTCAGTTGTCTCTTCTACTGGTTCAATAATGCTTGTAACTGCACTATCGACATCAGTTATCTTGGTTTCAGTCTCGGTACTCAAGGTGCTGTCTCCTGTTTAAGTTTACGATTGTGATGTGCTTCATCCGTTTTTACGGAGTCGAAGTAATCATCAATCTTTTGTAGCGCACAAATTATATTGTGTGCCTCCTCTCGCTCATCCGTAGTCGAATCAGCGTTTACAAAAACAGCAACTTGCTGTTCTGTAATTTCTTTTATGGCTAATTGAAACATGTCATCAGCCTGTAATGTCTTCATTCTAGCAGATTTTTCAACAATTGAAAGTTTTGAAGCCACTAGAACCTACCTCCTAATACTGCTTTTGCAGGTGATTCTTGTGGGTATCTAGCCTCTTGTTGTGCAGATTTAATTTGTGCAGTATCTACAGAAGTTCCGTATTTACCTAATATTTCTGCTACTTTAATCATTAGTTCTTGGTCAAGCGCATCACGCTCTCTGTCATCAACTGCAATAGCTTTTTGTGCTTCAATCTGAAGTTTCAGTTGTTGCATTTCCATTGCTTTATCTGCTTTGTACTGTTCTGCTTGCACTAATGCTTCTGCTTCTGTTATTTGTGGAGATTCAGCCGCCATTTGTTGCTGTTCTTGGATTAACTGTGCTTCAATCTCAGGATTAATTGGTTGGAAATACCTATCAACGTTTTTAACACCTTGTAGAGCTAACATATCGCCTAGGGTGTTTCGTATGCCTGTCATAGTAACTAAACCATTACCATTGCCATATTGACCCCATATTTGCATTTGCATTTGTAAAGCTTGAGATAAAGCCGCATGTCTTTCTGCTTCTTGTCCAGTTCCTACACCCACATTTACTTGTATATCCATGCCTGTATTCCAAACACGTGGGTCAATAGATTGAAACTCACCATGTAAGCGCATTAAAGTCTCTTCACAGCTATTTTCTACTAATAGGTTTAGCATTAGCTTAAATAGTCGTTTCATGCCGCCCTCGGCAATATTTCGAGCCATAACCTCAATCTGAGCTGAACCTTGTTGAGCTTGTAAACGTGCCGCAGTTGCTGATGTATTCTGTAGTGCATCCGGGTCTAGGCCCATAGAGGCCCTTGTTACTCCAGTTTTAGCTTCTACAGCATCATCCATGTATTGCATTGCAGTTAATACCTGACCTGCTACAAATGGTGTTGCAATATCAACTAGAGCCTGTGGAGACTTCATTCTAACTAATCCACCAATCTCATTGTTCATTAAATCGTCTACATTCACCTGTCCTTGTACATAACCCTGTCTTGGTGAGTTTGTTAATGCTACGTTGTCCATCATTCCTCTTAGCATAGCTGTAGAGGAGTCTTGGTCGTTCATCACTAGGTCAGCAACACTACGACCAAAGAATGTGTGTGGTTCAGGGTCTATTTCAAATACTGCAAATGGTACATCTCCATAAGGCTCACATTCTAAGACTTGATTATCGCCTCCGGCCATAAGTATTTTGTACATCATTGCAACACCTGTGCCTTCCTTGTCCATTTTCATGTAGGCTTCAGTTACAGCTACTTTTTTCATAGACACATCTGATGATTCTTCTTCTTCTTGGTCGTAACCTCTACGCTCAAATTCTTCTGCATCTGAATAAGAGTCATCTGAGCTTAGACCTGATAAATTTGAAACCATTTCAAAGTCATAACCCATTTCTACTAAATCACTTACACGCATTTCAGTTCTATGAGCTACTATGTATGCATCATCTATACTTTTAGCGTTTCTATCAACAATAAATTCTTCAGGCGGTACAGCTTCCATCTTCAACTCGCCATTTCGTTTTTTGTGACTTATTTTTAGTGAATGCATAGATGATTGTATTTGATTACCCATCTCATCTACTTCAATCTCTGTTTCTTCTGTATGTTCAATAACTTCTACATCTTCTTCATTAACAATAACCGCCATTTCTTCTTCTGTGACGTTTGTGTATGTGTGTATTGTTGCAGAGGTATTTTCTTCCCACCATATCTTTAAAATGCCAGTTTTCTTTACTAAGGCATCATGTATAGCATTGTTAAGCATAGTATAACCACCTAACTGCTGAAACTTCCAATGAGCGTATTTTGTAGCCTGTTCTGCACCTACAACGTCTTCTTGACTAGTAGGAATATACTCTACAGGGTTCTCTGAGGATAAAAACACGCGCATAAGGCTTGGTTTTATAGCTCTAATTGTATCTCTAACCTTTGTAGATACTATTTTTGAACGACCTTCTTCCTGTCCTATGTCCGTTTCACCTTCAAAGTAACGTTGAGACTTAATTCTATCTTCGGCTATCTCACTTTCAACAAATGAAATTGCGGCATCTAGTGCATCTGATGCTATGCCTTGTATTTGGTCTTCTGTCATCGATTCTAATTTCATTGTTGTTGACCTCCGTAATATTCTCTAATCTCTCTGCCTTTAGTAACTGAGCCTGCAATTAGGTTTAAGTTTATACCTGAATACATAAAATTAGATATATATTCTAAATCATCCATAGTCTGTTGGCCATCTTTAACAGCCTTATATACTTTTCTTAGTTTATCCATGGCCGCTTTTCCACGTGTACCAGTCATAGCACTAGCTAATTCTTTTAATACAAGATGTTTGTGTTTTTTAGAAATAGCTTCTGTTTCATTAATTCTTTGTATTATTCTTCTAGTAGCTTCTACACCTCTGCCTTCAGCTAGAGTTTGTCTAATTGTTTTTGCTTCATCTGTAGTTTTTGCTATATTTTCTAATACATTTCCCCGAATTGCTGTTTTACTGTTTTCAGCTACTGCTACTCTTAATTTAATAGCTACTTCTGCCTTGTCTAAATCTTTAACTAATTTTTTAAATTCTTTTGGCCCTAAAACTGTTTCAAGTATTTTTCTGTTATCTTGAGATGACAATATCTTCCATATTTCGTCTAATTCTTTAGAGTCAGGCATTCTAGATGGTGTAGGCTTCATAGAGCCAATAACTCTCTCTAATTTAGCTCTAATACCTAATCGCATAGCTAATTTTTCGTTTTCACCTGCATCTTTTATTATATTGGCTACCATATTCGGTGTTACACCTTCTTCAAGCATGTCGTAACCACTTGCTAACGCGTTCTCACTTGTTATTTTGTCTTGTCCTAATTTGACAGCCTTTTTATAGTCAGGGTTAGCTTTTTTTAAGGCATCTGACAACATATAGCGCAAATGCAATGCATCTTTTGCTTCTTGACTTAATACTGGTAGCATTTTGCCCGGTGCGGCTACACCCGGAGAATTAAACGCAATATCACTTAACTCTCGTTTTATAAAGTCAAGTTGTTTCATCGTAGGATTATCAACAAGTGTTAAAAATTCATTACCACTAGCATCTACATTTCTTTTAAATGCTAACTCAGTAGTATCGCCTGTACTTTTTCTAATTCTTGAATTAATCTTGCTTAATATTTTTGTAAGCGTAGCTTCATCTATTTCATCAAGTGCTTCTTGTACTTTTTGACCTTTCGGAGATAAATAGTCTATTTGTGTTTTGTAAGCTTTTTTATATGCTTTGTCTCTAGCCGGTTTTGTCTTTATTGCATTCTGTTTAGCTATTTCTGATGGGTCTTGTTTAATAGTTGGAAAATCTTCCATAAATGGCAAATCAGCAATGTTTTGATTCATTGACTTATCCATGTTTGCTAAATTTGCAGTTACCCTAGTTTGTAATGCTTTATTGACTGTTGATGCACTTTCTCCACCTGCCGCCGCTACTGCATCTGTAATAACTTGCGTTGCAATGTCAGCATCAGCAATCATTGCGCCATCTTTATTAACACCACCTCGTCTTAGGTTTGCTAACATCTCTTCTAATGTTGAACCACCTGCTTTTATTGTTTCTTTAACAATTTCTGCGGCATCTTTACTGATTGCAAATAATGATGCTATAGCTTCTGTACTTTTATCTTTCAGGCCAACTGATATTCTTTGCCATCCCCAAACCATAGGCATTAAAGCTAGGTTAGCTCCTGCACCAATGCCTGCTCCCCACATTCCCTGCTCTATTGCTTCATCCAATCTTTCACCCTCTTCACCTGCACCATAACCATAAAGCAAACCTTCTCCACCGCCAATAGCCGCTCCTCCAGTAACAAGTGCAGTACCTCTCCATATTTTAGGTAACCCTTGTATCCAGTTATATAATTCTTTTGCTTTTTTGGTCGAACCTGCCATGTAACCAGTAAATAATCCACCTGTTACGTTAGCGGCTATTGCGGTTTTAGGGTAGGCAATATCAAAATCTGCATCCTGTACTTTAGACTTCTCTGAAATTTCCTCACCAGTCATTAGTAGGTTTTCACCAGTAGCGGCTCGATATAAAGCGTTTATACTATCGTTCATAGCTCCCATTGTTTCGTCTCTGTAGCTTCCTACTCCTAAGCCACCTTCTATATAGTTTCCTGCCAAACCTGAAAAATAATTCATTGGTTGTTGTAAAAAACCTACATTTTTTTTAGCTTGTAGTACGTTATAAACGTCACTTGGATGGTCTGTCTCTTGACCCTCTGCCATTGCCATAGCCGCCGCCACAACTGCTTCATCGTTTGATACTATACGATTTAATTGGTCTATATAAGCCAAACCAGTCGGAGTCTTTACGACAACCTGTTGTCCTTCATCATCAAGTGTAGCTATTACCTCTTCAGGAGGTCTAGTAGTTTGTGTAATGTTTTCTGAAGCTGATGGTGGTCTAATACCATCATGATAACTCAAAGTATGTTTGGGTAATTCTGCATCAACTTCTTGGATTACTTCTTGGTTTACTTCTTGGGTTAATTCTTGTGGCACAAAAGGTACAGTAACGTTACCACCTTCTTCTTGTATATATGCTTCGTCTATAACCTGTTGTGGGTCAGCCGCAGTTGCTAACTCACCATTTGGAAAATATTGATTTATAATCTTTGCAATTTCTCTTGCATCTCCTTCATTGCCGGCTTTGTCAGCTCGGTCTAGCATTAACATTAATTCTTTGTAAGTATATTCCACTTTATTGTTTAGTTGTAATTAAATATTTAGAACCTAACTCATTCACTCTATCAATAGTAAGAGTATCTTCTACTTTAGGAGTTTTGTAGACAGGCAAAGGGTTAACTTCAATTCTATTTAGTTTGCGGCTTCTTTGATAATCTGCATAGTAACCATTATCTAAACGCTCGTTGTATTCATCAATAACTTGTCTTGAATATTTACGTCTGTAGTATGTCATTTCTTTTAAAGCTTCCGGAGTCATTTTTATTTCACCAGTCATAACTTTAATTAAGAAATCTCTCTCTGCCGGTGTATCAATACCACGTGCGCCAATACCTAAAATAGCAATCATTCCAAATACATCACTACCAAGTAAGGCTTCTAATAATTGTGTATCTGTAGCTCTTTCTGCGGCTTCAGAACTATTTGTAAATTGTGCAACAAGCTCGTTTAATCTTTGTTTAACATTTTGCAAAGCACCAAGGTTTGGCTTGCCCTCTTCAATAATCCTTAAAACTTCGTCTAATTTTTTTATGTTATTGTGTGCTTTTCTAACTGCTTCAAGGTCTTTCATATCTTGCTCAACTAATTTGGCTTGCAACTTTTTATCATATTCCGAATCAGAAAGGTCACCCTGACTTAAATCAATATCAATATCTGTATTACCCTGACCATGATTTAAGAAAAAGTCTCGATATGCTTGCGTTCCCGGCTCTAGTCCTGCTTCTTTAGCTCTGTAGTCCATAAGCAACATAGAGTCAGTCTTGCCATTATCAGGTGTGAAATTAGATACAAGCGCAATCTTTCTATCCATTAGCTCTTGCGGTTTCATGCCGCTTTCTTCTGCTAACATCTCTAGCTCATTCATTTTCTTTTCAAATTCTGCTTGTTGTACTTTAGGAATACCGAATAGTTCTAACATGTCAGGTGTTAATTCACCTTTTTTCTTCATTTCATTGTATAGCTCTACTTTCTTTGTAAAAGCATCTTTTGTTACACCTATACCCAACAAGGTTTCCATACCTATTTCTCGTTGTACAGCAGTTAATACACTATCTTCACTAGTGTCTGAAAACAATTTAAACTTTTTGTCAAATTCTGTTTCAACAGGTACAGTAATACCGGCTAAAGCTTTTTGTTCCGGAGTCGCATCAGGATTGTCTGATAACCATTGCATTTTTTCTGCAAAAGCTGATAAAGGCTCTTCTTTCATAGCCATAGTTACAGCTTCGCCCGGTGGTAACACTCCATTTCTAACCATTTCAGCTAAATCTGTTCTACCATTAGGGTATTCTTCTGATTTCATGCCTAAAAGAGCTGTTACAGTTGCATTTTTACTTTTAGTAGCCGCATCACCTTCACGAATTGCAGTAATTCTGTTCTCAAAGCTAGTGTGCATGGCTTGGTCAGGCTCTAAACGCATTGTATTAAAGCCTTGGCCTAGTCTGTAGACTTGTTCTTGTGACATTCCGGCAAACATTGAGTTGCTTATATCACTAATGCCACCCATGATGCCTTTTTTCTCTTCATCATCTTTACCACCTAATAGGCCTCCTCCTATCATTGCTCCTGCTAACATTTGTCCTAGTCCTAGTGCCATTTTTATCTCCTAAGATGGATTACCGGTATAAGCGTTTGCACCTAGTGTTAGGTAATCAAACAGACCCGGTGTCTTCGTTTGTGTAACTGTCTGCGGTGTATTAACAGGATTTGCATTCAATGCATTTGTTACATATCCAAGACCCTGTGCAGGATGATTAACATATCCTTGATGTTGCTTCTGTGCCGCATCAAACAATGCTTGTTGTAATGCTTGTTGCTGTGCGCCTTGTGTAGCAAGGTTTCTATTAACAGTTTGACCCATACCAAAACCAAGATTAGCTATTTGTCCAAGTTGGTTTGCCGCACCTAATCTCTGTCCTGCGCCTGAAAGTCCTGCCTGTTGATTAGCTAGACTAGCCTGTAGTTGATTAGATATGTCACCCATACCTGCTTGTTGATTAGCTAGTTGACCTTGCATATTGTTTTGTATATCTGCAAGAGCCATTTGTTGTGCGTTTTGAAAACCTGCTTGTCTAAGTCCTGCTGATGCCTGAGCTAATTGACTTACAGTATCTCTGCCTATTTCACCCATAGCTACACCATGTCTGCTACCACCAAAACTACCTGCGGCTTGAGCTTGACCTTGTAAGTTATTCATGCCCATTTGTGCGCCACGTAGTATGTCAGCTTCATTAGCTTTTACTACAGCATCATCGTATGGGTTTGTATATGGTTGCATGTTTATACCTGCAAGAGTCTGTGGTGTTACTGTCGCACTTTGTCCTGCTACACCTACTTGCTGTGGTTGATAACCCATTCCTGCTACAGTACCCATCCCTGCACCTTGCACACCTTGTGCCGCTAGGCTGTTTATGTTTGGTGGAGCTGTTTGACCACCGGGTAGTCCTTGATTAGCCATTATAGACCTCCATACAAACTTGAACGTTTGCGATAGTTACCAGTTAGTGCCTTTGCTTTTTTAGCTTTTACAGCGTTTTGATGAGCTATGTCTTTTGCTTTTGGTACATAAGTTGATTTTTGTCCATAAGCACTATCTAATTGACTTACATAACTTCCGGGGTCAACTTGCCTTTCGTGTGCTACTCTATCTTTTGTACTCCAAGTATTTGGATTGTATGGATTGTAAGCAGGTTTAGCCGGACTTGCTCCACCTCCACCTCGACCACCGCCTCCACCACCACGTGCCACATTAGCAGGTACAACATTACCAAATAGGTTGTTGTATGCATTCATGTTTGCAGGGTCTCTAGCTGTAAGTTCTTTGAGAGCTTGGTCGTATAGTCCGATAGAGCTATATCCTTTAAAGCCGCCATCAAATTCTGTAGGAGTAGGCATCCCACTTGTAGCAGTCAATGTGCTATTAGGGTCTAGTAAACCAAAAGCCTTTGCCGCACCAATGTTATTATTCATTGCCGCATTTTGTGTTTCATTAAAAGCCGCTACCTGTGGCCCTGTGTATGGCATGTATTTGAGCTGTTGTACTTGTTCAGCACGTCTTAAATTTCTTTCTGCCGGGCCTCTTACCCAATCAGGTATCGTTGTTTTTTCTTCTTTCTTTCCCCCTTTACCGCCGCCGCTACTCATGTCAAAACTCCTTTAATAAAGTTGTAAACTGCTCAGTCCATCCTTTTCTTTCGAGGATTTTTTTCCATCCTCTTCGGCCTGTAACAGTCATCCCTATACATCCTTGGTGTTTTCCCCAAGTTATTGCATCATCATGCATATCTGTAATCTGTTTAATTCCGTAACCTTTATCGCCACCTGCTAAGAATACATGAAGTACCTTTTTATTAGGATACACTACTATTTCGGTTACTGCACATCCGTTTGACCCCATCCATAGTTGAAAATCGCCCTTTATCACTCCATCAACTATATCTTTAAAGTCATGCGTTTCGCCACCTTTTTTAAGAGCTGACTCTATCCAATCCTTACCACGCATTAAATCGTCTGCTATACTCATGGGTCTAATTTTAATTTAATCCAAGCTCCATTCTTGGAAACTACTGGGCAGTCCTGAGCTTCATCCCACATTAATATACCATCTTGTGTAGCCTTACTATCTGAATTTTTAAACTGTAGCTTGTTTCTCGTAGTCGTTATAAATGAATTTAATCGCTCACCCCAAGGCTTCCAATCTTTTCCCATTGGAGGTGGTGGAGTTGCAATACTCATCGTCTACCTCCCGGATTAGCCTCTATTCGCATTATTCCTGACCTCCAATTTGTATTTGCTACACCCTGTACTTTAATGCGTACTTGTCTACCTTGAAAACGAACATCTGTAGGATTACCAAGCGTAACTGCACCATGTGAGGTCTCAGTATCATTAGGATGAAAACGTGTCTTAAACGTAACATTCACTTGACCTTGAGTTTTTTCGTCAGGGATAAGCTGTGTTACTTTCATAATACTATCACCATTGCCTAAACTAATAGAGCCTGATTCAGCGTATGGTTTTGAAGAACCTGTGTGGGTATATCCTGACTCATGGTTGTATAAGTCACCATCTGCATCACACCATATAGGATTACTAAATACACCTGAATCCACACCTGCTGTTCTTTCTAATTCACCAGTTGTCCAATGCCCTTCCTTATAGTCTAGTGCAACATATCTGTCATTTTCTAATGAGCTACCTGAAGGATAGAACCACCATATCTCACCATATTGAGAGTTGTGGATAGCATATACCTTGCTTATTTGTGCAGAGTTTAGGTCATCAAAGACATAATCAGCCACTTCACAAGGTATTTCACTTGCTACAGAGCCATCAAATTGAAAGAATCCTCTTAAACCCATCCAAAATGCTCCCTCATCAATTGCCACAGCACCTCTACGTGAGGATACACCACAGGCAGTACCAACTCTCTCGAAACCATAGACAAATGGTGAGCCTGAGTATGTCGCAACATGAGCATCATTGTCAGTAAGTATTAAGGTTCTACCTCTCATACGTAAACCACACATAATTTGACCAACAGTCTGCAATTCAAAATCACCTGCTTGGTTTGTAGCAGAAGGTGTCCAAGATGTATTGTTTTCTTGGTCACACCATTGAACCTTTCTAGGATTACCACCTGCACCTAATGCGAATACGAATCTCTCTTCTGTAACTACTATCCCTTTGTTTCCTGTTGGAGCATTAGCAACTACTTGTGCAACTACTCCTGTGTTCAATTGCCATTCGTATATCTTGCCATCCTTAGACGAACAAGCCATAAGGTATTCACCCCAAGTATCTAACGACCAAGTTGTAGCTTCTGCATAAACACCTGAGCTTACTGGTGCATTACCATAGTTGTTATGACCATAAAATCCACCACCATAACCTTGATTTAACGAACCATTCAAATCACCTGAAGTCAAACCTGAAGGAGTTATATCGTAAACTGTATGTGAGGGATTTACATAATATAATTTTTCGTAGGTTGCTCCAACTAAATAAGAGTCACTAGAGTTATCAAGAAACGCAATCATAGCTCTAGGTGCATGAGCAAATGCATTTGTTTTTCTGCTTGTCCATCCACCTACAGGTCTCATAGAGCCATCTTGCCATCTAACTAAACTAGCATCTCTCCATCTATTTGATGCTTCAAACTCTGTTCCGTTTCTATATAAACCCGGTGGTAATTGTAGTGGTATTAATGCCATAATATTAAGCCGCTATCTCTGTCCATGTTACTGAATCGTTAGTAATAATTTCCCATTTTTCTCTACCTATTGTAGCTGTACCTGATGTTGCACTTACAGCACCTGATGTACTTTGCACTCTGTTACACGTTGCTGTAATACTAGCTTCAGGTTGTGTAACTGCATGACCTTGCCAAATTTTCTCTGAGTCTGCAACTAATGATGCAGATGGAGTACACGATGCAATGCCACCTCTTGTAGCAAATCCAAGTACAGTAATACTTGCTACTGCTGTCGGTACACCTGAACCAAATCTGACTCTATTACATATAGCCGCACTTGTTACTGTCGGTGTAGCTGTAGCTGAACCATTCACCATAAACACACTTGATGCAGTTATAGAAGCTACTGCTGATACAGTAGCAGAACCACCTCTTGTTGCAAAACCAACTGATGTAATAGTTGTAGTCGGAGATGCTGTTGCAGAACTCTCTCTTACCCTAGCACCATTTCCTGTAGTGGTTACTGAAGTTGTCGAAGTTCCATTGATTAAAGCAGAACCTTCAGGAACTCTTCTAGCTTGTGCTGTTATAGATGCAACAACAGTTACTGTAGCTGAAGCTACTCTAACTCTCAGAGCTGAAGCTGTTGCTGAAGATGTAGCAGTTGCTACAGTCTGTATATCACCTTGAGTATATTCGTGTATTCCATAAGAACCCATGCCATAAGCATGTACATCTGTCTCTTCTATGATTACAACCTCACCACTACAAGTAGCAGATGAAGTTATAGTTCCTGTTATTTGACCTGAACCACGAGCTACTTCCCAATCTACATTGGGAATCGTACAGGTTGCTGTTACTGTTGCTGAAGCATCCTTAACTTCACCTGCACTAGAGCCATAGCTTCGTAAACCGAAATACGATTCACCATACTCAAAAGCCATTTACTTAATCAGTTAAGTGTAATGTCTAAGTCACCTGATGGCACACGAAATACGTCACCAGTAGCAATAGCTTTAGATGCTGATAAAGTCGCATAAGCCATTAAGTTGCCTGATGTAGATGCATCGTATACACCAACATGAGTAACTGTACCCCAAGAACCTGTAGCTGTAGGAAATTCTACTGCCGCATTGTTTGAAGTTGTGTTACCTGAAGTTGTAAATGCAACTGATTGTCTAGCATATGCATTGCCTGATAACTCAGTTACTGAACCTGCTTCGCCATCAGCGATTGCTGTAAACAACGCTAAGTATTTTGTGCCGGGTGCTGTGTAAGCCGCTCCTGCAAATACATGGTCTAATATTTCTGTTTCTAAAAAGTTTGTAAAACTCATACTAATCCCCTCACTTTAAGTTTTAAGCCTGACCCACTATAACGTGCATTGTCTGAGGCTTCGTTTAATCTAGCAACTGATGCGCTATACATCTGCGCCCAAACTGCTACCCTTTGGTCTTCTGCTAAGTAAGGTGCTGAGTGTAATAACGCTCCATAGAGGTATACATCAGGTGCTTCTAGCAAAAGCCAATTATCTGAGTTACTACTAAGGGATGGTACTTTCTGATAGTAAAGCAACTCAAAATCTGTGTCGGTACTCGGAGTTGGGTACAATTGAAATTGTCCATCTGCGTGTGTGTACATACGAGGAGTGCCTGAAGCATCCTCATCAGCTTGACGTTTGTCAGCCATAGCATCTCTTGAGACAAGGTTTACAACTGAAGTGCCTGTGCCTGTAAGATGTAATCTGATTGTTTCTACCCAATCAGCAGGTATTTGCATGTATTCGTCACCTGATGATTGCTGTCCACTTGAACGAGCTTCCATCTTCCAATGACGTATATCTCTATTTATCTGTGCTTCAGCCAACGCTATAAAATCAGGTATGACTGAAGTTAAATCATCTCTGTTTAAGAAGTCAGCTATACTTGCTTTTAGTGCTGTGTAAGTATTTAAAGCCATAACTATCCTCTATTAAAATATCCAGTTTTCATCTTGTACACCATAACCACCGGCATTAATTTCTCCGTTCATCATCCCATTAAGGAATGTTTCCTGTTGTTCAGGTGTCATATTCTGCAATAAGTATTTAACTCTTTCTTGCTCATGCCTAGACAATCGGCCCATAACATCACTCATACTTTCTCTCTCTGCCGGCATGAATCCATCTAAGTGTCTAACATAGGTTGAATTATCTCCACTACTAAAGCCTAAGTTTTCCATCATGTTAACTTTTTCCGTAAAAGGTGATTTATATGGATTATGCGCTCCTCCACCACTAAACAGTTTCATCAAAAATTCTCTTTCAGCCGGTGTTGAAATACCTCTATTAATTCCTGAGTCATACGATTCGCTAGAATTGTTCATCATAAAATCTGTGAAAGCAGGTGTTCCCGGTGTTAAGCCTGCGGCTACAGCTTTATGCAATAATAACTTTGAAGCATCCGTTTGGTACTTATCCAAATCACTCATCGCTAATTTCTTTGAAAAATCCGTTTCTAAGAAATCATTGGTATCAGCAGGGTCAGTCTGCATCAGAGACCTCAATCTCCCTTTCTCTACTTCTTTATTTCGATTAGTATCTAATAGGCTCATTACTCCCTCAGCCACTTTTCCTCCTGTGTGACCGAAAGACGCACCACTTGGAATTTGTCCTAAAAGCTCTGCAATCATCAACTTTACTTTTTCTGCACCAAAATCTGCCATTACCTGCTCCTGTCTAATTTAACAATAGTATATATCATATTAATCGAATATGCCACGCTTTTCCATGTCCATCAACAATCCATGGGTTATTATCCCTTTAATGTCTGATGTATTAATTTGTCTAGTCTCGTTTGGTAGTAACCCTTCTCTTGTAATTTTCTGTCCTGCTCGTTGACCACCGGTGGCTGTCATATCCAGTAAATCAGTTATATGAATATCATGAGCTGTTCTACCTAATCCCACTCCCGGCATGGCTGTATCGTAGCTTAAATGACCACTCTTATCCTTGCCAAGCAAAATACCTTCATTAATTCTAGTTTGACCAATATTGTATATCGTGCCTTCTTGTTTGTTTAATTGGTTGCGGTCTGTGTTTGCAACTCTAGCTTTTGTCCATGATATAACACCATTGTCTTGACCTTTGGTGTAGATACCTGAATTAGCTCTAAAGTTAACATCAATAATTCTTGATATTTCTTTTCTTTCAGCACCTGTCGTTCCTTTTAATGGGTTCTCTGAATCTATACCTTGCCACTTGGTATTTACTGCCTTGCCGGTTTCTGAATCAACAGATTCAGTCCTAATTTTTTTATCTAATAAGTCTTTTTGTTTTCTAGTTAATCCTGCTATTGCAGACTGTAAAATTGTATCTACAGTTTGATGACTAAAGTCTAGGCCAGTTGGTGACATTCTGAAAGGTAAATATAGTGGGTCTTTACCAGTAATGTGTTTCATCTCTGCCGCTTGTCTAATCAGTCCTGTTATAGCAGTATCTTTTGATGCCCATAATATGTTTCTGTCAATATTCTCCGGAATAAACATGAAATCTTGGCCACCTGCTTGCTTGACTGGGTTAGGAAACTTTGTGCCATTAACATGCGTTAAGTAACCTCCTGCACGTGATAAGTCAGCATAACTAGCAATGAATGGGTATCCTTCGAGCTGTCGGAGGTCAATGTTAGGAACAATAATTCTATTATCACCTACAAGGATTGTGCCACCTTCATCAAATGTACCTTCTTCTAAAGCTCTTTTTTCAGTCACTCTTGACGAGAACCTAGGGTCTAATGGGTCAGTTATTATAGGCAATAATGTTCCCTCTTTCGCCGGTGTGTTTACATCTATATCAATGTCTTGACGTTTTAAAACTTTACTAATGCTAGTATCGTAAATCAAATAGTTTCTGAGGTCAGACCCTGCATTCTTAATTTCATCAGGTGTCATATTGATACCCTTCGTGGCTACTCTATCTTGAAAATGCATACCTTTAATACCTTGCGCGCTCAAATACTCTGATGCAAGCTTCTCAGCTTCTCTTGTCATTTCTAAAATAGATATGCCGGGTCGCGTTTTAAGCTCGTCTATCATTTGATTCCTGATAGTTGAGTATAGTTGTGAACCTGTTGCATCATTACCAAGACCTAGTCTCTTATACTCAGCTTGTACAGCCTTTGTTTGTTGTTTTTTTGTTCCTTCACGATTAATAAAAGTAGACACAGCTTTAGCATCTAATTCTATCTCATACAATTGGCTTGAAGCATTGTCATATTCAAACTCTATATCATTTAATGTTTTGTTTAATTTATCCATCTTAACAGGGTCTTTTAATGTGGCCATCATATCGTCACGAATAGTTGCAGGCATATATCCACTTGCGGCCCTGTCGTATATCTCTCTTATGAATGGGTCTGTCTCTAGTTTCATAATTCTTTCAAAATTTTCGAGCATATCAGCATCCATCTTAGCAAAGAATCTACCTGTACTCCTTTGCCCACTAATGTACTGGCCATGACCTTCTACATGAGTTCCCATGTTAGAGCCTGCTTTGTTCATGTCTAATTCTCTGAAGATTGCACCTACGCTATTGCCTTGATAACCAATCAATCTCGTCATGCCCATGTTTTGTCTGTACATCTCATCAACTGTCTGTCCAAAGCTCGTCACCTTATCCATCATTCTAGAGGTTTGTAGCTCGAGGTTTTCTACTCCTTTAGATAGCAATGGGCCTGCTACTTTTCTTGTAGAGTTTAATGCTACACCACCACCAACTAATATTGATAAAGCATCCGCAGGATTTCGAATAACCGCTTTCTCAAATTCTTCCCATGAGCCAAACGTTGTTGAAACCATCTCACCAAATTCATTAGCCATAGCACGTTGCTCTACTCCAACATTCTCTCCAAGCATGTCACCTAATGGTGTTAAGTTAAGTGCGCCACCTGCCGCTAAACTAGATAAAGCTTCAGTAGTTGGTGCAGGATTAGTTGCCATCGTTGCTGTATCTCTGTACATAGCACCTACATTTTTCGGAAAGTTCGCTATCCAATCG
>Ga0208299_1001049_pt1 | contig 21916 bp, 8 predicted proteins | sample 15_taG_FD_184089 | JGI IMG/M metagenome (GOLD analysis project Ga0208299, IMG submission 184089) | Marine viral communities from the Subarctic Pacific Ocean - 15_ETSP_OMZ_AT15312 metaG (SPAdes) (version 2) | ecosystem: Environmental > Aquatic > Marine > Oceanic | place: Pacific Ocean | collected...
TTGTACCAGCTCCTACCTCAGCTACTCTTGTGTCTGTACAGTGTCACGACTTTAAAGATAGGAGTACAGGCTCTACGACATTTAATGTCCCAGAAGCAGCGCTAGACGCAATACTCGAGCGCGCACGTCAAGCTTTCCTCGGTTGGTCAGGTTCTATCAGTAAGATGGAAGCTACCATGGTAGGTCAGTCCACAGGAGATACTCAAAACCAGATCCGGGCCGTTGGCTCTGATCGAGCAGTGAGGGTTAAGAAATAGGAGCGTGCTCAGATCCGGGTATGACTCTATACCCTACACATTTTCATCCGCTGGATGTACATGTGACCTCGGTAGAGTTTGAAGGCTTAGACGACGATTTCCTAGAAATCACGGACTGGCCAGCGTTTATTTTATGGGCGAAGGTTGTGGTACGTTACCGCTCCCACGATGCAGCCGACGACTCCGTGTTCGCGTCTGTCGTAAGTGTGCCTACTAAACCTATCTTAAACTTCGATCCCAACCACCAACTGATCCCTTTGAACACCACAGATACGAATCAAAGTGATGAGTGGGCAGGGCACTCAGTGTACGGCTTCCACCCTTTCGCAGAGCACGGCATTCAGGTATATCGCCAGATGCGAATGCCTGCTACAAAGGACGATGTGGATTCCAGAGTCACCATCACCGTGGCCTGGGTAGCTAAGAACGACTACGCCGGGGCCTACGATAACCCAGAGTGGTGGAAAGGTCACCGCTGGGAGGGAGCCTGTGGTCGCTCAGGATCCACGTTCTTAAGTGGTTACGGAGCCTACCCAGACTCTACAGGAGATACGGACGCAGGTGATGCTGATGATGATGGAGACAGTGAAGAGCCTCCGTTCTTAGACGAACCTCCGTCCCTTATAGTTCCACCCGACGACGACGACGGTGGGAGCGGAGGGGAAGGCAACGATGGCTTCGGCTTTATCTCCGATGAAACCCGCGATCATCTTACGAACTCCGCGTTCTTACGCATCTCTACTTACCCAACTCGCGCCGACGCAAACTACTAAACATGGTAACAGTAAACAATCTTTCAGCCTCTCCTGCTACCCTAGCAAGGGGAGATCTTATTCCCTTATATGACACATCATCTGGGTATCTTACTAAGGTAACCGTACAGCAGTTGGTTGCACGAGCTTACGGCGACATTAAACTAGCAGCGGCAACAGCAGCCCAGACGCTTTCAACTTCATTTGCGAAGCTCACAGTATTTGACGCTACCACAGCATCTTCCGGAGTCACTGTCGCAGGAGACTTCGACTCGATCACTGTGGCCCAAGCAGGTATCTACGAGATTCATTTCCACTGTAACTTTTCTTCTGATGCGTCTAAGACAATATCCTTTGCGCTGTCAGTGGGAGGGACAGAGGACGTGGATTCCCAGACGGTTCAGGTTGTAACATCAGGCGCTACGAACATAGTGTCAGCATCGTTCCATGTTCTTAAAAGTCTTGCGGCGAGTGATGTAATTACCATAGAGGCTAAGTCTCATGCCTCGGCTCCGGTACTTACATTTAACAACATTGACCTAGTAATCAAGAAAATAGACGAGGCTTCTTAATGCCGAACAAACGCTTCGACAACCTACCGATGAACCGGGCGGCGCAGGCTGGCGGGGATTTAAACGCTGTCTATCTTCGCCAAGAAGTGGATCCAACATCTAAGGTTGTTACGCAACGTCGCACAGGTACGGAAAGACAGGCTCACTACGGAGACTCTTTAGGTGTTGTCGTAGATGGAGTACCTTATGACGCAGGTTGGCGAACTACGGAGGTAATAGCAGGCTCTAACTCTTGGACCATCCAGTTCTCTGTGAAGATGGGAGAGATATTTGAGTCTGGCACAATACCTATCTTTTCGCTAACCGAGGAAGGCACAGGGGCTAGTTATGTAGAGCTGCAATCCAAACCAGATGGTAAGTTAAGTATTACGTCTAAACAAGACGACGGCACTCCAATCACGGACCACGATGTGGCCCATGCCAAAGGGACTAAAGCACACATAGCAATCAAGTACGCGAGTAACACCTTGACTGTTTATGTCAAAGACGCCACCTCTGCGGCTGCGTTTGACTACAACTTTACCCTCAGCGATACGATAGACTCAAAGAATTTTCACATTGAGTTAGGTGGTAACAGTAAGATTCTTCTTGATAAGGTAGCACACTTCCCTCACGTCATCTCTAACCTGATGGTGTACAGCTCGGCCCTCTCCACTGGAACTATAGGCACTAACCACGGAAGCAGGACTCCTAGCAGTACTAACCTGGTTAGCCACTTTAAACTATCTGAAGGAGACCTAGCAGTAGCAGACGATAAAGCTGACTCCACCAACGTACTATTTGCTCACCCAGCTCCTGCAGCTTCTGTAGGGGAGTACCTCTACTTCAACGGTAGAAGCAGCGCTCTTAAGGTACAAAGAACCCTAGACTTCGAGCAGTACTTCACTGTGCCAGGCAGATCTGTAGTATCTGAGGCTGAGTACACTATCTTCTTAAAGGGGAGACTGCTAGGCGATCCAGATGTAAGGACAGCAGATGGTCAAGTACTCGCAGATTTCGGCGACTTAGGTAAGGTATGGATAGACAACGAGGGTCACGTGAACTTTACAGTAGACGGAACTAACGTAGAGAATACTGCAGCGACAGACTTAGAGAATAATTCTACATTCGAGATATTTGCAATTAAGAATGCAGATGGGGGTTTTGAAGTTAACGTAAACGACTCTATATCTCCGACAGGTAACTTAGGATCTTCCTTCTCTCCTCCGAACATAGACTTCGGTAACCCACCACACTTCTGGTTAGGTGCGGATAACGCTGAGTTATTAAAGGTAGACGAAGACTGGGTAGATGTAGACACTAGATTCTCTGGCTACCTGGAGAAGTTTGCCTTCTATAAAGTAGACGTAACTTCCGATGTAGGCCCTACCCCAGACTGTCTCGTCTACATGGACGGGGGCTCTTTAATAGATAAGACAGGCAAAGCGACCGGTTTAGAGTGTGTAGCTAAGTCCTCTACAGAAGCCTCTTGCGCTTACTCAGGAGGAGCTATTGAAGACGCGGACCACACAGCAGTAGCTGGTGGTGTAGTACTTGCAGAGGGAGAGGCTGTTGGCCTCACAAAGGGACTACAGAGACTAGCTAAGAAGTTTAAGCAGGATGCAGATGTTCTTAGGGTAGGTACGAAACTACTGGTTGCAAGTAACTCCGTCGGACATGTCATAGACGAAGATTCTGAAACTGTGCGGCAGTATGGTATTCCGAAGCCATTAAAGAACGTCTCATGCCAACAACTCGCGATGGGTGTGTTAGAAGGGGCAGCTAGTTACGGCTTTAGGTGGGTTACAGCAGACGGCACTTATGGACCTATGTATAGGACAGACCCTGCTGCAATTACAGGAACTGCAGGTAAGTTTATAGTAGGTTCTACTGAAGGGGCACCCCTAGGTGGCTCTGAGTTAGGAGAGACTTTCATGCATTGCCACTCAGGTACGACACAGTCTGCGCAAACAGGTAGTGATACTAATGATATCTTCGGTACCCCCAACGATGGTAAAGAGATAGTTGTAGAGATAATGGCTAAGGTAGAGGAGTTTGACGAAGACGATGTCAAACCTACTATCTGGAATGAGGGGGTCATCGCTGACAACGAACCTGCCAGCAGCTATAAGTCTTCTATGCACACGAGTGCTCTTAACGGAGCGATCAGCCTAGATGAAGCCTTCTCCGTACAAATAGCCTTTAAGTATAAAGATGTCCCCTTTGCCACAGGTACCAGCTCTAGCAACAATAAAGGAAGGATGCCAGGCGTAGGTATCTTCGGTATAAGCGGACCCTACGATATGGGATATGTCTACGCCCGGGGGGAAGTGTCTAAGAGCACCTTGGCCGACGGAACTAACCCGTCTATCTGTGCGTGGTTTGTAGCAGGCTCCTCACCAGAAATGGTACAACCAGACAACTGGTACAATTACGAAGGGACGGCAGGCAGGTGGTACACGAGGTACACAACAAACAATAGTACTAAAGCAATTAATATCTATGGCTCCGGCGGTCTTCCTGAAGGTCAGAAGTCTCCTAGACTAGTCCTTGCATTAGGTAGAGAAGCAAAGCATTTCACTCAACGGTTTCATTGGAGCGAACATAATCTCTTTGGTGGAACAGTGTATTCAGATCACGAACACCCGTTCTCTGTTCAGGGCGACTTCAAGGTTCTTACCTTCACAGACGATACAGAACTAGTCTACGGGGGTGGAGCTAACGAATCTATCTGGGTACATGGGCACGACTACCAGCTATGGGTAGTAAGAGGCGACCACGACAATTCAGACTCTGATGAGGATATAGATTCTGTACGTGTGTATGTTAATGACGCGACTATTGGGGAGTGGTATGAGTTATCGGGTAGAGTGATGAACAGACTTCAGTCGTCTAATTATAATGGCAGTCAGCACGGAGGATCAACGAGCACGACACATACGGACAAGACTTTCTTTACGGGTTGGACAGATAAACACCCTGTTAATCGGCAGGTATATGCAGGAGCTTGTGGGGGTAACTCGATCCTTGTACCTCCTATATTAAGCAATGGGCAGCAGTCCGAGGACGTGGAGCACGGGCACGATTACGTTAGCACAGGAACTAGGTATATACCCGATCACCAGGATATGATACAAGGGTCATACACTAATTCAGCGGCGGATGACACTAAACGTGTCTGGAATAACTTCCACATGGGAGGAATGCTCCACAGCGCAGCTATCTTCGCGTTCCGTCTATTTTCTAGGGCTGTAAACCTCTCTGAGATTAAGGAGTATGGACACTTTAGGTATGCAGCCCAACCAGGTGGAGGTCTCCACTACCCTGGTCTAGCGACCGGACATGTAGTGCTCGACAATCTATGCACTCTAAACGACCCAAGTGTCCCACAGCCCACCTGGCCTGATGGTGCTGCGGGTGGTGGAGTTATCTGGAACTACAGGTATCAAGGCTACCATCATTTAGGAAATAGGTTAGCTAAGCAGTTCGTTCAAGACGTAGACTATGCGAACCTTAAGAAGCAGCCTCTCCTTACGTTCGGACTAAGCGGCACTGATCTTGCTGCGCAGGGTACCGTGGAGTTTGACGGGGATCTTGCTGAGGATGATAAGATTACGTTTAAAGACTCCGCAGGTGTGACAAAGATATTCCAGTTTAATGCTGTTGAAGGTGACGCAGCTCCTAACGTATGGATAAATATAGCCGGAGGTATAGATGAGGTAGGAGCAAGGATAGTTACTGCACTAGCTGCTGCCACTGATCTAGCGCTGACAGGCGAGTACGACGATGACACTAATACACTCCTAGTAACTCATTCAGCGTCTGGAACAAATGCGACAGGTACTATAGTGTTTGACGATGACCTAACTCACGAAGATAGGATTACGTTTACAGATGCAGCGGATGTTATACGGGTATACAGGATGACTGCTTCGGATCCCGATGATGACGACACAGTATACATAGACAATGACCCAGCAACTATAGATACAGTAGCGGGCATAATTAGAGATACACTTAACGCGGATACGAGTATAGGACTTACAGCTGCGTATAACACGGGAACTAACACCTTAACAATAACACACACGGCGACAGGCAAAGATGGTAACGTAGATGGTGGTATCGTAGCCACAGTAGATGACGGTTCTGTAATGACGGTAGTAGACCTCAACGGTGGCCTAGACGGAGGAGGCAAAGATGGTAACGTAGATGGTGGTATCGTAGCAACAACAGATGTCGGCGGTGTGATGACAGTCGTCGATCTCCATGGTGGGCAGGATGTGGTTACTCCAGAAACCGCTCCCTTGTGCTTGTACTACTGTACTCGAGGAAAAGGCAGCATCGTCCTCCAAACCATGGGTGAGGACATGTATGCACTGACTGAGGAACCTTGGACAGCTGGTAATCAAGCAGGCAGAAACTACGAACTCCTATCTAACTACCCGTTTATCAACGACTTCCACATGTTTAACATGTATACCATAGGGCTAACTATGACGGGCACGAACCCTTCTGGTAAGCTTGGAACGGACGGAGAAAGTTACGGTCTCCAGGTAACAGGTATGGCAGTCAACGGCAACGTGATCTTTGACTCACCTCTAAAAGAAGACGTAGCACTTCCGGTGTACGACTGGAGTAGGGCGGATGACAAGAACTGGATTACATTAGGCGGACATGCGGACAACAGTAGTAATGAAACAGATACGTACATAGGTGAGTTCCGTATCTGGGGAGACGACAAAGGACCAGAGATACCTGAAGGCGATCCAGGACCTAATGGTTGGCAAGTAAACGATAGATTGGTTGAGTCAGAGTATGAGGACTGCCATGTCTACTACAGGTTTACTCGCCAAGATGTTGAAGGAGACTACAACCCTACAGGCTCAACTACGACACTCAAAAACATAGGTCTGTACTCACCTACATTCGACAACCTAACTATGGATCAGGGCGCTCTAATTACAGACGCTCGAATGGTAGAGGATGGATCCACAGCTGTGGGATTCCCTAAACCGCCGCGTCCAGACCTCGTGGCCATAGAACTATTCCGTACTATCACACAAGGAATAAACGATGTAGAAATAGAGAAAGACGTGCAGATGGCGATGGATAATGTCAGATACGCACCTCTTTACTTTGTCACTAGAGTCCCATCAGGATCTAATCACTATGTAGATGGAGCACCGAACGCTGCCTTAGGTTTTGCAGCGCCATATACTGACTACCAGGTACCTGAAGACATAAAGCAGTTCTTCACCTGGCAGAGTCAACTTGGTGTAGTAGGGGAGAGTAATAAGGTTTACTACACAGAACCAGGCGTATTTGGCTGGGAGACTTTCCCTTATCAACTAGTTTACGAGGCTAGAATCGCAGGAGGAGGGGCGAGTCCTCTAAACAGTGGTCGATCTACAGGAGACACTCTATACTTATTTGGGCGGGACTGGTGCTCTGCAGTAGTGGGGTCGCCAGGTAATGAGACTGAGTTTCCTCTAGAAGGTGGTGTAGGTTCTTATGGACCAAAGACCTCTATAAACGTACAAGGTATTGTGTACGCGTTTAATGGGCATCTCTGGGCGATAGATAGAGTAGGGCAGGTGGATTTCAAGGTAGGCGAGGTGAGCTTACCGTTTAAAGACCTGCTTCCTACCCACGAGAACGTACGTCTGGCTGTGAGCAATAACTTAGCTAGCCTGTACATAATAGACGAGAACACAGGCGACGCACTTAGACTATTCTTGAGCACAGGAGAAGTATCTGTAGAGAAGAGAGACGCGATAGCTGTAGGAGATAACAGCGCTGGCGAAGACGTGTGGTGTCACTTAAGTGGTAGCTATGCGAAAGGAAACTCTACAGTCTATGGCGATGATGTTCAGACGGATACGCCTGGATCAAACACAGGCACTATCCTTGCGGAGGTGTTTACAACCACTGGAGACCTATCAACTAAGGTTCACCTGGGGATGCGGATAGGCATCGTGGACTCAACAGGAGCAGTTCAGGATACTACGATCACCGACTTTGACTCCACTACTATAGATGTTGCAGCCCACGGAAGTATTACTGACGGAGCTGCTACGATGTACTTCGGAGCATCCTCTGACGGTATGTTGATTGACTCTGGCTACATAGATACCCAGAACGAGAACTCTATGGTAGATATCTCCAATATAGATCTGAACACAGGAACAGGCGTTGAAGTAGGTTTATCGGGATCTCCTACAGTAGGTGTAAGATCTATCTCAGATGCTCAGTTTGTGACTATAACAACAGCAGACATAGAGGTAGGAGGAAACCTACGAGGTCGTTTCCTCCGATGTGTCCTACGTAATAGAATACCAGAAGCCACCTCCTTATCCCACTTAGATTTAAACATAACAGGTACGCAACAATGAGAAGTAAACTAGACAAAGACAGTCAGCCAGCTACCCACGGAACTAAATGGAACGACACAGACGGTGTTGTGATCAAGGGAATAAGCCGTGGACCAGGGGAGGCAGTAGAACTGTCTAACCCAAGACGCGCACAACCACGGAGGGTACTAACCTCTGAGGGTGTGACGTCGGATCTAAAACAGGAGAGCGGTAAGCTTTCTGTAACCAGTGACAAAGAGGTCGGTGAGCCTATTAATCTCATCGTGGAGTATTAGATATGGCGTGGTATAGTTTAACAGACGATAGTAAGTCGGAAGAAATAAAGGGCGTAGCGAACCGGATGCACGGGCAGATGGGTCAACTGGCTATGGATATGGAAGCAGGGTACGACAAGCTTTCAGAGGAAACGCTTAAACCTTTTGAAGAAGAGGCAGCAACTCTTCGACGCAAGAGAGGGTTCCGTGACCCCCTTGCAGAGTTTGCTATGCAGTCAGGTCTGCGTGCTCAGCAACAAGGTGTTAGTGCTAAGGCAGCACAAACCACCGGCCTTAAAGGTGCTGGGGCGTTTGCTCAAGGCAGTATGGCGATGCAGGCAGCAGCTTCAGGGTACCAGATGGAAACAAGTAGACGAGCTCAAGAAGCGCAGCGTAACTCTGCTGCATTGGGATCAATACTGTCTCAACAAGGACAGATCAGGGGCAACATGGGAATGTCCCAACTACAGGCAGTAGGTGGCATACGGTCACAACAAGTAATGGGGCACGCGCAGATGATGTCCCAGGCAGCACAGATGGCAGACCAACCGACATTCTTCGGAGGAGCAATGCAAGGAGTAATCCAAGCAGGTGCTACGGCAGCGTTCGGTGCGATGTCGGATAGGCGTCTCAAGAAGAACATCAACCACGTAGGCGTATCTGCAAACGGGCACAACGTGTACGAGTTCGAGTATAAGGCAGGGAGTGGCAAACGCTTCAGGGGTGTAATGGCAGATGAAGTTCCATTCGCAGCCTTCGCAACAGACTCAGGCTACGCAGCCGTGGACTACAAGCATCCTAACTTAGATGTAGCCTTTGAGGAGGTAGACTAATGGCCTACGGCAAAGACGACCCAGCGATAATCCCACCGGATGACTTTATACCTACAACGGCACAAAGTTTCCCTGAGGATGTAACAGCGCCAGAAGATGATCTCTTAGGTAGCTTCCAGCAGGACCAAATGCAGCAAAGCATGCAGGATCCTATGAAGGATGCACTTAAAGCAACACCGCAGATAGATAAAGCGAACGCTAGTTTTACGAGTGGTATAAAGAATACTCATCCAGATGATGAAGTAGCCTTAGCGCTTCAAGCTGGATACAACGCTACAGATGAGCAGCAGCAAGCGGTACATGTGGAGCGAGCATCTTCTAAAGAGGAAGGGGGTACAAACTGGGGGATGGAGCTTGGTAAGATCCTAGCTGCTGGTTTGATTGGTGGCCTAGACGCTAAGTTAGGCACCAATAAGCTAGACGGATTTCTTAAAGACATGGAGAAGGCTAGGGCTGAGTATGACGCCAAGCTCTCTCGTGCTAAGAAGTATCAGCTCTTCCTAGAGCAGAACCCAGAGTCTGCCGAAACCCTAGCTAAGTTGGGCGGCGTAGATGCGTTGGCCTCTATGAATGAAAAGGATGCTGCAGAAGCATTCGCTAGGATAGAGGGTGAGACAGAGGTAGCCGGTCAGCTCAAGTGGATGGAAGAGTCTGGTATGTGGACAGACCAGGAGTTGGGTGCTTTCTCGACTGCTAAGGATACGCAAGAGCTAGGCTGGCAAGTCGCCATGACTCAGCAGAAGAAGAAGCAGGATCAAGATCAGCGGCATTCAGATCTCAGCGCGATAGATACTGCGTTGAAGATGGCAGAGAAGAAGACACAACTTATGTTTTCTCAGATGCCAGGTAACATACCAGCAGCTGACGTACCAGCGTGGCGTGCCCAAACAGCAGCTGCTGTACAACAAGAGATATTCGCAATGACGGGTATAAATCCGAGCGAGCCTATGTCTGGTTCGTTAGGTCCTGCAGATAAAGATGTGCAGTTGCAGATGCAGAACTACCAGGTTAGTTTAGACTTGGCGGCAGGTAACGCAGACTTAGATGCTAAGAAGCAGGCGTATTCCGTGGCATCGAGTAACTCCATGCAGGCGAACATAGACACAGCGAGGACTGGAATTACTACGAGGGATGGGGAGGCAGCAAATAGGGCGCTACTAGACAACAAGGAGTTTCAGTTTAGACAGGGTAAGAATGCATCTGCGAAAGCTCTTATAGAGGAGCTTGAAATATACAAGGAGTCAGATGATTTTGATCAGGCTCGCTTTGACCGTATGATGAAAGACTCTGGTTTAGACCGGGTTAAAGGAATGAAGAATGGAGAGCTCGCGTATGAAGCACTCGCATCAGAGGGTGGTAACCTGTACCTACACCAAGGTCCGAAGGGGAGCCCTGTAATAGACTCCATGGCTGTTGCTGCTCAGCTCTCACCTTTGGATGTGGAGACCTCGCTCGCTCAGTATGATAAGGAAGACGAGGCTGCGGACCAGATAAAGCAAATCCAAAACAGGATAAGCACAGCAGTTCCTGGTGCCAACATAGATTGGTCTGGCGTAGAGACTGCTTTTAAAGGAGCCAAGTGGCCTACTAACCAGGCGGGAGATATAATTGGGTTACCAAAGGGTGGAGTTGAGGCTATGAACGCTGCTCTAACAGGTATCTCGACAAAGGATAAGGTCAAGATACTAGGTAATAAGGCTTACAACGAAGGCCTGTTCGCGCCTGTCGTAGCTCAGCTGAGGACTGAGGCAATAGAAGAGTTGACAGAGAGAGCTGATGCCCACTATGCAGTTCAAGGGATGACGCTTGAAGAGATGGGGCGCTTTCAGCAAGGGCTGCAGGCTGAGTCTGTAGAGTACCTTAAGAGTATTAAAGGTAAAGAAGGCGAGCCTCTTGTAGATAGGAAGAGCGACTCTAAATCTTTTTCTCAGCTCGCGACTGTACACGACGACTACTTCGGTTGGACAGCAGAAGGGGAGATAGTGGACGCTGCCCGTGCTATGCAGGAAGCCCTCACTACCTTAAGACGTAGGTTTAGTAAAGAGGATTTAATAGAGAAACATGGTTTTACGGAGGACATGTACGCGGAATTGTTGGGTCTTACGAGATCTTTCAGTGCCACGATGGGAGAGGAAGTAGGTAACCCACTCTACGAAGTATTCAAGGGAGGGACTGTTACAGGGAATCCGAAGTTCAAGGATTTCCTGAGATCACGCCCCTCGCCGATGGAACAAGCTAAGTGGATGGCCAAGGAGTTAGAAGGTATGGTGTCGGATGATTTATTCAACTACATAATGGACGAAGACAATAAGACGATGATTGTAGGTGAACTTCAAAACAGATCCCGGCGTATGTCGTCTGGTTATGGAGACAGCCTTGTTTCCGAAGATGCCATAGAGGGTTATAAGCGTATCCAAAACGATAGCTCACTTCGCTCTATCCTACGAGGCGGCAGCGATCTGTGGGATAACGCAGAGTTCTTAGAAGAAGCCAGTGGCCGTATACTAGCGAATGCCAACGCCTCAGACATAGATGCCTGGACGAGCAAGGTTATTAGTGCAGGTAATCACCTACAGTCTTCTGGGTACGCACTACCTGAGAATCTCTCATCTACTATAGATGGGGCGATAGAGAGGTACCAGCAGTTGGGTAAGCAGATGGATGGCGGTGTACTAGATCCAAAATCTACTCGAGGTAAAAACCTTGAGCAGTTGCTTAGGATACAGGCTGCTATCAAGATAAATAATACCGTGAGCCAACAGGTACGCGAGATATCTAGGGGAGGAGACGTACTGGCTGTACTCGGAGGCCCTAGTATGGGTGATGAGGTGTACGCGAGTGACTTCATAGGCGATAGCAGCCAACTGTATTCAGAAGTAATAACAGGCGACACAGAGGCTCGGATTGTAGCTCAGCGTCAGGCAGTCGATCCATCCTACCAAGGCGCAGAGACAACCGTGGCCCGACTAGGTCAGCCTTTGGGTGTATTAGAAGGGAAGTTCACGGGCGTACCTGGTGGGGAAGCTATTGTGGCGGCAATGACCAAAGCGCGTATGCAGGAAGGGTCTAAGGGCGCAGCCTCGTATGTATCTCAGATCACTGATAATCTCATTCCTCATTCCATAGTCGCAAAAACGGAGTCTGGTTACACTACGGATCAGCTCGTGGACGCGCACAGAGCTCAGATGATTGAGCAAAAGCCAGAGAGAGATAAACTGGTTACTACCATATATGATAAGATGAGTGGTATGGAGCCAGCAGACGCGTTCCGAGCTTGGGCTAAAATAAAGGGTAAAACAATCTCAGAGTCAACCATCAAGAAGATAATCAGCGCTCAAGGCGAGAACATCGAGTCTGTCCTGGAGGCACTGGCCTTCGACGCTGCTGTTATGGTTGGCCTAGGTATCTCTGAACCTTCTCAGCAGAGTATAGATGTCTCGAAAGAGCTGTACGAGAGAGGTAATTACGGACCCCCTACCCAGCCGGGAAAGTAACTCCCGAGACCGGAACTCAACAACCAAACCAAGATGACGGATTCGTCACTGAGACGTTCAGCGTACATAGCGATATTTCTGACGCAGACACCGTAGCAGGAATGCGTCTAGCGTATAATAGAGAGGGGTATTCTTACGATGCTGCAGAGTCTCCGAAGTATAAGTTTATGGGTGAGGACGCGGAGGGTAACGCCATTTGGGAGAGACGACCCTACCTAGGCTCCGTGGCCCCAGAGGAAGGCAAGAGAAGTAAGAAGTGGGATAATCACAGAGACTGGTACGCGAAACTACACGGTATTCCTAATGCGCATGTTACTGATGATATGCTCTACGAGGAAGCTTCTACGGCTAAGGCGAGGCTGATAGACTTAGTTACAGAGGGTCAAGATATTGACTGGTTAAAATGGGATCCTGATGTGCGGATAGATGTAAAGAGGTACCCTGGTAAGGGGGCATTCGGTAGAGAACTTATCTCTATCAGAAATCCAGAGACAGGTAAAATAATAATTCGAGAGATGAATACGCCGGAGTTAAACGCGGCGTATGATAGTTACTGGAATAGAAGAGGTAGAAAATAATGGGTTACATACAACCAACAGCAATGGGAGCGAAAGGAGCCGCAGGTTCCGCACATACTCCTGGAACGATTGACAAGATATTCAACACTACGTTCGGCATTATTCAGCAACCGCTCTGGCGGATCTGGCGTGCGTTGAAGGATGAGAACATAGACGTACTCAGCCAGAAGGGAATCCTGGACCCAGCACTCCTCCCTATCCTAGGCTTTGCCTTCGATAACAAGAACACGGTGATGGCCGATGAGTTATTCGGAGACAACCTAGGCGCTCAGATCGCAGGCTCGATCTTAACTGACCCACTCTCGTTTGCTACTGGTGGTGTTACTGCTACGGCTAAGGCAGCTAGAGCAACATCGAAAGGGCTAATGGGCGGAGCGAAGAAAGCAGGAAAGAAAGCGATAGCAGGCGACACTACTGAAGCTTTCCACAGAGCAGCGAACTTTGGCTCAGGGCGTCTCGACGACGTGGCTGAGGCGGCTGTTGGAGATGCTGCTTTTAGAAACGTAGCGGATAACAGCACTGTAGCTGACATGCTCTTAGGTATAAACCATGCTAAGAAGAATGGGGGTTTCCTAGACGAGGCAGGCAACATGTTAGGTAAATCTTTAAGTCCGAAAGAGCTCGATGACTTAAGTAAGTTAGGCAACCAGCTCGGTGGCCTAACCGATGACTTCCTAGGTGGAACAGTAGGTAACCTACTAAAAGAACAGAAGAAGCGAGAGATGGGCCTTGGCCTTCCACTCCTAGGTGACTTCTTTGGTATGTACGTGGCACCACCTAAGTGGTTAAGCAAGCACGGTGGTTGGATGAAGTGGTACATGAATACTGTTAAGTCTGTTTACGCTACGCCGCTAAAGCTTACAGGTAAGATGATTGATCCAGTTATGCGGATGAACCCATTCTTAAAAAAGACAGCTACGTTAACTAAGAATGTTGTGGAGCAGTTCAGTAAGGGTGCGAAGGAAGGTCCTATGACTAATGCCGTTCGGGACTTCTTCAAAAACGGGTCGAACCCACTGCTAAACGCAACAGACAGGAAATTTGTGGCCGGGTCTACAGCCACTAAGATATACAACCAAGCGTATGTAAACGTAGGTGGTGGTAAACTACCTCTCAACAGACACCAGGTACAGATTTCGGAGCACGTTGACATTCTAGCGAAGAACCTAGAAGAGGAAGCAGTCCTTAATAACCTAACCTTTAATCAGCAAGTTCAGCGTCGCTTTGGTAAGGATGCTATTGACCAGGGGGTCATAGTGCAGAGAGCAGGTGTGGAAGACAGCATCCAAGCCTTTAAGGATAGTATGGGTTCTTTCCTATACAAGAAAGAGGCGAGCGCTCTAGGCAGCGAGACAATGGTGTGGGATGACGACTTGATGAAGGCGGTAGTACCGGAGACAGACTACACTGCTGCATATAAACTCGGTCGTGCTACTCGAACTTTCTACAACAAAGTATTTAAGAACGACCTCGGCCTTAACGGAGCGGAAGAACTCAACCGCTTCCAACGTAGAATGGAGGCACAGCACTCGCAGCACCAGGAGGCTATGGCCCACAGGTTCTACGCTAAGATAGAGGAGGTTGCGAAGCAGACAGGTAAGTCAACAGAGGCGATAAATCAAATTATGTACGCCCGTCTGGCTCTTACGTCTAGTGCGGATGAGATACATTCTTTCGTAGACTACTTGAACGGAGGCGGTTCTACTACTATGAAACAGTGGGGCCAGGAGCTCAACCAGTTCCTAGGTGGCCGAGTGAACTCTAACCTGGATTACTTAAAGGGTACGGCAGCTGAGAATATGCGTGGCGGTACTGCGGCTATGGAGAAGTTGATCAAGGATCTTGAGGCAGGAGTATCTGAGGCTATAGAGCTTCCAGATATAAAGGTGTGGTTAAATAGACTGAGCGATGAGGGTACCGAGGCTGTCAGCTATGAGCGCAACATCGGTAAGGTACAGGAGATGTCTCTTAGTGCTCCAATGACTCTAGGGGATCAGAGCCTCGTAGGCCGAGCTATAACTACAGTAGAACCTAGGCATCTCTTCGGATCAACAAAGACGGGTGAACTTGGTAAGGCAGGCAAAGGCGGTGTGTTCGGCAGAATGACTGAGTTGGAGAAGGAGCTTAATAAGTACCTCAGTACGCAAGATAAGTCGATGCTGGGATCTGACACCTTGAAGTTAATAGGGGAGGATGGCAGACCGCTCAATGATTCAGTGTTAGAACTTCTAGCTAAGGTAGACGCAGACAAGTCCGCCTTAACTCGTTGGCGAGCCATGCTCGAGGATATGGACGACTTCAAGGTAGCGAGACCTGAGTTGATAGCTGCAGGAAGACTTCGCCCTACTCTGTTTAAGAAGGTTAATCACTTAGGTGAGTTCAAGGATGGAGGGAAGATAAGCCTTGACGACTTTGGTAAAGCGGAGAAGAACAATGTAGGCAAAGCTTTTGGTGACGCCGGAGCTGACCTCGAGGGAATGACAGGTGTGATATCTAGACTACGTACTAGACAGGCAGCGTTAGACCAGTACATAAATCTGCATGGGGGTATACTAGACAACAACCCACGTAACATACCGGCAGCATTTATAGAGGGCTTCGAGGAAGATCTAAACAGACTCAGTGGCCTTATGAGAGATGCTGTAATGAAGCCTCTATCTGTAGGTAAGACAGGTAAGACATCTCAAGCAGCCGAAGAGCTGTTCCAGATGTTCGATAGCCAGAGAGACGCGACTCGACTCATGGGTATTAAGAGTAACATACTCCCTCACTCAGCAACGCCGTTAGGTTACATGCCTCGCATCTCTTCAGGTAAAGAGTTCGAGGTAATCTCTAAGGCTCTCAACGATTTCGTAGGTGACTCAGAAGGCCTGAAGAATTTACTTACGCCTACTCTAGCTAGTGCTCGTAAGCAGCGTTACTACACCGTCCATGACATTAATAGGATAGAGACTGAGTTAAGAAAATTACCTCCGGAGGGAACAGGTCAGAATCTAGAAGCCATGCTTGAGCGCATCACTGCGGCACGAGAGAAGCTGACAGGCTCTGCAGACTTTAAGAAGTACACGGAAGATCCTACCGCAGCAATCGTGGCCCACCACTCTCAAATGGCTAAGGCTCTGCAGGACCAGGAGTGGTTCGGGTTTATCGCTAAGGAAGGTCATAAGTACGGGATCAGTCAGGGTCGTATTGTGGATATTATAATGGATTCAGGTGCCACCAGGCACGTGGAGTTAGCACCTGGAACAGAGATACCACTCATTAGGACTGGGCAAGCTGGTAAGGCTGCGGCAGTTGGAGAGGAGGCTGTCGAAGCTGTTGCGGATTATGTTCCTCCTACAAAGATTGACTCAGGACACAACTCTGCAGCTGACGTACTCCAAGGTGTTCGGGTATCTAACACGGGCAAGACAGACTTCGAGATGCTGATGCCAGACAACTACTGGGCGAGAGATGGGCATGAGGCTGTTGAAGGTGCGCACGAAGCAAAGGCTATCCTAGGTGATATGTACAAGACGGGCTCGCTTAATGAGTCGGGTGTCTTGATGGTGCGCGAAGCTATCCGACACAACCCAGCGTTGATGAAGAACTTGACCGACACCGACCTTCCGCTACGAACAGGGGAGATCATGCAGGCTATGCAGAGGCAAGCGACGGGCGCAGGGAAGATACAGTCGAGCATGCAAGCAAGCCAGGCACAGCACCTTATGGCCACACTTGGTGTAGCTGCTATGAAAGGTATGGACGAGGTAGCTGAGTTAAGCTCTGCTCGGGCTTCTATCATAAGAGATCACGGTGAGCAAGGATTTGTTGACTGGGCTATGAAGCAGTTCAAGGTTACAAATACCCAAGCGAGGAGAGCTATGCAAAATGGCGACGACTTCGTAGGTATGGTAACTGCATCTGCTCTTACTAAGGTAGGAGAGAAAGGACTACACGAAGCTGGACTAGGTAAGTTTGTTAAGTCATTCCAGAACCAGATGAAGGCTATCTTAAACAAGGTGATCGAGACATTCACTGGAGGTAAGAAAGGTTTCATGGACCACAAGATGCACAGCGAACTTGCACTGCAACTAGAGCAGACTGTGAAGGGTGCACTTAAGCTAAGCGATAGCGCGGAAGACGCTGTCCTAAATACGCGGGCTCGTCAGGGTGTAATAGATTTCATATCTAACTCCTATCACAACTCATTGAAGCCTATCTTGGACTCTCGAATGCGACAACTAGGACTGGCTGATGGCTTCTCGGCATTCGCAGCTAGAACCGCACAGTCTAGGGCGGACATGTTACTGAACGTCTTGGACTACAAGCGGGTAGCTTCTACTCTAGGGGTTAAAGGTGTCAAGGAACTAGAGAAGTATTTAGATCAAGTGAGTACTATGCCGAAGTTTACTTATGAGGAGGCCAGTGCCTTGGAAGGTTTAAGTCAACCTACTCGTTGGTCTCAAGACGCCTCAGTAGTAATGGAAGATGCTTTAGGTACTCCTCAAGAGTATCAGAGTATGTCCGATTTCTTGGGCTCTGTTGCAGAGAGGATGTCGGGAAGAACAGTAAGAGATGTGTTAGGCGAGGACTTTGACGATGCGTATACCATAGGCGTCAACCCATTTGATTTAAGACAGGGCTCTCATACAGGGGAGGTGGACCAATTGGCCTTCTTACTTCCTAGACTGAGTAAGACAGAGTTACGGAAGGCAGGCTTCTACAATAAGGCTTTGTCCTCAACAAAGGGCGTGCCTAAACGAGTACCTGTCCCCTTGAAGAAAGTTAAGACTAAGCTCAGTGAGGAGGCCGCCGAAGCGGTCAAAGCAGCGAAACTACAGAAAGCCGCAGTAATTTCGTTAAAGAAACAGTTAAAGGAAGTTGACTCCGAGTTGGGTGGGTTTGCGGACAAGGCGATGTCTAAAGCGGACGGGGAAAGAGCGGCCAAGTTGGCTAAAGATAAAGATAAGTACGCGAAAAGATTGAAGACTGCCCAAGGTAAATATGCTAAGGCTAAGGCTAAGGCGGACGAACTTAAAGGTCCTCCGGAGTTCGAGGCCTTGGACGAGATTCCTGTCTCTTACCCAGAAAGGCTTCCTTTTGAAGAGGTAAATATAAACATGGCTGCCTTTGATGGTGAGCTACATGATCTGGCACAGCTGTACTCTGAGCACTTACGCAAGGCTGGTCTAGATGCTTACGCAGAGAGGACGGGTAAGATTGGGTTCGACTCTAAGGTAACTGTAGGAGAGCAGTTGGGTGTGGGTAGGTACCTAGATGACACCCGTTTAGAGGAAGGTCTAGATATGCGCCAAGTTGCGGAACTCCGCAAACCTCCTCAGGAGATAGTAGAGAGAGTGACCAAGCTAGTTAAAGCTAGAAATAAGTACGTAAAAAGTTTAGAGGTGGCCACAGAGAAGGCGCGTAAGTTATACAAGAAGCGTGTTGCCAAGGAGTACGGTAAGAACACTGTTAAAGAGTTCGACTCTAACCTTAAGGTACTAGATGCAGTCATAGACGATCTTGTCAAGGCACCTCAGATAGCACACCGGGAAGCCGCGACAGACTTCGTGGCCCATGCAAAGCTAAACCACAAGGACATACAGCGAATCTCTAACGAGTTGATTGGGGAAGGAGGAGAGGCTATGTCTAAGACGGAGGTAACATCCTTCCAACGTAAACTCTACAACTACCTAGGTAAGCGGAACGATGAGTTGGATGCGGCGAACGCTAGGCACGGAGGTGCTGTTGGGGATGAGGGACTCGGTGGCCCTTCAACAGTTAAGCGCGTAATCTCTGGTGGTCAAACTGGAGCTGATAGGCAGGGAATCGAGTGGGCTAAAGGCGCTGGGTTAGAGACAGGTGGCGTAGCTCCGAAAAGATTCTACACAGAGGCAGGTGAGGACATTACTTTACGGGACGACTTCGGTCTTACTGAAATAGATGATGCTACAACAGCAGCCTACAAAGGGCGCGAGAAAAAGTTCGGCCCACGCACTGAGCAGAATATTCTTCAGTCAGATGTAACCATAATATTTGGCGACGCATCTTCTGCAGGATCTAGACTAACTAAAAACCTATCTAACCAACACGGTAAACCTATTATTGTTAATCCTACAGGAGCAGAACTACGAGAGTTTGTAGCAAAACACGGCGCCGAGTCTGTGAATATTGCAGGAAATAGAGCAGCTAAGCTAAAGAAGATGTACCCGCAAGGTATCAACACTGTCCTTGAGGAAGGCTTGGGAGCGAAGGCAGCGAGTGGTGCTGCTAAGGCTGATAAGTTCACGGCTAAAGAACTCCGCTTCATGGACGAGGTATCTGGTAACCCAGCACTCTTACGTATGGTAGATGAGGGAAGACTATCCACCACTGCTGCCTTCCCTACTGCAGCTACCTATGCTGCAAAGCACGCTACTCGTTTGAAGGAGTTAAGATCTTTACGTAGCGCGACAGCTAAACAACGTGCTGCCTTCCAGAAGTCTTACACTCCTGAGAGATTCCTAGAGGAAGCAGACGACATAGGCAGAGCTAAGCTTGGCCCCGAGGATACATCCTTCCAACCCACTGCAGATATTCTGGAGGAAGGGAAGGCGATGATTCAAGGCCTTAGGGGAGGTATACCTAAGTCGGGGGCAGAAGTTGCGGAGCAGTTTAGTCCTATGCAAGAGTTTAATCGCCGGACGGCGGTAGCTAATAGAGTTGCAGCAGGTGAGGCAAATGATTTACTCAACAAGTACCCCGACGCTGGCCGCTTAACTCGCAAGAGTTTCGAAGAGGTAACAGAGGAGGGCATGGTGCCTCGCACTGTTAAGCCGTACTCGTTTGCAGAGAATGGTAACATGCACCCACGGAATGGTACCGCTCCTCCTCCAGAACCTATCATTCCACAACCAACTAAGCCAACGCCTGAGGGTGTACCTGATCGTACCATACTGGAGACTCCCCCTATGCGTCGCTACGAGGATCATGTCCCATACCAGGTAGTGATAGAGCGTCCTGATGGTACTAGGATGCAGGTTCCGAGTACGTTATTCGACGTGCCAGAATACTCGATGATCAGCCTAGGGCTGGGTAGCGATATAGGTACCGCATTACGTCACTCTTCCGCGAACGGAGGGGGGCGAACTATGTTGAAGGGCGCAGATGCTAACGCTAATGCTGTCTCTCAGATGATGGGACACCAGGTCTCCATTGGCCCACAGAATATAAACGGTGCTATACAAGGGCAGCTTAAGACGCAGACCCCAGCTAAGATGGCGGCTGCTTTCAAATGGTACGACAACATACACACGCTGATGAAATTCATGGCCACAAGCTTACGCCTACCTCTTGACTTCCACACAGCTAACATCATGTCGTCCATACCCCAGGCTATGATGGAGGACATAGGTCCTACTAATATGCTCCAAGGAATGTTGGCCACAGGTCGCCTACTATCTAAGGATGCAAATGAGATACTAGGTTTAGATAAAGTTAGCGCTGTAATGCAAGGAGGTAAGATAAATCCACAGGCTAGGAAGACTGCTTTCTCTAAGTTGTTCACTACCCTACATGACGTAGGTATGAAGGGAAGAGTTAAAGCGGGTGCAGTGCGCGAGTCTGCAGAGCTTGCTTCTGGATCGGAGTCCATGATCTATAGAGGGGGCGGTAACGCTCACCACTATGACGACATCATTGCGGCTATGGTCGAAGAGGGTGCGTTCGATACTATGGTACGAGCTGACTTCGTGCAGATTTCAAAAGCAGATACTGCGCTGGAGCACATACGTAATCTGTACCAGAAGAAGAGTGGATTCAGAACTGCAAATGAGGCGAAGGATAGATTCGCAGAAGCTTCCGAACTCTTCGTTCGTTTCTCCGCTATGCATGGAGCAATCAACGCAGGTATGGATCTTCGTACTGCAGCGAAGTCTGTCTCTAAAGCGATGGTTGATTACTCAGACATCACGCAGATAGAGAAGCACGGACTTAAACGAATAGGCTTCTTCTACACATTCCCTAGGAAGATGATACCGAAGTCTTTGGAGTACTTGTTCAACAACCCAAGTAAGGGTGGTGCGTTGCTTAACAACGTGATCAAGGATAAGGAGCATGTCAAGACATCAGAGGGTCGCATCGAGATCGCCATCGGTGACAAACGAGTGAACGTAGGTAGACTGGCACCTCAGATAGATTCGATGGTGGCCCTAGCATCAGTAGCTGACACCTTCCTCCCTGCCTTAGGTAACATGATTCCATATGGCGACCCAAGACCTAGACGTATGACAGGAGAAGCAGCTCCAGATAGACCTATAACTCCATCAGGTATCTTAAACATAGGAGGTTGGGAGCAGTTCCTACCTACAGAGGATCCACTAAGTGGTTCAATGGACTGGTTAGAAGAGGCCTCGAGAGCTAACTGGGCGATCAAGATGCTAACAGGGGAGTACAACCTACTAGGTTCGCGAGACCCGGAGGTAGAGTACAGTCCGCTTGAAGCACTTGCTAGAACAGTAACTCCGTACCGTAAGGTTCGACCTGCCCAAGAAGAGCAGCAGATGATTCGACGGATCAACGCTCATAAGCGTAGATATAAGAGAGAACTAGAGGAAGCTACCGAAGCAGGTAACGTAACTGCGATGGAAGCATACACAGAGTTCATTGAAAAGATGGACACTAGGGTCACTGAGCTGCAGAATGTAGTTGACCTAGCTAATAGAGCGCCTAACCCATACGCAGAATGAAAACAGACGATCAAATTTCACTGGCAGGAAAAGTACTCCAGGCCATCACCTCAGTAGCGCTTGTACTAGTCGGCTTCATTGCCGTCAGCGCTCTTGATAAACTAGAGGACCTAGA
>Ga0208299_1001050_pt1 | contig 21904 bp, 41 predicted proteins | sample 15_taG_FD_184089 | JGI IMG/M metagenome (GOLD analysis project Ga0208299, IMG submission 184089) | Marine viral communities from the Subarctic Pacific Ocean - 15_ETSP_OMZ_AT15312 metaG (SPAdes) (version 2) | ecosystem: Environmental > Aquatic > Marine > Oceanic | place: Pacific Ocean | collected...
TTACCTGCTACATCATAGCCGAGCAAAATCTAAAATCTAATATTTTATTCAGGAGTAGCTACTCCCGATCAAAAATTTATACTCATACAAATAAATACTTAACTTTAAAAATACCCATTTCTATAAGTATAAATACTATTTACTTATTTAGATATTCAGATTCTGATAAAAATCCATCATTATTTTTATCTTTAGCACCAAATGAATTTATAAATTCTAACGATGATATTCTATTATCACTATCAAAATCTATTTTAGATATGTTACCATTAATCTCATCTTCAGAAATATATCCATCATTATCTTTATCTTTACTATAAAATGATTCAAAGAATTCATCTCTAGATAATAAACTATCAAGATTTTCATCTAATCTAATAAATCTTTGATCTTGAGAGAAAACATTTATTCCTGATAAAATAAACTGATATCCAATTAAAAACATGACTAATTTTCTTACTAATGGATTCATTTTATTTCTCCTTATTGATTATATTTCTCTAAATTTTGGGCAAATCTTTCATTTTTTTCTAATGTTCTTTCACATTGATCACTAACAAAACATAAACAATCATCATCCAATTTATGTAATCCTTTAGGATACATTTGATTAAACATATTATTTTGTTTCTTAGTTAAGCATGATAAAACATGTAATATTCTATCATGTGAACCATATCTATATTTAAGCCATGCATTCTTTTTATCAGCTATATATGTTTTACAAATTTCTTTATATGTTTTCATAATTATATCTCCTTTTGTGTAGAGCCTGAAAGATTTGAACTCTCGACACTCGGATTTGGAATCCGATGCTCTAACCAGACTGAGCTAAGACTCTATATTTTTAATAAAGCCCCTGGAGGATTTGAACCTCCGACAACCTGGCTCAAAACCAAGTGTTCTACCAACTGAACTAAGGAGCTATGGAGCGTTTAATGGGATTCAAACCCATCCTTACAGGGTGGAAGCCTGTCGTGCTATCGCTAGACACTATAAACGCATATTTTTATATTTTTTCTATTATTTCATTCTCTTCTAATTCGTCTCTAAATTGATTAAGTAAAGTTATTGCATTTCTAACTTTATCAATATCTTCTTTATTCTTTAAAAGATCTTCTGGTTCTATATATCCACCATCAAATACATCATACCAAAATTCACATGTGCTAATTGGATCTATATTATCTTTAAATTCCATTTTATTTATCCTTTCTCTTTAAAGTTTTATGTTAGCCTAACTTAATATCTCTCGGATAGAGAGTGGTGTTTTAAGTTAGGCTAACAAATTAATAATTATGGCTCTCGGAGGAGGAATCGAACCTCCACAGTATATCTCTAGAATATATACTGCCACCATGTCCTCGAACATTTTCTTTATTTAACAAAATTTGGTGATCCATCTTTAACCTCCCAATAAAGACAAATCCAACCTTTAGGAATAAAAAAAGATATATCACCATTCCAAATTCTGTGGCCATTTTCAGACACATTTAATTTTAATGGAGATTTAATGGTAATTTCTTCATTATTTGGAAAAACATATGTTCTATATTTTTCACTTGAAATATCTATAAATTCTTTATCACTTTTATTTATAAAATTATTCATAATTTCTCCATTGTTTTGGAAGCGGAGGTCGGATTTGAACCGACGATCTTTGGCTTATGAGGCCAATGAGTTAAGCCACTTCTCTACTCCGCTAAAATTCTTTTGGTAAGGGATACGGGATTTGAACCCGTGTTACTGGCTTGAAAAGCCAGTGTCCTAGACCTAACTAGACGAATCCCTCAAATTTTTTAAACATTTCTTACAAGTAATTTCACCATCAAATGTATTATTTATTATATACCAATTATGATCTATGTCAAAATTACAAATAGTTTTATTTGCATCAGTTGATCCATGAATGGATCCATATAAAGTATCATCTTTTCTTATTCTCTGTATTGTATATAATGTTTTCATATTTCATCTAATCTCTTCCACCCATATGATCCACCTATTGTATTTAAGCAATACCATTTAGTGTTTAAATATTTACTTATATCATAATAATGAAAATGTCCAAAATACCATAACTCTGGGCTATATTTTTCTAAAAGAAAACTTAATGCCTCATTTGACCAATCTTTATGCTTAAATTCGCAAAATTCAGCGCCCTTTCTAAACTCTGTTGGACATGTATGTGATATAATAATATTTATTTCATCATTTGTCAAATCATATAAATCTTTTTGATTTATTTCTTCTTCAGGAAACCAATCATGTCCAACTATTCGTCTATCTTTATCTATAGAACTAGCTCCACCCATAAATAGTACTTTTCTACTATCAGGGAGTTCAAGAACACTACCTCTAGGCATATAAAAAACATTTGGCATAATTTCCTTCATACCATCATATTCTTTTAAATCCCAATGATCCTCATGATTCCCATCACAAAAATAAATCTTAGTATCACCATTTTTAAGGCCATATTGATTCCATTTTTTCCATCTTCTTCCTGTTTTAATTAATTCTGTATTATGTAGCTTTGGCCACCAACCAAAATCTCCACATTGAAGAATAATTTCAGGCTTATATCTTGAAATCAATTTATTTAGTGGTCCCCATTCACCATGGATATCACCACATACTAATATTTCATTATTATTCATTTATATTATCCTATAAAAATATATAAATTAATATAAATATTATATAACTAACAATTATTAGATATAATGGTAAAGTAGGAGATTCTTTAATAATCATTCCACCTTGTAATTGTGGTCTCTTTAGTTCTTCATCCATTGCTTTCTCTTCTTTTGTTTCTTCCATGATTTTTTAATATAAGTATCTGATCTTCTAATATCATCCCATGGATCAGGTAAATTAGCCTTATTTCTTCTACCTCTTACTAATCTTCCATGATAACATGACATTCTTTTTTCTTGAATAATTCTAGGAGTTCTATATCCAGAACATCCTCTTCTACTTCCAGAAGTTCCTGGAACAGGATCTTTTCTAAACTCATATTGATGTTTTGTCCATAATAAATAATAACTTATTTTATATCTTTTAAATGCAGTTTCTTTTAAATCATTATGAACTTTATTACAATCATAAGTATATCCACAACTTGGATCAGTTAAGATATAAACATCATATACTTGTAACAATGAATAATCATCAAAAGAAAATTTCTTGATCCAATCATGATGTTTCCATTTCTTTAAATCATTAATGATTCTATCATGAAAATAAATATAATTTGATGATTCAATTTCAAGAAACTTATCATAACTTTCATAAATAGTTATGGATCCATCACAACATCTTAAATAAACTCTTGTCTCAATAGGTTCTGTAGTATACATTTTAATCTCCTAAGTTTTAATTTACTTAGAAGATATCCTTACAATAATACATATTGTTCTCCTTTAATTTACTTTTAACTATTTACATCTGCAATATCAAACCATTTTCTGTCACTATAAAGAACTTTTAGATTTTTTATATCTATAACATCAATAAGTCGATCCTCTGTTGCTTTATAGATATCTTCAGTTAGTTCTTCTGTCTTTTTTATATCTCCATCTTCAAAAATTATTAAATACATTATTAACATTCCTTTTTATTTTTTTCAAGAAACATATCAACTGCCTTATTTACTACATCTCTTAGCATATGAGCTTCCATAAGTGTTGTAATTTCTAGAGCATCATAACTATTAGTTGATCCTATATTATCATCATAAATGATATAAATTCCATCTACTGATTCTTGTGTTTTAATTTTGTCTTCATTTATTCTTGTTGAAAATATACTCATTTTATTTCTCCCTTAAATTATAGTTTGTAAATATTCTTTCCAATCAGTCTCTTTAAAATAATTTTTTACAACTGGATAGTATTTATTAAATATCATATCATACTTTTTAATCTTTGTCAGTTCTACTATATTTAAAGCATCTTTATTTAGATTATCAAATATACTAAAAACAAGATTAAAGATTATTAAGCTGTGAACTGATATTTCACCTTTATCATATAACTTAAAAACTAAAGGCATTTTATCATCTCTGAAATACCTTTTTAATTTGATATTTTTTTCTTTAGATAATTGAACTATTTTTATAAAATCATTACTAACAACATTATCTAAATTTCTTATCTCATATTCATTTTTCTTCCAAAGTTTGAATTCATCATTATAAATTTCTGATATATAAAACTTGGAATTCTTTAGATAATAATAAGAATATAATCTAACATATGCTGCCTTAGATTTTGGAATTTTTTCTACCAACTTATAGAACATCATTCCATCTTTATCTTTTCTATCAGAATTCCAAGTTTTTAAATAAGAATCACGTTTTGGAAGTTTTTGTTTTGTAATATCATACTTTTTACTATTAAAATAAATAAATTTTACTACATTATAAATCCAAAATTGTGTGAATCCTGTTTCAGACATTTCTAATAAGTTATTCTAACAGTATCAGAAATTTCTTCCTTCTTATCAGGAAGCTCAAGAATAATAACAGCATCTCCATTAGGATCATCATCTTCTGTATAAATAATCTTCTCTACATCAACCACAATCTGATTGTAAATATTTACTTCCTTATCAACATCCTTAATCTTTGCTGTTGCTACCTTTACAAGATTACAATGAATAATAAGATTCTCTCCAATCTTAAGTTGAATTAACTTATCAACTTGTTCATCAAACATTGGAAGCTGACCTGTTGGCACATAAAACTGCATTCTCATTCCACCAGAAAGAACCTCTGTTGGTACCTTTGTTCGATCATTTATTGTATCCATATCTTCGTAACTCATTTTATTCTCCTTTATAATTTATTTTAACTCCTCCAATAAAAAGTATCAAGACAATCTAAACACATTTTATTTGATGCATAAATAAAACTCCACTTTGACCAATTTCGAAGAGCTTGCCAGAACCTTTCTTCTGGATGATTCTGGCAATATTCTACGAGAGAATCTAATAATTCTCTAGATTCCATTCTCTATACCTTCTTTGTATAATCCCTAAAACGTATATTAAACTTATCTAATACATTTGTCAGTCTTTGCCACTTAATTCTCTTACCAGGAATCTTATAATCATTCTCAATTCCTTCTGTAATGATATGATAATTTGAATCATACATATCAAATTCAATACATCTTGTTAGAAATGTTAGTGTTGGATTTATCTTATATAGAATCTTATTTCTTGCTTCTGTACATTTATTTAAGCTTTCCATTGATAGTTCTAGTTCAATATCAAGAGCTTCATCTAATGATTCAAGCTTTCCATTAAAATCATACTCGTGATCAATTTCAACCTTAAATGCTGCAACAGAAATACCTTTCTTTTCCTTCTTTGGTTCAGTAACATATGTCTTCTTTGGATAAGTAAATCCTGCTGCATTAATCTTCTTAATATATCCAGCATAACTTTTTGCTGTTGCAGAATTCTCCTCAATCATAAGCTTAAGTGATATATAATCCTCAATATCAACATCTTTAAGACCTATATTTTTATCAATTCCATACTCAAGGCAAAAATCATCATCTAGAAGAAAATTCAATTCTTCATCAAAAATATGTCCATTTGAATATATTGGATCTTCATCTGGAGCAGAAGTCATAAGATTAACACCAAATTTAAATAGTTCTGCATTTGCTGTTGGATTTATAACAATTCCGTCTTTTCCTTCAATATGAACCGTTTTGCCGATATTTGGTTCAATAAAACCAAAAAGTACATGCTTCATATTAGCTTCTCTAATTCTTTTAATTACTTTCTGTGACTCTTCTCCATTCATCTTTGTTCTCCTTAAAATATTATTGGTTAAACGCACATTGCTCACTTGTTATTTTATCATTTGTATGAGCAAAATTAAAATGTTCTCCAGAAAATGTTTTATTTGCAGTTATTACAAGTTCATCAATATCAACAATTCCTCCTTTAATCATTTCGATTAAACAAATAAATTGATTATAATAATATTTATTATATTGTTCTTTTGTCATATTCTCATTTCGAACATATTCAATATATAATGGTGAACTTTTACCATGTAAACAAGTAACATAATCTTCTTTTCCGTCAAATAATATTGGTTCTCCATTTTCATTAACTTGAATCATTGTAAGACCAACATCAAAATCACATCCAATAACCTTTGCATTTACTAGAAAACTTCCTACAGAATTTGTATATTCTACAATTTCTCCTTCTAATTCTGAATAATCTTCTTCCATTTCCATTTTTTTATTTCTCCTTTAGTTAATATTTAATAAACCTAATATATATACTATCTAATTTTATTTGTAAACTAAAACATATCCAATAATGTAGTTTCCTTTTTATCCTCAGGATCACTCAGATCAACACCAATGATACTTAAAAATTGATCTATAGTAACTATTGGTATATTGTATTTTTCAGCCTTCTTTTGCTTTCCTGATCCTTTTTTGGTCTCACAAATAAGATAGTTAATATCCTTTTTAACTGATTTACTAAATTCAATTCCTTTAGAACTAAGTTCTTTTTCATAAAATGCTTTTTTCTTGGGAAAAGATCCAGTCATACAAACTGTTAATGATGTAATAAATTTCTCTTTAACACCAACAGTTTCCATTAATTCATCTAAGTAATTCATCTCAATACATAATCCATCTCTTACAATATTTGACCTAACATCACTCATTTGATCAAGTTCATTTAATTCTTTAATGCCCATACAAACTAAATCATCAAGTGTATTATTCTTAAGAAGACTTTTACAAAGAGATCTGCCAATACCTGGAAGATTTAAAGATGCCAAGAATTGCCATTCTTCAAGACCTTCCTTTTTAACTCTTTGAATCTCATAATATAGTTTATCAGTAGAAGCTCTCTTAAAACCTTCAAGCTTATAAATATCTGCCTTTGAAAGATTAAAAATATCAAGAATAGTTTTAACCTTTAGGGTATTAATCATTTTACGAACAGTTGGCCTTCCAAGTCCATCAATTCCAACTCGTACAACTGAATCAGCAAGCTTAACTTCAAGCTTTCCTTCACAATAATCATTTGTACATATAATTTCTGGATTCTTATATTCAGTTTTTCCTCCACATACAGGACAACTCATTGGAAAATCAATATTATCTCCAATATCATAATTATCTCCAATATCATAATTATCTTCTGTGTGCTCTCTTTTAACAAGATAAGGAATTACATCTCCTGCTCTCTCAATAGTAACAATATCTCCAATAATTAGATCAAAATCAATTATATTTTTCCAATTATGAAGATTTACTCTTGAAATTGTTACTCCACTCAGTTCAATTGGTTCAATTATTCCAACTGGAGTTATTGTTCCTTTTCCAACACTCCATTCAATATCAATAAGTGTAGATTTTGCAGAAGGATTCTTAAATTTAAGAGCCATTGCTCCTCTTGGATGATGTGAAGTATATCCAAGTTCTTCAAAATAATCTTTATCTTTAAGTGTTAGAACAATACCATCAGCAGGAAAATCTGATTCATATTGAGCCTTTCTAATATATTCTTCCCAATCAAATATTAATAGTTCTGTATATGTCATTTCAATACTATTATGAGTAAAATCAACAAGAGTGAGAACTTCACCAATAGAAGTATCAATTTTATCTGTTGCTAGAAGAGCAGCAGAGGCATTTCTTTCATTTTTATATAATTCTCCATTTTTTCTTACTAATCTATGCTTATACTTATTAAAATCAGATTTCAGAATAAGAATTTCACCTCTACACTCATCATCAAAATCTTTTGCCGAAGTAATTTTTCCATTTTGAAGAATTTTCATAATTGGAATTTTATTAGAAACATTTTCTCCTTCAAGTCCATTACCCTTTGTAGCAAGAATCATATCTTTTTGAAAACCAGAACAACCATCAAGTTTAAGATTAAGAACAAAAACTTCATTTTCCATTCTTATAACCTTTGATGCCCATTTGAGAAATTCAGGAACTTCATAAACTTTACCAAGAGATCTCATTTCTTTTTCAAATTTTACTTTACCTGAAGATGATACAACAGGCATATTAACTTGATTAACTAGCTCATGATCAGGATCAATTCTTTTTAGCTCCTCAACAAGCTCATCATATTCAATATCAGATATTTCTGGATTATGAAGCTGCCAATATGCTACATTATGCCTAATAATTTCTTTTTCTAAATAATTAATTCTATCAAGATTCATTTTGATGCTCCTTAGTTATATGTTTATATTCTGATCTAATATAAACAATTTAAATATATTTGTAAACTAATTTTTTTCTTCTCTCTCCCAATATTCTAATCTTTTTTCAATTTCAGTATTTATTCTACCCTGTAGATCATCAAAAAGATAGGATAAATCAGAAAATTTATGATCAACAATTTCTTGAGCCTTTTCCCTAATCATCCTATCAATCTGTTTTTCCCAATATTCACAGAATTCATGGATATCAATTTCTCTACCATTGATAGTTACTGCAACATCCAAATGACCATCATCTTGATCCTTTTCCTTTATAACATCTTCAAAGGTATTTTCTGGTAGAATACCCTGCTCAATAGCAACAGATAGGCCATGAATAACAAAATGTCCCTTTAATGTATCTATTTCGTCTTTAAATTTAATTCTCATCTCTTATTTCTCCTTATTAAAGAATTCATCAAACCTTTCAACAGCCTTTCTACCAAATTTACCGGCTATGTCACCTTCTGGGAAAGGTGACATAGCCTTAAGACATTCAATATATGCATCCTTATACAGGCTCATTCTGATCTTGTCAAGTTCTGTTATCTCTTTTTTAGTTGTTACATTATTTTTTGGTCTATAATGGCAATATTTATTGGATATACATTCTAATGAATATATAGATTTATATTTATGTTTACACATAACACTACTCACATATACACATGTTGCACAACGTATTTCCATTTTCTATCTCCTATAACCAAATAAAAGGTTCATTTGATAATTCATCAATTTTACAAAATTCACATTTAGTATGAGAAGTATGATAAATAACTGCAATAATATGCTTTTTCTTTTTAGATTTAATCAAAATATGGTATTGATTATATGGCATATTTTCACCAAATGCTACTGCTTCTTGCAGAGTATCAACAATTTTATGCTCTAAATTTATAGATTTATCAATAGTATTTATCATAGTTTATCAACTTGATATTTGTGATTAATAGTATAATCCTTCTTATCCTTATGTGATAGAACAAAAATCTTCTGCTTTAGTTCTTCTTGATAAATTTCCATTGGCTCCTCATCAATTGTAATAAGTCCCCAATTAACAAGCATTGTTATAATACTATTTCTTCTCTCAACATCAGATATCTCAATCTCACCACGATATCCTTCAAGAGCTAATAGTTCCTTAAAATGCATAATATAATGCTTGTTATTCTTAAAGATTATATAGCACGAAGGAACTATTACTTTTGTCTTCTTATTAGCTATTCCAATTCGTTCTAGTGTTTCTTTAACAACTAGATAATCTCCTTCTAGTTTTACTTGTACTCCAAGATTAATTCCCATTTTTTAATTCTCCTTTTGGATTTTTATAAAGTTTAATAATAGTCTTAAGTTCCTCCTTAGTCATTGCACATATATATTCTTGAGCCAATTTTTCATTACATTGAAAATGTTCCTTGATAAGTTTTAAATTTTTATCAGCTTTACTCTTTTTCTTTAAATATTTAAAAAATCTCTTTTTCTTAGGTATAAACTGTTTATAATATTCAAACTGAAGATCCTTTGGAATTTGTTGGCTTAATCCATCAACATATTCGGCTATCATCAAAGTTTCAGGATCCATTGATAAGAATCTATTTATCATAAATGGATTATATTCTTTATTAAAATCAGGTTGTTTTGTAAGATCTCTTTTATTAAATGAGATTGCATTCAAAATATCAAATAAATTCATATTTACCTCTTTAATTCACATTCTTGAGCAAGTTGTACTAAACATGCTGTCATTGGAATTTGTTTATCAGCACTAAATGCTGATTTATACTGCCAATCTGCTATTATAAGAATAGCAATTGGAATAGTATCATCAGTAAATTTTAAAACACTTTCATCCAACTCAGAATATCCAATCTCAAGATCAATTGATTCATCCATAACAAACTGTCTTATTTTTATAAAATCCTTATCTTTAATATAACAAAAAAGTTCATTTATGTCACAAATAATTTTACTATTATTCGTTTCAATTGTCTCAGGTGTTATTTTACCATATACTTTTACTATTTCCTGACATCTAAGTATAATTTTTCTCATATCAGGAAAATGATTTTTGACCAACTTTGCAATACCAGAAGAACTAAATTTGATATCATCATTTTTAAGTAGATTACAAATTCTTTCCCAATAATCTTTAGATAATTTTTTAGTTTCAGTTTTATTAAACTTAAAACTAACTTCAGTTAATCTTGATTTAAGCTCTTTAGTAATTTTAACTTCGTGATTAGTCATAAATATAAAATTAACATTTTTAGAAAATTCTTCAATAAGAGATTTAAGAGAATTCATAGCCTTTGGTGAGAGCTCTTCAAATTCATCTCCAACAATAATTTTCTTTTTATCATCAAATGAAACAGAAGTTACAAAATTAAGTACCTGATTTCTAATTAATTCAATACTATTATTTAAACTCATATTGATATAAAATACATCTCGACCTGATTGATCTGCTACACAACAAGCAACTGTAGTTTTACCAGCTCCTCTTGGACCAGTAAAAAGTAAATTTCCAACATCATCTCTTTTTTCTTCTGTATCAAAAAGACCTTTAATACGCTTAGGTAGAATCATATCTTCAATTGTTTTAGGTCTATACTTTAGATCCCAAACATATTCATCACCAAATCTTTCTAGTAATCCAGTCATTATTTTTCTCCATTAACAACTTCTTTCCAAAGTTTAATAAATTTTTCTCTTGGATATGTATAATCTTCTTGATGAGACTGATAAATCTCAATTGATATATCATTATCAAAATATACTTTATATGCTAGATAATGTGGACTTTTACTTAATTTAGTAACAGCAACAACTCTAGACATATCAATAGTTAAATTTTCCGTAATATCTTGTACATTATCCATTTTTATCTCCTACATCCTTTACACCAATTAAATTCTTTACTATTAACCGTATTACAATGAGGACAAATCCAAATTTTATCGCCATAATATATATTATCTCTTCTTGGTAAAGAAGACTTCTTTTTATTTGAATGATATAATCTAACTTTAGTATCTTTAGACCTAAGATGAATTGTATTTTTATTCTTATTATAAATATATACTGCATCTTTGTCATTAGCCAAATCATAATTAAGATATATAGAATTATCTTTTAGTACAACATAAACAATTGGAGTTTTAGTATTAGAATAATAGTGATAATGAAAAAAATTATCACTTTTTAAAGTAAATTTTTGATTTTGTTTTAATTTTCCTAAAGTTATGAATTTATCCTTTGACATTTTTATTTCTCCTTTTAGTTAATATTGAATTTCTATCACTATAAACAATAAAATCATATTTGTAAACAAATTAATAATAATTTTGAATTACCAATAATTTTTCTTTAGCTCTAGTAATTGCTGTATATAACCATCTAGCACAATCATCTTCAGATTGATATGAATTATACTCTTCAATTAATAGTATTTTATTCCATTCAGATCCTTGACTTTTATGTACACTTATTGCATATCCAAAGTCAAAGAAATCAATTGGATATTTACATTTTAATTTATCTGCTTTGATCTTAGGATCTTTTAATAAATCATATATACTACCTTGATTTATCATATTAAATATTTTTCTTGGAGCTAAACTTATAACTTCTCTATCAATTCCATCCATTTTAACTTTTATTTCATATGAATTGTCTGAAACCATTTTTACATCAGTAAGAAATCCCATTTGACCATTCATAATATTAAAATGATTTTTATTATTTTTTAGACAAATAACTTTTTCATTTGGAAATGGTTCTGGTCGATCAAATCCTAAATTAGATCTAATTTGCTGATTTAACTTGACCCTTGTTTTATTCATACCACAAAGAATTTGAGAATTCTGACCTGATTTAAATGCTAACAATGATTTTCTTGCAATTGGATCTGACCAATCCAAACAAGCAACACCAGGACCATAAATCTTTTGATTAATATATCCTTCATTTCTAGCTATTTGTGATAGCTTGATAATTGGATTGTCTTGTGCCTGCCTATGAATAGTTTCTAATTTAAAATCAGGATCTGACATCAAAGAAAAATTTGTTTTTCCTATTGGAGGGAGCTGACCATGATCACCAACAGCAATAATTGGAATCTCATATGATATTAGATCTTTCCACAATTCATTATTTACCATACTGGCTTCATCTATAATAATTAAATCATAGTCTAAAGCACCTTTACTACTCCATCCAATTACATCCTTTGTTTTTGGATCTATAATTGGAACATAGAGTAATGAATGAATTGTTCCTATAAAGTCTGTTTCATTTATAAGATGTTCAATTTTATTTCTGAGAACAATAGAAGCTTTGCCAGTGAATGTTACAAAAGCTATTCTATTTCTCATAAGCTGATGATGAGTTCTGGTCAACTCACTCAATAGGGTAGTCTTTCCAGTTCCAGCTAGACCTCCAAGACTTATATAATCCATATCATGATGACCACTATAATATTGATCTATCCAATCTATTAGGTCATCATGAATGGTTTGTTGTTCTTTTGTTAGTTCGATCATTTCTTTCCTATAGTAAAGCTATATCTGACATTTTTGAATTAATCTTATCAATATTTTCTTTAATAAATTTAATTATATCATTTTTTCCCATATAATCTACAATATTATTCATATCCTTATAATTTATTAAAAGATCATTAAGACTTTTATTAATTAATATATCTTTAAGATTATTCATACTATTATATATCTTTCCATTAAATTCAAATGCGATTACCTCTTTTATATCATACATATTTTTTTCTTTTTTGTCATCATTTTTTGTAAAACTACATTCAACAATTTTGTGTTTATAATTTTGATATGAACTATATTTACATGCAGCACAATCTAAACTACCAATAAATAAGTCATCTTTATCAATATTTGGACATATTGTTGTAGAATATCCAAGTGTATTTCCACTATAAGTTAATGATGTAATCATTTTTTATTTCTCCAAGGAAAGGGTTTGGGACAGAATAATTTATTCTGTCCCAAATTTTAAATTTTATAGATCAGCTAACATCTTCTCTAAATCATTAATATCAGAGTTCATAAGATCTTCATCCTTCTTGTTCGCTATAATCTCCAAAATCTTCTGCTTCTTGACCTTAGTTGCTGCAGACTTCTCAGCAATATCAACATTCTTAAGCTTAACATCAATAATATGCGTCACAATATCAAACCCAAGCTGCAAAATAGTCCGGATTTTCTTTGGTTCCTTACTTACAAAACTCTCAACTTCTCCCTCTTCCTTTATTCTAAGATAAAGATCCTTAGCAATTGAGTCCAAATTAACCGCTCCTCTGCTTAATGGGAGGTCCCAAAGATCCTCAACAGTGATTGCTCCTCTTGGTGTGTCAAACCTCAACTTCATCTTACTTGCTTTCTCGAACATAATTTTTTCTCCTTTAGAAATTAATTTTTACAATACGATTAAAAGATCCTTTCACTCTACAAAGAACACTATTTCTTTTTGTAGAGGAAAACCCTAGGCCACTTAACTGATTTAGTTGTTCACTTGGATCTTCAGTCTTCATCTTAGATCCAAGAATTTCAAATACTTTTCGATCCTCTCTGAATTCAGATCGAAGAAATTCATTAAAGAATCCTCTTGCAGGATTCTCATTAATACAATTATCTATCATAAAGAAATAATGCTTATTTCCAAATGTTTTTTCATCCCAATAATTAGGTGAATGCATAACCATTGATACATTATGAAATTGATGAGTTGAAATACCCCAAACCTCTTTAGATGTCTGAGAAGATGGAATTGAATCAATAATCTCAATACCTTTTGATCTTGAGTATTTAAATGCTACAACTTTAATAGTACGGCCATCTGGAACAGCCTTTGCATAACCAAATGAATGAACTATACCATCAAATTCCATTTCAACTTCAAATCCAACATCAACATTCTCACGTCTACAATAATTTTTAACAGATATAGTATATTCACCCTCAGGCATTTTATCTCTACTTGGAATACAAATATTCTCAACAGCAGATCTAGTATCTCCACCATGAGCATTCATATCAACATCAAGTTTACATCCTGTATCATGATCAAAACAATGTGAAAAATAAACATGCGCACCATTTGGAAGTCTCATATGAAGATCAAGATCATCATAATTATACCATGATAGTGAAGCTCTAAAATCTCCATCAACATTTCCACCAGCATTTTTTACTTTTGTCTTAACATCATCAGCAAAACCACCATTATAAGCCCAACTGAAATTGTTATGCCACTTAAACATTCGATGAGCATCAGGATTCACAGGAGCTATCAGGCTATTAAAATTAGGAATATGTGCATTTTCTATCATCAATTCAATAGAATCAGCCTTAGGGAGGATATTTTCGATAAAAGAATCAATAGTGACTTCTTCAACTCTATCAAGATTTTTGACTTTCTCAGGAACATTGCTAATCATTTCATCAAACTCATCCATGATTTTTCTTGTTTCGCGATTAGCAAAAAGAACATTATTGATTGTAATATCCTCAGTTATTGCAAATCGTCTCTTGAGTGAATCTTCAAGACCAAGTTCCTTAACTCTATTTTGGGCATTTGTAATCATGGATTTAGTAACAAGCGCTGTTGTTCTCTGATAATTAGTACCACTTACTTTATCTTCATAAGATTTTACAGCATCTTCCAAATCTCTATGCTTAGATAAATCTATAAGAAGTGTACCAATAGAAGAACTGCGAATTTTTGTAACTGCCTTTGAAAAAGAATTTACATGAGACCAACAAAATATCTCACGATCTGTATCATTTGTTAGCTTAATAAATAAATTCTTCAATTGTCTAAAAGTATCAACTGAGGTCTTATTTTCTGTACCTCTATGAAGAGAATTCTGTTCAATAAGATCAAATACAATATCAATTGAATCTTTTGATATTTCCTTTAGCGCTCTTAGAAAAACATCCTTTGTGCTTCTTGCATCTGAAAGTTTTGTTCCTTTATCAAGTCCAGAAACAACAAACTTATTTGGAATTTTTACAAAGAAATGTTCCCATGTGAGAATATCACCAGACTCAAGCATCTGCTTATTACTATCAGTTCCTGCAGTCTTTTCAATATTTAGGAAAATATTATCAATTGGCTTAGACTTAATTAGATCTGAAAGTGCATCTGCTACAACCTGGAAATTACCTCCAATATTCTCTATATCCCAAATACTTTCAATCTTGCCATCAATAATAGCAACAGTTCGACCAACTGATCGAATAAAACTTTTACAACACTGACAATCATATTCTGTTCTTTCTCTGAATATTTGATTTGAACCTTCTGGAAAACTGGATAAATATGTATCCCATACTAAATCTTTTTCAACATTTACTACAAATAATTCATACTTCTGCATTCGCTTAAATTGCTTTTGCACTGCCAACTTAAATTCTGTAAAAACCTGCTTTGCCATTTTATTTCTCCTTTAAAAATTAATGTTAATAAAACTCGATTATGGATACAATATAAACTAATAAATTCTATTTGTAAACAATTATTTTATTTTTCCAAAGTTTTTTCTAATTCTATTTCTAATGCTTTCCATATAATTTTAAGAGCTTGATCATAAGTTGGAATATATCTTATTTCTGTTGATTCAAATGGTCTAAACTTATTATAATCAAGACCTAAACTATCACATAATTTAGAATGAATTTTAGATCTATAATTAGTACTTAATGCTGAATCACTTGATATTATATTAGCATATTGTTTTATTAAATGACTAGAATTATGAATAGATTGAATTAAATGAGATAAAGTATGACCAAAGGTATCATTAATAAATATTTGATGATTTATAAATGGTAATAATACTTTAGCTGCTGGACAATCATTAAGATGACAATTTAATTCATCTATAGACTCAAATTCTTCCATACATGCACCACAATGTAGTTGATTTTCCATTAATTTCTATAACTCCAATTACTACCAAAAAGGTTATCGAATTGAGCTCTTGTTGGATCAACTATTGACCCATTAGGCGCTATAAGATATTCATGATAAGCATTATTTGTAAAGGTGTTTTTTACATAACCTTTAACTATTTTTAATTCAGGAAATGCTTGTTTCATAACTATAACCCACATAGAACAATTTCCTATTGCTTCTGTTGGAGAAACATTTTCAATTATCCAAAGTTGATATGCTCTATGTTCTATATCTTTAATAGTTAATTTCATATTTTTCTAATCATCATTTGATAAAAATTTAAAATACCATCCATTGTTGTATCTCTTTTAATAGACATGCTTCCTTGACATTCCCAACCATCATTTAAATATTCTTCTACTCTATCTTCAAAATCTACTATTCCATTAGCTATAATAATATGACATTGATATTTCATCTTTATTTCTCCTTATTTTCTATATTTTAATAATAAATTCTCAACATCAGTCAAAATATTATCTGACCTATCTCCTAATGAAATTACATTTTCTAAACTTCCAAAATGCTCTTCAAGACAATTTAGTAAAAGTTCCTTTATCTTTCCTTCTTGAGGACTATAAAGTAATGTTGAATCTAAATATACTTGCTCAAGTGATTCTTCTTTTCTATAAAAATAATCTTTAACTTGTTCTATTGTCCATTCACCTCTTCTAATAGCCTTTAATTGTTCTCTATTTCTCTCAAGATCATGTTCAGTCAGAATTTGTTCAACCTCACTTAGAAGTCTAACAACATGATATGCAAATTTCACATCATAACCATATTTTGAAATAGAATCTACTCTTTTAGTTAATTTACCACTTTGATGAACAGTTTTATATAATTTTTTAAATTGATTAATTGAACTGTCATGAACATTTCCTCCAATTAAAAATTCAATAGCTTGATCTAATTCAATATCATAATTGAATAAATTATTATCACAAATTTTTACATAATCTTTAATTGCCTTTGAATCCATTTTATGCATCTGAGAAAAGGCATAACCTTTGAATTTATGCCAAGAACCTTTATGAAGAAATAATTTTCTATTCTCTCTCATTAATTCAGCAATTTTTGATGAATAAAGAACACATCTTCTTGGAACAAATAAAGCATCTACCATATTTGGATTATTATCCATGCAAAGTTGAAAAAACTTTATAATAGAATAGATAGTTACATCATATTCTTTATCAGGAAATCGACTTGCTTTGATATGATGCTGCTGAAATTGCTCAAAGTTTTGATGTTTCTTTCCAAATCCATTAATATATCCATTCAAATGTGGAAAGATAAGATCTTTATGAGGTATACAAAATCCATAAATATCTATATCAGATGTATTATTTGAGACTCCATATGCTATTGATCCCATCATACATTCATATTGAATTTGTTTATAGACACAAACAGGTGGTCTAATTACATTATCAGCTTTTAATATTTTTACAACTGATGCCATTTTATATAAATCCTATTGTTTTTAAGAATGAAAAAATTAATCCACAACCTAAACAAAATGGTATAAACTTAAATACTAGAGTTGATATTAAATTTTTTGTATTTAATACAAATGATCCAAATATAAAATAAATACCACTAACTAAAACTACACAATCTAAAAATATTTTCGAAGTCATTTTATTTCTCCTTTATATTGGAACTCTATGGTCTTTCATGTAATTAATAATTTTATTAAATCTATATTCTAATGTTGTATTATTATCATTTAGTCTTTCTATTCTAATTGAAAAATTTTGCAATACACCTTTTTCTTTCCATTCTAAATTAAAAGTAATATGGGATTTATGTCGTTGATAACCGTTATGAATAATATTATTACCCATTATTTCTCTTACATAATTTACTATTCTAATTGCTAATTCATCTGTATTATCCATATAAATTCTCCTTATGAATCATAGTATAAACTATTTGATTATAATTGTAAACCTATTTTTCAATAAAATTAACATTATTTGGTAATTTATCCATTATACTACAAATTTCAATAAATGAGATTGGAAAAAAATTATTATTATCAACTCCAATATCATATTTCTTTCCAATAGTTTTCCATTGACCATGAGAATGACCATATAGAAGCCAACTATTCCAATGAGATTTATGCCAAGTTTCCATGCAATAATGATTTATTGTAAGACTCTGGCCCTTTATAGTCATTTCAATTTTGGTTCTATAATTTTTATTTAACCAATAATCATGACTGCCTTTAATAAAAATATGATGACCATTAAGTTGATTAATTATCTCTTGAATCTTTCTTCTATCCTTAATAAGTGTATAATCACCAGCATGATACGTTGTATCATGAATTCCAACTACTGAATTATGCCTATTAATTATTTCTTTATTCATTTCATCTACATTTTTGAAAGGCCTATTACAATATTTGATAATATTTTTATGAAAGTAATGTTCATCTGCTGTAAAAAAATCCATTTACTTATTATCTCTTTTCTTTAAACAATGTTTACATGTAACATTTTTCCATAGTCTGTGTACTAAATATGAATTGCCAGCCCATACACCTTTGGGACCAACACATAGAGTTGAAGGAATCTCTTCATATTGTCCTAATCCAATATACTTACTAAATTTCCTCTTATAATCTGCTTTATGAATTATTTTTTTCATATTATCTATCTCCCTTTATAGTCATAAGAGGTTTTAGTTCAACTTTAATATCAACTAAATCCTTTTGACTTTCCATAACTTTACTAATATCTTTATATGCTCCAACAGCTTCACTCAATTGTTTTTCACTTGTAATTGTATGAATTGTACCAAGATCATCTAATTTTTTTAATTCAACATCATAGTCAAGTGTTTTTCTTGCTTTAGAACAAGACATTGTTCTTCCTGCTCCATGAGAACAACTCATGAAACTTTCTTCATTACCTTTACCAGTACAAATATAACTTGATGAACCCTGTGAACCTGGAATTATACAAATTTCTCTTTCTCTTGCTCTTGTTGCACCTTTTCTATGAATAATAACATTTTTATCATAGTGATTTTCAAATGCTGCATAATTATGAGGTACATCATAATCTTCAGTAAATGATACATTTGAAATCTCTTTAACAAATATATCTTTAATTCTTGTTCCAATTAAATCTCTATTATTTCTTGCATATAGAGTACACCAATGCATATCAGTAAAATAATTACTACCTTCTTTAGAATTAATAGGTAAAAAGGCAAGATCATGATTTTTAGGAACTGAAGAAAAATATTCAGCATTTATTTCTTTAGCTAAATTATCATAATATTTACATACTTTATAACCTAAATTTCTACTACCACAATGTATCATAATATAAATAAATCCATCAGATCCCTTTTGGATTTCAATAAAATGATTTCCTGCTCCAAGTGTACCAAGTGATTTTAGGGCATTAGTTATATTTTGTGTTATTATTCTATTATGAGTATAATCTGATAAATAAATATCCTTTTGAGGTTTTTTATGAATTTTACCAACTCCAATTGGAATTACTTTTCTTATCTCTGATCTAATTTTAAGAAGAGATTCCTTTGAAATTTCAGTAAGATTTGTTTTGATAAGATGCATACCACAACCAATATCATTACCTACTGCATTTGGAATTATATAGCCATCTGTTGCAATAACTCCTCCAATAGGCATGCCATATCCAGTATGAGCATCTGGCATTAATGCAATATTCTTACATACAAATGGAAGATTAGCAAGATTTTTTGCTTGTTCAAGAGCAGAATCTTCTACATTATCACACCATGAAAAAATAGGATTTAAAGTTGTATCAAAATAAAAATTACTATCAGAATCTTCTTTTTTAAAACAATTTGTTCTCCATTTCATATTTATTCCTCTCCAAGATGTTGTTTAAGAGCACTACAATTCATATTAATATCTTTAAGTTTTTCAAATATTAATGATGAATTATCAAAAATTTTACTGCAACATTCATCAAATGTTTTAAAGTTATTAAATTTTTCAATCATAAATTCTTCAAACATTTTTTTCCTAATATCATCAATATGATCAAATTGTCTATTATTATATACATAAACAGTCTTTTTTGTTATTGTCTTTATACCTTTTTTATGATTACAAAGGGTATAATTCTCAATATCATGTTTAAAATAATCACATTGAATACAAACATGACTACCAACTTCTATTTCACTTTTGAATGGACAATAATAACCATTTTTAATTATCATTTTATTCCTCCCTTAACACTGCTAATTCAACTATTCCACTATTTGAAAATATAAGATTTTCATATTTGGGGTAACCCTTACCAGCTTTTGATATAACTACACCATTTTTCCATTTATCTTCTTGATCAGCCCAATTAACTCCAATCTTATATAGCATATCATGAATATCTTTGCAACTCTTTTTATGAAGTTCTTTATGTGAAAAATGATATTGTGCAAGTAATTGAATAGAATTTCTAGTCCAATCTTGCTGTCTCCAAACAAAATAATTATTCACATCATGTTCAGGAATATTAAATACTCGTGAATCAAAATAAGCAATACTTCCTATATGATCACTGAAAGTAGTAGAAGCTATCGCTGCTGATACTGAAGTCATTTTTTGTATATTATAGTTATACCAAGCATCAGTCTTTAGCTTATTATAATCTGTGATCAAAATTGATATCTCATCTGACTGAATATAAGCAATTTTAGCACCTTGAATTTCTTTTAATAGTTTTTTAGCAGTTTCTTGCATGACCCAATTCATATAATCTGAATAGGGTCTAGCAAATCCCATTTTTTTAGTAAAGGTATGAAATGCCTTTCCATCTAGTCTCATAATAACTGGGACTCTTCTTGTTAGAAAAGTTTTTGCTCTGTTCTCATAATTAGATTTCATCCTATCACCAAGTGAATCTTTTGTCATTTTATTTCTCCTTTAAAATTAAATATCTGTATTTGCGTCATAACAATTATGATAATAATCTAACCATAAATTAGAATCTTGTTCTATATTTATTTCCCTTGCAGTTGAAGAACAATCATGATAATCATATTGTGATTGTTCTTCAAACCAAATATATGTTTTTTTATCATCAAATAATATTAATACTGGTTCAATATATTTTGGTTTATTATTATTTGTCTTAGCATTTCCTTTTATTGCTACAACTTTAAGACCTAATATTTTTGATAATTCCATTTTTATTTCTCCTCATAAATATTATAGAGTTTATCCATTTCTATATCTAATTTTTCCACCAGTATTAAGATATTGCTTTTTATATTTAGACATAATTAATTACCCTCATTTGGTTCTATTGATATTTGTTTTAGCATAAATCTTGATTGCTCATCCACTAATATAGTACCATAATCTACATTAAATGTCACAAGATCTGGTTGAAATTCTGAAGTACCCTCACATTGATCATGGCCAGATGAAATAAGAAATAATACTATTAAAAGGTTCATAATACCTTGTAGAACTATTATTAATATAAGTGGTTTAGTATATGATTCCATATTTAGTTCTCCTTAATAATTTATTTTATATACATTTCTAAGAAACAAACATCCACCAATAATATAAAGAAGAATTCCTTCAGTTAAATTAAAGGTACTATCAATCTGAAAAAA
>Ga0208299_1001051_pt1 | contig 21894 bp, 23 predicted proteins | sample 15_taG_FD_184089 | JGI IMG/M metagenome (GOLD analysis project Ga0208299, IMG submission 184089) | Marine viral communities from the Subarctic Pacific Ocean - 15_ETSP_OMZ_AT15312 metaG (SPAdes) (version 2) | ecosystem: Environmental > Aquatic > Marine > Oceanic | place: Pacific Ocean | collected...
CAAGATGTGCAGACCGCGATGACTGAGGCGGGTGTTGAGTTCGACATTGTGAACGAGTCACCGAACGGCAAGTTGTCGTTGAAGTACGGCAATCTGGTGATGCCGCTGATTAAGGCGGTGCAGGAACTGTCGGCACGGGTGAAGACGCTTGAGGGATAATTTGGCTATGGCTAAAAACAAAGAAACAGAAACAGAGCAGAAGACCGTTGTTATTAATGGTGAAGAACACAACGTAGCCGATCTCTCTCCGGAGCAGATTGGGTTACTTAACCAAGTCGTTGATCTCGACGGCAAGATTGGTCAGATGAGTTTTAGTCTGGCCCAGTCCCAAGCGGCGAAGGGGTTTTTTATGGCCCAATTAAACGCCAGCTTGGAACAAGCCGATCCAGAGGTGGAAGCGGTGAGCGGTGGTGAATGACCAACCAGCTAGACGCAGCGCATATCGAGCGACTCGCCGAGCAAGCGGTCGGCCATTACGGCTGGCTGCTGCTGGCGGCGTTCGTTGCGTTGATGGGCAAAGATGTGTTGGTGAATTTCGTGCAGGGGCTGGTCATTTACTGGGGTAGCGATTTCACGAATGACGAGATTTTATACATCAGCGGACGGCAAGCGCGGGTCATTCGACTTGGACTTACATCGACCACGTTTTTTATGACTGATCGTTCCACTAAAATGCTCGTCCCAAATTCGCAACTCAAACAATTGACGATTGAAAAGAAACTGCCGGTGAACGGTGGAGAGCCATATTTACTGAAAGGCTCCGAGATGGGCGCGATGAAAGTGGAAATATTAGACGAGAGCAGTTCTACAAAATCATGAAACGAATATTGATAATAATCGCAATGTCGGTGCTGGTAATATGGGTGGGCGCTGGTTGCAAAACTTCCAGCGGGTCGTGGGAAATAGACAGCCCGTTCATCGACATCGAGTACACGGCTCCGCAGCAATGAGAGTTTTGGAGATAATTGATTTGGATATAGCAAAAGTTGTGGGCGCTTGGACGCTTGGTGTTGGTAACTGGATATTGAAGATCGACACCGTACTTCACATCACCGTGAGTTGTTTGAGTATCGTGTACATCAGTTTGAAGATTTTAGAGTGGTATAAGAAAGATAAGTAATTATGGAGAAAATAAGCGGTAAAAAAACGTATACTATGGCGGGTGGAGCTATTGCTGTAGCGGTAGGAACCTGGTTGCAAACGCCGGAATTGATGCCCATGTCAACGATGATCCAGATTGTGATTACGTCGTTGCTTTCAGTGTTCATCAGAAGCGGTGTGAAGAAAGCAGAAGTCGCTGCGAGTGAATAACGGCGAAGCACTATGGCTGACATCCAGATCAGTTCGTCGGACGAGCTATCGACGGGAGTATCGTTAACTCCCGCGAACTTCCACGACCTTGTTAACAATGCTTCCGTACAATCGGGAGTAATTGGTGACAAGACTGCGGCGACCACGCTTGAATCGTCGGACGAACTACTGCTCAAGCAGAACAGCAGCGGTGCGCTTCGCAAAATCACTTGGTCAAACATGGCGTCGGAAGTGTCGGCTGATTTCGCGCTGGGCGCGGATAGCGTTGACGAGACGAAGTCCGATTTTTACCAGAACTGGGAAGACGGCAGTGCGGGTGCTAATGGCAAAACAAAAGACCGCATGGTTACGGCTGGCTTTTTGCCGGTCACCAAAGCTGCCACAGCGGAGCATCCGGTCATTGATGTCATGGCGTACGGTGCGCTGGGCGACAATCTGGGAACGGTGGTTGCACAGTGGCTAACCGGTGGTACATACGATCGCGGGTACACCAACTTGGCTGGCATACAAGCGGACTACCCGTGGGTGGAATCGCTGTTTGACACTATTGACTTTGCGGCGTGCCAGAAGGCGCTAGACGTGGCATGGCAGAAAGTTCGTGCAACGTATGGCAAAGCGGAAGATACATCATCCGGCGGCTTGCAGTCCCAGAGCAGTAGCGACTCTGAACTGACCAAAGTGGGTACGGCGCGTTCGGTGACGGTATTATTCCCCGCCGGATGGTACAAGACCAACAAGACGTTAATTGCCCCCCCACGGGTAACCATAAAAGGTGATGGCGGCAAACACACGACGATCCGTTATACGGGAGATCGTTACAACAATGCCGGAATCCGCAAAACATCCAATTACACCGATTCAGTAACGGTGGGTTCCACGGAGCACACGCTGGCGAGAGTGTTGAACGAGAAGAAGTGGAAGTATTACAATAATAACGCGGCGTATAAAGTGCCGCAGCGCCTTGATGGCTTGCACGCTGTCATGCTGGTAAGGGACAGTCTCCCCTACACATACACCACTGCAACGCACGGCTTATACAACGGGGTGGCGACTGTTACATCCACTCAAGTAAGCGGCCCGACATCCGAGTCTTACGCAGTCAACAATGCTGGCGGGTATGACGACAATGAAGCGGCGATTGTATATGATGGCGGCACAGGGACAGCAAACGGCGTATTCCATTTCGAGCGCGGCAGCAGTTACGATTCGGGGGTCAATAATTTAACCACAAGCGGCACAACAAGCGGCGGCAATCTGGACGTTTTGGAGTCCGGCTATTTCCAAACCGGCGTCATTGACAATGAGAAGTTCTACCAGCAAGCCACGCTCACGGTAGCCACCAGTCACCCGCGCATTTACCCATACACGCGCATCGTTTTTGATGATGGTGTGTTTGTTGTTACGGCTGACGCAGCCGTCGATGCTGGCACACTTACTGGCTACGTGGAATCGGGAACCATTGCAAACACCGACGTTGGCACGATCGACGTTTATTCGCAGGGGTACAATCCGACTGGAGTCGAACAGGATGGTGACGAGAGTTTGTCAGCCAATAAAAATCGCGTACTGGATTACGATGGTGAGATCAGCGGCATCCAATTCAGCAGTCTGGCGTGGGATAACAGTATCGGATTATGGCTTCCTGGTTATCAGCACGACAATATTCGTTACACGGATTTGATTTTCAAGGGCTACGGCTCATTCGACAAAGACACTGACATCACCGAAACCACACCGCGCATGTCCACGAAGGGGATGATCGGCTGCATGCTGAACAACGGAAGCAGTGGTCTGAGCCGGTGCTATGGCAAAAACTTGCACTGGTCGAACTGCACGTTTGAAGCGTGCTACGTTGGATTGCTGATGGCGACCGGCAAGGGGTGTCGAGTGGATGGCTGTCAGATGTGGGACAATCGGTTCTGCGTTAGGATGGGTGGGTTGTTCCATGCCATACGGGACAACCGGATTGACAACTACAGCGGCGAGGATATGGCGAGTGATTTTGACTACATCCCATTTGCAGTTGGTGAGTGCGCGATCTACTTGCGATTGCCGGTTTGCTGCGTGATTAGCGCTAACACGATCCAGCAGACCCAGCGAGCGTTTGAGCTACACGGCTGCACGGGTGTCAGTATATCCGGTAATTCAATCGCCGTACCCGATCCGGCTGGCAGAAACGCTGCTCACGACTACACGCAAGCGCATGGTTACATCGTTAAAGCAACCGCCGTAAACCAAAGCGCGGGAAATTACTCTGGCTATTCGTATACTGGTGAAGGCAATGCGTTCCGGCACAACACGGGATTTATGGTGACCGGCAATTCGTGGATTTACACTAACTACACGCACGCCACTTACTCGCCAATTTGGATTGTCAATAATGACGCCGTGAATAGCGGCAGTCAAAACTCGCGGTTTGTTTATGGGAGAGCAACGACCAATGGGCATCAACCGCTTGGAGCAGATAGCCCGTCGTCTTCAGCCCCTCTCACAACGACGGTTTACCAGCCGTATACCGATTCATCGACAGTGTATTTCTCTGCTGACTACTGATGACCAAATCTAACATAGCAAGCTACGTTGGCGAAAAAGTCCACAGCACGGACAACGACAGCTTGGCTGTCTTCAAGACATTCGTGGATCGTCGATACGAAATGATCTGGAACGCCGAGCTATGGCGCGAGTCGCTTGGGACGGTAAGCCAGACAGTAGCGTCCGGAACAGACACGGTATCATTATCCACAACGATGGATTTCCCCGTTTCCGCGTATTGGGATGAACGCGAGATCACTCCGGTCGATTACCAGCGGGTGTTTCAAATGAATCCGGCGCTGCTTGCGGAGACTGGCACGCCCACCGATTTTATTGTACTGCCGAAAGTCACCGGCCCCAGTGGCACGTACTCGCAGATCAAGCTGCTCCGCATACCGGATAACAGTAAGACGTTACTGGTTCTGGGCAAGAAATACGCCACTCCGTTGGGAGACAACGACAGCCCTACACTGAGCGGCATTGACAATACGCTTGTGGCGTTCGTGGAGGCTGATGCACTGGAGTATTTGCAGCAGTACGCCAAAGCGCAAGCGAAGTTGCAGGAGGCTGGGGCGCATTTGCAGTTGATGCGCGATATGGAGAAGAACCAGAGCGCACGGGTTCAGCAGTTGGTTCCGGACATTGAGTCGGTATGGGGCCGTAATGATTTCAACTAATGCCGCGATACGCTTCCAACCTACTGGATGAGCCACTGGTGTTCGACAGTTCGATTTCGTTCATCGGTGGTCAAGTCAGTGGTGTCCGGCCCAATCTGCTGAACAAAGACCAGTTCAGTGATGGCAAAAACGTGGACGTTGACACGTTCGGCACGGTGGTCACCCGCAGAGGTACGGTAAAATTTCCATCGACCGCCCACTCAACGAACATACAGGGGTTAACATATTACGATAACCCAACAGCCGTTAAAGAGCGGTTAATAAGTGCGACTGGCGGCAACTTGTACCGCTGCGACGAGGATGAGAGTAGCTGGACGCAGTTGACGGGCGTGAAAAGCACTGTTCACGCCACGAACCAAGTGGATTTTGTTCAACTGGTGGATCAGATGTTCGTGGCTGACGGCAGCAGCGTGATGCGAATGATCACGAATGACGAGAACAGCACGGTTCCAAGTGAACACGGTCTGGCGTTTACCAGCATCACTTCACACACCAACCGGCTATTTGGTTTCGGGGTAGCGAATGAACCCGACGACGCATTGTGGGCATCTGATGTGCTGGACGGGACGGTGTGGAACACCACTTCCAACCAGATCAGAATAGGTGGACACAGTGGCGACCCAATCCGCGCACTGCATTCATGGCACAATTTCAATCTCCTGGTTTTTAAGGAGCGAAGCGTTTACATCGTCAACACTGACCCATCGCTATTGCTGGCGGCGAACTGGTGGATCAAGAAAGTGAGCGACCGCGTTGGTTGCATTGCGCGTCGCACGGTGGCTCAAGTGGGTGGTGACTGCTTCTTCTTGTCTCGCTTTGGTGTGATGAGTGTTGGGCAAATCATGGAAGGGGCGCAGACCATTGTTGAGCCACAGCCCATAAGCACACCAATCCGCGACTGGATTGATAAAATCAATTGGTCGAAAGCTCACACGTCGTGCGCCACATTCTGGGGGAATCGCTATTTATTGTCTGTTCCGATTGGCGGGTCGGAGACTCCGAATTACACATTTGTGTTTAACACGGTGACGCGATCATGGACGGGTTACTGGACGAACTGGACGCCCACGGTTTTTGCTGAGTCGGCATTTGCCGGTGATTTGCGGATGCACTTTGGCCAAACGGACGGCAAGGTGCTGAAATGGCTGGAATATATTTCACCGGATGACGAGACGGCGAACACCTACAAAGATGACGGCAGCGTCTATCCGAGCCACGTCAAGACTCGCTCGTTCGTATTCCGCGAGCAAATGAACGACAAAATTGGACGCAACGCCGAGTTTGAATTTCACAAAAGTCGAGCAGCCGTGGACGTGTATCAGACGCGGGATGACACCAGCAGCGAGCAGCGACTTAACTCATCCAGTATTGACACGTCGGCTGGCGGCGGGATCACGCTGCCGGAATCATTGCCGTGGGTCTTTGGCTCTGTCTCGGTGACCCGCAAGGCATTTAGCACACTGGCGAAAGGCACGTTCAATGAGGTTCAGTACCGGATTGCGACTGACGAAGACAAAATGCAACTACGGGGCGTGAAAGCGAGCGCCATAGTCATGGGGCTGGACGCCGAAAAACGATAGTAAGACGATGGGTAAGACTTTCAAATATGGAACTGATAGACCAAATGGTGGTCGTAAGACCGCTGCGAGACAGAGACGAGTTGGTTCGGCTAAACGTGGAAGCAAATTGGGACGATCACGTTCCCATTTTGCCGACTCATGTTTTCGAGAAAGCGGGGGAACTGGCGGGGTATGCCAGCGTGGGGGCGTTGACCCCAATCAACACATGGTTTCATACTAAACGAATGAAAGCGCGAGATAGCATAGTGGCGATTAGTTCGCTGGAGAATATGGTACGGTGTAACGGCGGCAACGGACTGATTGTCCCGCTGTCGGACAAATCCCCGTTTCTGCCGGTAATGGATCGACTGGGTTTTGCCAACATCGGACGGGCGAATCTGCTAACGAAAGTATTTTAGATTATGGGCTGTCAAGACGAACCAGATTACGCCGCCGCAGCGCGGGAAGCGAATGTTTCAGACATTGAAACGCTAGAAGCCAGAAAGAAACTCGACCGATTTGCGCGGCTAGGCGAGAAGGGCTTTGTCGAATACAAAGACAAGCACGGCAAATCCCAAGTTGAGCACGTGGATTTTACCGGCGTCGGCGACATCGACTTGTCCCGTGCTAATCTGGATTACTATCTCGAATCTGCGGGTAAGATTAGCGAGGGGATGCTGGAACAATCGGAAAAATACGGTGTCCGGTTTGTCGAACAGCGCCGTAAAGAATTAGAAGCAGCCGATCCAGAGGGGTTTGAGATGCGCCAAGAAATGGGACGGCGCATCATGGAAGGCGGGGAGAAGCACTTCATGGCAGCAGCGAAAGGGGCCATGCACGGGGCGCGTGGTAGTCAGGCCGCTCGCGGAAATTTGTTTGGCAACGCGCCCAGTATGCAAGAAGCGATGGCTGTCGGCGATGTTGGTTACCGGATGTACCAGCAAGACTTGGCCAACATGGGATCGTACGGAGCCGGTGTCGCACCCACGGCGCAGTTTGGTGCGTTAAGCGGGGCGCAGCAAGGGGCTAGTCCGTTTCAAGGGCAGAACATAATGCAGACCGGAGTCGGCGCAATGAGTAACGCCCAGCACGGACAAGCGACTGGCAGTATTTACCAGCAGCAATCACAGATGGCGCAGCAGGGGAGTCCGTGGAGCCAGATCGGCGGCATGGCTGCTGGGCTTGGACTGACGGCATTGACTGGTGGTGCGGCTGGCATGGCTGGTGGAATTGGATTTGGTAAAGGAGTGAGCAACATGTTCGGTGTTACACCGACTGCGTAAAATGGCTAATTTTTCAAGCGGACTACAGATGGGCATGGGGCTGGCGCGTGACGTGCGTTCAGCCAACATGGCGGCGGCAGAGCGGCGTGAGCGGAGCAAGTACCGCAAGAGTGCGGAAGCGCGAGCCGAAAGCGCGGAGAAGCGTGCCGAAAGCGGGGAAGCCAGAGCCGTCAGCGCGGAGAAGCGTGCTGTAGATCTCAACAAATCGCGCATCAAATCTCTGAAGCAGGGGATGAGGCGTGGTAGAAAAGCTGATAAGCGTTCGGGGAGAGAGTTGGAGATGAAAGAGAGTGCGGAGAAGCGTGCTGTAGCTGAAAGCGCTCAACGAGTTGCGTACAACAAACAAAGGCAGGAAGACGCAAAGAACCCGATAATAACTGCTCTGGATCATAACGTCGGGGCTTTAGAGAAATACAGCAAAATGCATAGTGCTTTTGAAGCACGCAACGCTGACAAGATGGGGCCGTTAAACGCAGCAATTGTCGTGGCTGAAAGAACCAGTTCCCCCGATCTTCCCAATTTGTTGGCGATGCGCGATAAGATGGTGTCAGAGCATAAAGATTTAAAACATGGACTAGAGCAGTCGTTTATGGCCGCGAGTAATCGGCCATATGAAGGCAAGTGGAGTATACGTCCACAATTCAATTGGGATGGCGGGGTCGATTATGGCTTGCAGTTTGAAGGCGGTAGTCAATCGGAAGCGGTAGCGGCCATGAATGCTATTAAAGGAATGGGTAGCAATGTCGGCGCGTCAGCCGGAGCAGCCCCAGCAAACCAAGCCAAAGCAGTTGATCCGAACGATCCTGGTGGAATTAGACGGCCAACCGCTCCATGAGCGACACTATACGTGACATACGAGCAGCTTATCCCGCTTACGACGACATGTCGGATGAGGAGTTGACGCTCGCTTGGGGAGAAAAATATCCTGTTTATCTTGGTCAAGACGCCGAGTTCAAAGAAGATTTCGAGTCGTACAGCGCCGACAATAATTCCGACGACACGACTTACGGCATGATCCGCAACGCTTGGTTGCGCGGCCAGAACCAAGCCACGACAGCCGACGTGCTGGTGGGAGAAACGGGTGGTGGCAAGTGGAGTGACGAAGACCGCGTCGCGGAGATGGCGCACGCGAACAAGCGCTCGCAGATGTTGAAGGGGAGTCCGGCGTACCAAGAATTTGCAGCCGCGCCGGAAGAAGAAAAGATCGGGCGCTTCTTCCGCGACCCGTTTGAGATCACCAGCCAAGTTCTTATTGAATCGTTAAGCGCCCAGATTGGGTACGGGCGCGTCCGTGTTCCGGCGGCTACTGGGGCTGGCATGGTGATTGGCGCAGTCTCACCCGACCCGTTTACGACAGCGTTCGGCGCTAGTGCTGGATTCGTGGCTGGCAATATAACCACCACGCTTGGCTTATCGTATGGCTCCAAGTTCAACGAGATGCTGCAAGGCGAGGGGGTGGACATCACCAATCCGGAAGCGATCAGATCAGCGATGGGTGATCCGGAGTTCGTCAGCCGCGCACGAAACAAGTCGTTGAAGTACGGCATACCAATTGCAGTTGTCGATGCTATCACGATGAAGCTGGGCGGCTTGATTACCGGATCGGGACGCAAGTTGCTGACAGAGTCTGTTGGTGGCGCTGCCGGTGAAGCTGCCGGACAATTAGCGTCGGAGGGAGAGATTACGTCACCGTCAGAAGTGTTGATCGAAGGCGTTGCAGAATTTGGCCCAGGAGCGGTGCAGCAAGCTGGCATGTCGGGGATCAATTTGTTGAAAGACAAAAACGTCCAGAAAGATTTAAAGAAAGCACAAGAAGATTCAGACGCCATCAAGAACAAGCGCGAGCAGACGGTGTTGAGCGCGTTCTTGGATGACATGAAAAAGAGGCAAGAAGAAACTGCCGCCCAGCCAACCACCGACACGACACAATCGATTGATGTGCAGGACAATCTGGTGGTGACAAATGCCGGAGCCAATGCTGGTGAGATTTTGCAGGACGGTTCCGTGCCAAACAAAGTTGTGACCGGACTGGAAGACGCCAAGTTCAGCGACTTCCAAGAAGTGGTGTTCACCGACTCCGACGACCCGCACATCGCGCAAGTCACCGGCATTGGTCGATTGACCGTAAATTTACGCAAACTAAAAGCCCACATAAAAGAAACGGGCATCGATGCGGACGAGTACATCAAGCGGTTGATCCAAGAAGAGTCGATCCATGACGCCCACTTAAAGTCGATGGTGGGTGAGTGGGAAACAAACGGTGGTGATCTGTCGTTTGACGATTTTGCCACGCAGCGTTTCGAGCGTATCACGTCGGAGATGACGGACGCGCAGAAAGACTATGTGCGCGGCGTGTACGGTGACAATGTCAGCGACGCTGCAATGGGTGCGGAGTATGTTCGTATGCTGGTGCAGGAGCGTCGGCATGGCGACATTACCGAGAGCGTGTTATGGAACGAACTTGGTCTAAAACCAGCACCGTCCACGCGTGGTTATTTCCGTCGAGCGTACGACTTCATGCGACGATCATGGGTGAAGCCCGATCTTGATCCGGAAACGATCCGCGCAGACGTGGAGAATCTGTCGGGCATATTGTCGGACATGGAAGCGCGTTCCAACGACATGTCGGATGTTGAGCTACGACGTGCCGAGCAAGCGGAGACGGCTGAAAGTGTGTCGCGTCAGGAGCAGATCGAACTGCAACGTGCGGAAGATGCACCGACAAGCGTTGGCATGGAGCAGCAATCAGCGGTTGAAGAGCAACGTGCCAAAGTGCAGACGGATGTCGGCATGGAACAGCAAGCGGCAGTTGAAGAGCGTCGCGCAGCAGCACCGCCAACTGATCCGCAGACGGTTGAGCAGGAGCGGCGGGAGATGGCGAAAGCCGAGCCGCAAACGCTGGAAGAGGTGCTGAACGAACCGCTGGAGCAGACAGCATCTGAAGCGGTGATCCCAACAAGCGAAGTGATCGCGGATCGCAAAGCTGAAGCGGTTGCTGAAGCGGAACCGGATTTAGACGAAACAAACAGACTTCAAAAAAATATCGATGACGCTCAAGCGGCATGGAAAAAAACCGTTGAAGAGTTTGGTGTAAAAAGCAAAGAAGCTGAAGCTGCGCGGCGTTTTTGGATGCAGGAAAGTAAAAAGTTCGCGGATTTTACAACCCCATACAGGCTGGAGCGTAGAGTGATGGGAGAACCAGACCCCATTCAGACTTACGATGAACACGGCAAGTGGACAAAACCAGAACCAGTAACCCAACCAGAGCCAACGGTCGAGACGGTTGCAGAACCGGAGCCAACCACCGAGCCAGCAGCCGAGCCGGAACTGACGGACGATGAAATATCGTTCATTTACGAGACTGCCAAGAAAGCAGCCAATCGCAGAGTGTTTGATCAGTCCAAGCGCGAAGACGTGGCCGGAGATGTAGCGCTGCAAACCCGCAAAGAGATTGAGAAGCAGTTGCTTTCCGGCAAGATCACCGACCGTGACACGCAGTTGAAGCGCAACGCAACGCGGATTGCAGCGAGCCGAGTGCTTGATGCTGGACGCACAGCACAGCGTCGTACCGGACTGGAAACCACCGTGGCCCCAGACGAGACGGGCCAGACGGATATTGATCGCGAGTCCACGGGGGTTACACCATCAGACATTGTCAGCAAGCGTGAACAGATAAAGCGCGTGTCAGCAGCCATAGACAAGCTGCCGAAAGCCCAGCGTGAAGTCATGCAGTTGATAGTTGCCGAGGGGCTGACGATACCGGAGATCATGGAGCGCACGGGCAAGAAGCGTGCGTCGGTGGACACGGCGCTGTCACGGGCTAGAGCGAATTTGGTTTCCAAGGGGCTGCATCTTGGGGCCAGCACCAAGCGCCCCGACAAGCCAGCCGAGTCAGACAAAGCACAACTACGCAGCGTACTGGATGAGATTGGTAAACTGCTGGAGACAGCGCCATTCAAAGTACATGGCATGCCAATGGAGCAAGCGGTTCAGCAAGTGCTGGCTGGTATGGAGCCGGAAGCAACTGCCAAGCTGGATGTGGAGACGGGCGTCAAGACGATGGACGACGTGGACAAAATCTTCCAGCCGTTGGAAGGCGAGAAGCCCACGCTTGGCGCACGTCTGCGCGGTGTCATCGAGAGCTTTAGCACGAATTTTCTGACGCGGTTCGCCCCGCTAAAACATCTTGAGCGCAAAGTGTTCAAGCTGTCCGGCAAAAAAGCGCCGGTACTGGACATGGCTCGCAAGTTTGAGCAGTTGGCTGGTTCCCCCGCACGCGCCGAGAAGATCATGATGGACTTCCACAAAGCCGTGGTGAAGCCGATCAAGGGGCTGACTGACGAGTTCAACCGGCTGATGTTTTTGCGGCGTACAAAGTCGCGGCTGGAACACAACCAACGCAAACTGGACGAGTTCAACGAGCAGATCGCAGAAGCACAAGCGAGAACCGAGAACACGCCAGAGCAGATACAAGAGCTACGCAATCTCCGCAAAGAAGCGGCCAAGCATCGCAAGCGTGTTGCCGACTGGACGCTGGATGACGTGAACCGTCTGCTAAAAGAACTGAAAGCGGAAGTTACGCCGGAGCAGATGGAGAAACTTGAAAGCGCCATTGACCAATACCAGGAATTCATGGGCGCAATGCTTCGCATGCAAGTGGACAGCGGACGCATGTCCCAAGAGACTCTGGATAAGATCGTGGCGTCCAACGACTTTTATGCGCCGTTCGTTGTGCTGAAACATCTGGAAGATTCGGAGAGCCAAACAGCTACCGGCGAGCGGATCGACACGACGAAGCAGTTGACCCAGATGATTACCGGCATTGATGACACCGACTTCCGGCTGGGTGGTTTCATTGACGCGGCGTACGACAAGATTTTAACCAGCTACATGCTGGCCGACAAGAATCTGAAGATGCAGGAACTGTACGAGTTGTCCAAACTGGATGACACCGGATTGGTTCGTGAACTGAAAGAAACGAAAGTCGGGAAGAAGAAGACGGTACGCGAGAAAGCCGACCATGAAGTGACGGTGTTCGTTGATGGTGAGCAGAAACGTCTCGCGGTGAACAAAGAAGTGGCAGATGCCATCGCCGGACTGAACGCGCAAGCAACGCACAGCTTGGTTTGGGCCATGCGAATGGCGTCCATCAGTATGAAAGCTGGCGCGACGACGTTCAATATGGCGTTCCAGTTCGTGAACTTGTTTGCGGCTGACATCCCGCGCCTTGCCATGATGAGCAAGTATGGGTTTCGCAGTCCAGTAGATTTGATTCGGCTACCGCTCGACTACGTGCATTCGCTGTTCACATCAATTGCCGGAAACGTCGGAGCACCCAATGCACTCTACAAGCAGTTTCTGGAAAGCGGGGCGGCGCGATCCACGTTACAGCGTGAACTGACGCCGGAACTGTTCAAGATTAAGCCGACCGAGCGAGCTATCAAGCCGACGCCAATGGGCTTTATCCGGCTCGCAGCGCAACTGGCGAGCAGCATTGAAGAGACGAGTAAGCTGACGGGGCTACGTCGTGCCATGCGGATAGAGAAGCTGGCCAAGATGACCCCAGCGCAGCAGCGCGAGGCGATGGCGAACATCGTGACGGAAGTCCGTAACTTCTCTGGGTCACCAGACTTTGGCCGTACAGGCGCTGTCACCAAAGCGATGAACTTGAATCTGGTGTTCATGTATTTCAACGCGAGAATACAAGGTGTAGCCGCAGACTTGGGTAGACTGGTTGGCAAGGACGGTGGTAAGAACGCAGCGCTTGCCCAGTTGCGGCTTGCTGCTGCGGTTGGCGTCCCAACGGTTATGCTTTGGGTGCTCAACAATTCGGATGAGTTTGAAGATGATTGGGAAGAAATTCCGGAACGAGACAAAGAGAATTACTGGCATATCCCGACCGACCAGTTCTTTGAGAACGACGAGGGGAAGATGATCCGTGATTATTACCGCATACCAAAGCGTGAAATCTCCAAGCTGTTTTCCAACGTGGTGGAGTCGTCGATGGGATGGTTGAAGACTCGCGAACCCAAGAAGCTGAAGATGATGGCTGTTACGTTCCTAGAGAACATTATGCCGGTCAGCGTGTCTGGCGACAACTTCGACGAGCGGATGGAGTCGGTGATCAGCAGCTTGAATCCGCTGTTCAAAGCGCCGTTCGAAATGGCGACTGGACGCAACACATGGCTCCACCGAGATACTGTTCCGGACTACATCAAATCGGCGTCACCAAATAATCAATATTACGCCAGCACGCCAGAGATTTTTAAAGCGATAGCAAAAGAGGTTCCGGAAGCATTGCCGGAGTCATTGCGATCCCCGCTGGTGCTGAAACAATTGACCGGCACAATGACAGCCGGTTTAATCACGCAGTTCATACCACCACGCGAGACGGGTCGTGCGCCATTGGGCGTGTTCAGTGACCAGTCACCACTATTTCGGCGCTTCATCCGCAGCCCGTACATCAACGAGACAGCAGACCAGGAAGCGCTGAAGAAGATTGAGCGTGGAGAAACTGATCGGCAATTGCAGGAGCGTCGGCGGGTGGACAAGTTTATCGAAGACACCAAGGGGATGGCAACCATGACCCGCATGATGCGAGCACGGAACGCTTCCAACGGTAGCCGGACGATGTTTCAGAAGTTCAAGAAAGCAATCGAAGACGATGCTAATCTGACGACCCGAATGGACAAGCGGGTGCGTGGGTTGAGTGTGTCCAGCGGTGCGCGGTCGATGTTTATCATGCAGCAGATGGATGACATGACATACACGGGCAAGATTCAGTATTTGCAGGGACTGTACAAAAAGAAGGTGGTGACCCGCGATGTCGCCGCCCAGATATTCCGGCAGACGGGAATCAGCCCAGCAGATTACGCACGCTAAACGAACGTGCGGGGTGTAAACCGCTGGCAGTCAACGGCGTTCGTTTTCCTAGCGGGACAACCACCGGATAGCTACAATGTAGTTATTCATTAGGGAATTTGGAATTGGTTCCGAGTAGCATCGCAATCCAAACGTGTACTACAATGTGCTATTACAATCAACCGGCTGATTCCAAAACAGTTACGTTATCGCTCTCATTTTGCAAAACCCGAACGCATAACGAACGCTCGATCTCGGCTGCGTGTTCCCACGCCGTGTTGCGGTTGTACAACTCATGCACTTTGGCGTCGCTATGGCCGACGATGTTCATGGTCACCCGCTGATCCAGCTTCTTGGTCAGCTTGGTCACGTACGTGTTCCGCATGTAATGGGTTGAAAACGTCAACCCGATCTTCTTGATCTCGCGAAACCACTTGGGTGTCCAGTAGCGTGGGCTGGGGTTGGTGACCCACGTCTCACCAGCGGGTTGGTAGCTTTGCAGAAACTCCATCAACTGCGCGGGGATGTACGCGTTGTGGTCTGCGCTGTTCTTGTTCGACAACCAAATCTTGCGCTCATCGAAATGCACGCTGTCCACGCGTAGCTGAACCGCCGAGCTAATCCGACAGCCGGTGAAGTACATCATGTACGTGAGATACTGCCACTCCTGCCCCAGTTCGTGGCCGCGTTCAAACAGCGTGTTGATCTCGGCGTCGGTGAGCGCACGCTTCTGCTTCTTGGGCTTCGCGTTGGCGATCTTCATGTGTTGCCACTCATTCTTTGCTTCGACGCCCAACTTATCTTTCGCGAATTTCCATATGGTAATCAGATCGGTCACTTCGCGGTTCCATGTGGTGGGCGACAGCGACTCGCCGTTTGGTTTCTTCCGGTTGTTCCGGTAGTCCAGCGCACGGGCTGGGGTCAGCGACTTGACGGTCGTGATGCCGGATAGTTTCAACTGCTTACGCCACGTCTTCACACGCCCATATTTGTCGTCGAACACTTGTTCTTTGATGGCCCCGCTCTCGACTTGGGATTGGTAGTCGGCCATGAACTTGTCGAGTAACTCGGTGCATGTCATGTCATGTAATGTGCTAATACCGAGAGACGAAAACGCGAGCTTGTTCTCGAAAGCCACCAGAAAACGGTGGGCGTCCGTGTTGCGTGCCGGTTTCTTGTTACGGCTATTGCCGTGCCGAATGCCGCTCGACTTGTAGAACTGTTCGCCGTTGACGCTCCAGTAGAGCCACCAGTACGGGGAGTCGCCGCGTTTACGTAGTGTTGCCATTATTTGGTTTTCTTCCAGTCTGACAGTTTATTTTTTTTGAGGAATTGCCCCACCTTCACTATCTCAATGTCTCTGGCGTTGGGGAGTTTTTTTGTATCGCACTCCACCAGATCGCAGACAGTGGTCAAGCACTGGTTTGCGAACGCGTTGAGCGACATGCCGAGTAATTCGGCGCAGGTGATAAAGCGGTCGCGGTCGGTATGGGAGACGCGCATACTGTAATTTGTGTCGAGTACGCGTTCGCGGGTTCGGGGTCTGGCCATTGGAATATTGGTTTCGCCGGTAGCTGGCTAGGCGCAACATAAGCACATCACAGCACCCGTCAATAATATTTTGCAAATATCTAGCGCAATATATGAGTAGACTGCGTTGGTATAATCAGCGCAACGCAAAAGAGTCACGCAACAAAAAAAAAATAAGTTGTTGACAGTGAGTGGGTAACAACCGAAACTATTCGGCACGGAGACGAAATGGACTGCATTAACTGGGTCATTACCCACAAGCCAACTAACATGAAATTATCAGGGCAACTGACCCAATCACGCGACTGCGATCCGGAAAAACACATGCGAGTCATGTTTCGCGACTTCAGAACGCTCATCGGATACGGAGACGACGACGACTATGCCATGCAATTCGAGACGGAAGGGGAGTAACGGTGAACTGGAATTTGCCAGACTACTCAACGACCGATTCGGCCCGACAGCCGGAGCGCGGCGTTCGCAGCAGTACATGGGAACTGCCCAGTCAGCCGACATCACGTCCAATCTGCCGTTCCATTTTGAAGTTAAACGCTGCGAGCGTCTGCAATTCAGAGACTGGTGGAGCCAGCTACAAAGCGAAGCCACGAACAAGATCGGCGTGCTGGCGTTCCGCTGGAACAACGGCCCGTGGATCGTTGCGATGGGCGTTGATGACTGGTGTAATGTGGTGAGAGAGAGCGATTTTTTTTGCACTGGATGTGCTACCAAAACCGAAACCAACAATGACAACTAAAAAGAAACCAACGGCCACGGCGAAACCGACCGTGGAAGACGTACTGAACCGCGATCTACCAGCAGCCGCGCTGACACCATTACCCCACAAGCGGAACAAGGACGGGGAGCCAATGACATCCATCAACCCCATCTATGTGACTGGGCGCATGAACGAAGCGTTTGGGTTGGGCGGCTGGCAGTTTGAGCCGGAAGTCATTAACGACTCCGACAAAATGGTCATTGTGCGGGGGGTACTGACCGTCTCATCGATCAACGCCCGTATCGTGCAGTTTGGTGGCAACACCAACCACGACCGTGGCGACGCGTACAAAGGGGCTGCGACTGATGCGCTCACGAAGTGTTGTTCGTATCTGGGCGTTGGCTCTCATGTGTGGCGCGACAACGAACCGAGTGAAGTGGAGTCTGCGTCACCCGCTCCGGCCAAGCCGCGTTCAAAGCCCAGCAGCGCGAGCCAGCGCAAAAAAGCGGAGTTCGACCGAGTGGCTGAACTGGAACAGGCGCTGGAGAATCACGAAGAAGCAGCCAACAAGCTACTGACAGAAATTGGATGGATAAATAAAGACGGCAAGACGGGCCAGACATTCCGCGACTTGAGTGAGCCGAATGCGAAAGACGTTCTGGATCGCCGCGCTGATTTTTTAGCTAAAGCGTTGGCAGCATGAGCGAAGAACGCGAACACCATCCACACTCCCCCAGCAACTGGAGTAAATGGCTGAACCATTGCCCAAAATTCCAGAGTGGGGAAGTCGGGCCAGCCGCCCATCGCGGCACGCTGATGCACGACGAGTGGCAGAAGAAACACCTAGCAAAATGCTCAACCAACTCGACCACGAACAAGTAGACTGGGCGACTAACTACACGTTGGCCCAATGCGGTGACGCTCCAGTGGAGTGCGAATCGTTGGTGGATATTAGTGTGGACAACGAATTTTTCACCCGTGGTTACGCGGACATGTATTGTCCCAGCCGCCGTAAACTGTTCGATCTGAAAACGGGCCAGCGGTACGACGACCGTATTCAACTGTCCGGCTACGCGCTGGGGATCATGCAGCGTGACGAGTGCATGGAGATTGAGTGCCATCTGGTGTACAGCGCCGAGTCGGCGGTGGATCGATGGGTGGTAACTCGCAGTGAAGCGGAAGACATTGCGCGACAAGTCCGCAACCGGATCACAAACCCGACAGCGTCGCCCATCCCTAACATGCGGTGCTCTTGGTGTCGCCACCAGCCATACTGCACGGCACATGAGAAAACGGCGCTCACAATCATCGACCGGCAGGAAATGTTGGAAGAGGCGCGTAATCCAGCAGAGATCAGTAACCCCCTCACGGCAGCACGGTTACGAGAGTATGTGCCGTCAATCGAAGCGTGGGTCAAGTCGCTGAAAGAGAAGTGCGACACGTTCGATGAACTACCAGGATTTAAGCGGGTTCACAGAACCAACCCCATAACGGTTGGCAACTGCAAGCGAGTGTTCCAGAAGCTGGCTGGCAACAACATCGGCCCGTACAACATGCTGGCGGTTGCCAAAATAAAGTACACCGATCTGGTGGCGGTGTTCGCTGAATGCACGGGCTGTTCGACGGAAGAAGCGGAGCAAGCACTTCCACAAATCATCGGCGACGAACTGTCCGGTGGCAGCAAATCCTCTTACTGGAGAAAAACCAGTACGGTTAAGTAAAAAACTGAAAACAACAATGAGTGAGTCATACAAACAAAGTGATAAGCCCGATAAAGGGGCGTTATTCGACAACGACAGAAAAGAGAAGGACACGCAACCCGACATGACGGGGTCGTTGAACGTGGGTGGGGTGGATTATTTCATCTCCGCTTGGAAAAACGAGGCGCAGTCCAGCGGCAAGAAGTACTTGAAGCTGGCGGTGACTAAAAAGGACGGGGCGTCGTTCCGCGACGAAAAGCCATTCGGTTGACCCACGCTGCTGGGCTGGCTGACGGTAATACAGAGACGGTCGGCCAGCCCCAGCGATCCATCGCATCATGCCACCACGAATTGGCAATGGCGGTGGTTAGAACGGGGGTGGTGGCGTACATGCGTTGGCGCGAGTGCGGTTACGTGCGTTCGGACGGCTCCGTGGATGAGTTGGTTTACTGGGACAAATGGAAGAAAAAACGACGGACATGGGATACACGAACAATGGCGCTGAACAAGGCGCGAGTACGCTTGAACTCAATACGCGTCGATGCGGATTTTTACCATCGCGGCATCAAAATATATTTAAAAATACTGGGATATGAGAACCAAACCGACTGGGTGTACGCCCAAATTGCCAGCCGCTATCGCGGCACGCGTGAGACAGATAGTTTCGACGGTTGCGGATGAGTTTGGGGTCGAGCCGGAAGACATGTTTGAGCGCAGCCGACAGGGGTTGAAGTGCCAAGCGCGGTGGGTGCTTTGGAAACAACTGCGTGCGCTGGGCTTGAACGACAGCGCGATCGGAGCGTACACGGGACATACCCATTGCGCGGTCAGTTACGGCGTTGACGCGCTGGAGCGCGACCGACAGCAGCTAGTGACCGGCGTGTTGCTCAACCAAATCGCTGGCAACGTCGAAGCGAAAATGTCGTGAGTCTGGAAGCCATAACGTGGGCGTTTCGCCAGTCGCTGACTCCCAGCGAGAAGCTGGTACTACTCACGTTGGCCGATTACGCCGACGACGAGAACAAGTGCTGGCCCAAGCAGGAGACGCTGGCCACGCGCACCGGACTGACGCGCCCAACCATAGCTCTCAAGATGAAGACACTGGCAGAGCGCAATCTTATCACGCGCCAACACCGGCAGCACACCAGCGATATGACATATTTGAACATCGAAACCACCTCATATGAACAACCAAAAACCAAAAGCAAAACGCGAACGACACGGGTGTTTCACCCCCCAACACTTGCTGACGTGCAAGCATACGCCCAAACTATTGGTGCTGAATCCCAAGCTGATCAGTTCCACGAATATTTTACCGTTGGCAACTGGCGAGATTCGCGTGGGTTTGCGGTGAAAAACTGGAAGCAGAAACTGTTGACATGGAAGTCGCACAATGAAAAGCGCGGGAAAACTAGCAGCAGAAATATTGGGACGTTCAAAGGAGCGTCCGACTACGGGGCCGCAGTCACTAAGGCCGGAAACTCTCAAATGGTATCGTGAGTTTTTGGGGTTTAACACGTTCGGTGAACCGGCTCTGGAAGACACACTCATGGCGGTGGCGGCGTTCATCAATTCGTTTCTGCGCCATGACCATCGTGCGCGGTACTGGCTGTCACTGGTGGGGCCATGCGGCATTGGCAAAACACATCTGGCGAAGGCGGTGGCACGCACGCACCGACACATTACCGGAAAGGATGGGCGGTTCATTCGGTGGATCGACGCACTCAACTACATGCGGGACGGACACCACAGTTATGCCGTCGAACTGGCACGGGAGCATCTGCTCGTGATTGATGACATTGGAGCGGAGCACGGGTCGGAATACGGCACTCAAAAACTGCTGGAAATTTTGGAGAAGAGGCTGGGGCGATGGACATTCATTACAAGCAATTTGACTATGGACAGATTTGCCGAGTTAGACAAACGGATTGCCAGCCGAATGGTGCGCGACCACAACAAAGTCATCGCGGTCGATGCGACTGATTATGCGCTACGATAATGGCAACATTAACTGAACCATTCACGGGCCGGACACTATACCGGCGATGTCGCGAGTGTGAACAAGAATACGGCGACTGCGTTTGCTGCAACGATTGCACGCATCATCCGTGCGAGTGTGAATGCAGTGCGTGTGAATACCCACCGGACGAGTGCGAATGCCCGATAGGCAGCGATGAGTGCAAGCCGCCACTCAAGTCCAATTTAGCGGGGCATACCGATAATGCTAACCCATCTGTTAGAAAGGCAGATATTACGCTGTTCGTGATGCTGGGCTGCACCCTCCCGCTAAACCCCAGCCCGTGATTGCGGTGTCTGGGGCAATTTAAATATGGCCAGTGCCGAACAGTCCGTGGGTTTGTTGGGTGAACTGCTGGTGACGGGCGCGTTGGTTAGGTTGGGTTTCACGGTGCTAACACCTATACTGCCAGAGTCGTACGATATGTTCGTCATTTCTAAAAAAGGCAGAGCATCGCGGCTACAAGTTAAGTCAACGCAAAAGCCGGTTAAGCATCGCGCGGCGACACGTTACTCGTTCACAGCAAAGCGCGGCAACGGCGCTAACAATTACAGCAAACAGCACGCCGACTTCCTGGTATTTGTTGCACTGGACAATGGTTCGTGCTGGATTATTCCCACTGCCCCTAATTTACCGCTGCGTTTTAACATCCCGCCGGACAGCACTCAAAGCAAGTATTACCGATACACAGAAGCGTGGGGTCAACTAGAATAGTACAGCGCATGACACGAAACATGACCAGCCCACACCGTGAGGCAGCGGTCGCGGCCCTGACGTTTTGGCTGAAGCGTGGGCGTGAACTGTTGGGGAACCCGCGTGCGAGTGGCTCCGAGCTACGCGCTGCTGCAATTGGCGTCCAGCGCTCTGATCAAAACATGAGCCGCGAACTGGCCACGCGAGCGGCGAGCACCATCAGCAGATTCACCCAGAAAAACAAATTATGATAATCGGGATCAGTGGTAAAAAGCGGAGTGGTAAGGACACGGTGTTTTCGCTCATCAACGAGATAACGGATGGGGAAATACGTACCGTGCGAACAGCGTTCGGCGACCAAATCAAGCGTGAAGTTGCCGAGGTGCTGGGTGTCGAACCATCCACCATCGATGCGGAAAAACAATACTACCGACCGTTATTACAATGGTGGGGTACAGAGTTCCGGCGCGGCTACTGCGGCGACAACTACTGGATCGACAAGATGCGGTTGAGTGCCAGCCGATTCTACGCCAGCGAGTGGTTGGTCATAACCGACGTTCGCTTTCAAAATGAAGCGGCGATGGTGAAAGCGCTGAACGGCGTGGTCGTGCGCGTGGATCGAGCCACTGGCTTGAACGACCAGCATGCCAGTGAGACTCACATGGACGATTACGAGGAATTTGATTATCGCATTAATAACAGCGGCACGCTGGACGAGTTACACAGCGAAGTGGTTAGAGTCGTGAGCGCTATTAGTAAGAGGGAACCAAAACCGGCATGGTTAAACGGCGAGCCAGCGGATGAATGACGCTACTCAATCATCAGCCCAGCAGCAGCGAGTCGGCCCCGCAACCGTTGCCGGATAATTTCCAGCGTCTGCACTGAGTGGTATTCACCGCCCATGCCTATCACGTCGGTGAGCAGCGCGTCGGTTTCCAATACCGCGTCGCGATAATCCAAGGCGCGTGCAGCTTGGTTCGCCATCTGGCTGAACAGCCTCTCGTTTCGTCTTACAG
>Ga0208299_1001054_pt1 | contig 21839 bp, 20 predicted proteins | sample 15_taG_FD_184089 | JGI IMG/M metagenome (GOLD analysis project Ga0208299, IMG submission 184089) | Marine viral communities from the Subarctic Pacific Ocean - 15_ETSP_OMZ_AT15312 metaG (SPAdes) (version 2) | ecosystem: Environmental > Aquatic > Marine > Oceanic | place: Pacific Ocean | collected...
ACCCTGATGATACGAAAGGGTATAACCAGGCGAACCGTAACATCCACGGGACAACATCCCAGCCGGGGATTGTTGATGAGACACTTGCACTGTACATAGATCCGACGACAGGGCAGGTTCGTCCTGGTGTGCACAACCTTGCTGCCAGCGTAGGGGAGCTGACCTATGAATTTATTGTCAGAAAGGTCAAGGAGGCAGTAGACGGCCAATTCACTGCCAACCCCGAGACACCCAATGTCATAGCTCCCTATTTCGCCACTGCCGAAGCTATCGCAGAAGAGTCCAGGTGGCATAAACAGACTGAGAAGAATGCCGGAGAGAGTTTAAGTAACTTTCTTTTTGGTCAAAGAAATGAGCAGGGAACAACCCTGTGGATTGATGAAAATGGTGACTTCAACGTAAATGGACGCCCTGTCGAAAAGGGCGATGTTTCACCGTCCACATGGTACAACTGGATGGATTATCTTAAAAAGAACGGGCGTGATGAGGCTGTGCCCTATATCCGCGCGCAGATATTGGATGCTGTGGCTGCCAAAAAAAAGGCAGAGGAGAAAGAGTTCGTAAGGGCCGATGCCGAGACACTGGCGAAAGACTTCATGAAGCGCAATGGTATCAAATGGACAGATATCGACCTCGGGACACAGCAGGATATTATCACCGCAGTTGAGGGATTCCATCGTAGGCATGATGGATTTGACATCGATAGCACCGTAGTAGATGAAAGACGTTTAGACGTTCAACGACATGGTATGCCGGGATTTGTGCCATTAAGTCCGGAACAGGCGTTTGGGCAGGAATTACTCAGGTTTGTTTCAGAAGCGGAAGAAGTCTCTGCGGAAGCCAGCGCTGCGGCTGCGGCAAAGACATCCGAGACACAGACTTTTGAAGGTGCCCTGAAAAATATAGATGCCTATATACAGCGTATTGCACAGGATACGGGTATCCTGAACAGCGGGGTCAGCAGGGAGTACGGAGATTACTTCCTTGACACCATCATACCCCGGATTGAGGCCAATCTCAGGTTCACGGATTTTGAGGATATCGAGGCACTTCGCACCACCATAATACAGCAGTTTGAAAACCTCCCCGCTTTTGAGCGCTCAAGCGCTGATTATGACAGGCAGACGGGACGGTTCCCGCCCGGTTTTTCGGGTGGGCCCGAGTTTGTCACAGGTACCCCGGAACCGGTTGAAGAGGACCAGTTTGATGTGTCGGTATTTGACCCGAAAATCCAGGAGCTTGCCTTTGAGCGCCCCGAGTTTGCTGAATTTTTGCAGGGGCAGATTCTTTCGGGTGAGTTCAGGGAGCAGTTTGAGGCTGCTTCCCGACAACATAACGCAATGGCCGCCGAATACCAGAGAGGCGCTTCAGGGTCAGCGAAACAGAGCGCGGAGAAGAACCTGTCTGACGCACGGTTAGACCTTGCAGGAGCCAAACAGGCATATGACGCAAGGGCGGCAGGAGACCAGACAGTGCCAGTCTCAAGGGCTGATGTCCTGAAATACCAGGACAGGGTTGATACGGCTGAACGGGAACTGGAAAATACGATGGAACGTTTCCAGAAAGACTTCCCCGGCAGGATAATCATACCCGGTAAGACATACACAGGAGAATTTAAAGTAGGTAGGTACGGACTTGAGAGGGAGTTCACACGGGATGATCGGCGCACGATTGCGGGACAGGAAACTGAGATTCCCATACCGGGAGAGGAGAAGCCTAGGCGCTCCCGTCTCGGACTGCCCGATGTGGGATTGCAAGAGATGATTGACGCTTCTACACCGCAGATTGGCGGGCTGACAGAGGAAGCGTTTCTGGCACAGCACCTGCCCGGCTTTGAAACACAGTTTAAGGCAAGCCCGTTCTTCCGCAAGAAGGAATTGAGGCTTGAGAGGGAACAGCAGATAGAAGATGCCCGTCTCGAACAGGAAAGAATGGAAGCAGATGACGAGCGGAGAAAGTTACTTAAAGCGGGCACAAGGCGTGGAGCGGGCACAGGATTAACAGTATTCAGGACTAGAACATAATGAATGGAAGATCTTTCTGGGAAAAACAGCCGAAATATCTAACTGACACCCGTACCGTTGATGAACGCGCATGGGCAGAGGGGAAAACACGGAATAATACGGGTAATATAGTACCTGGTTTCCCCAATGAAGCCGACTATCAGAAAGATGATGTCATTCCGCAGCGTACCATCTATGGCCCGGATCTTCCACCCGGTTTTCAACAACGTGAGCCGACACCGACGACGGCTGAACTTCATGAACTTGAGGCGCGAGGAGAGCTTTTCGATCCTTCAGGCTCTGGCCGTCTACTTTATCCTCCTACCCCCGAATTTCTACAGGAAAGAGCACGCAATAATACCATTGAAACGCTAGCTGGGGCTTATCCCGCAGCGCAGGAAACTCTCGCCGGACTCGCTGTGTCAGGAGCACAGCTCTATTTTGGCGGCTTTTCAGACCCCCTGTTCAAAAGCGACGTTGTGTTCGAGAGGGCAAAGGAATTGCGTAAAGAAGGGGCAGGCCCCCTTGAGGCTGCCCGCGAGGGATGGCGGCAGACTGATATGCCGACTGCCCGTGTCCATCTCGCATGGTCATTTGACTGGGATACGATGGGTTTCACCCGTAGGGAAGTACCGCTCTGGGGGGATAAAACCTTTGGCGGGGTCGATATCGGCGCCAAGGGCTTTTTTGAAGAGATTGTTGTTGATCCCTTGAATATTTTTGGAATCGGCAAGGGTGTCAAGTGGGGCACCAAGAGCCTTGTAAAGGGTGGGGGCAGTATCGTGGAAGGGCAATTCCGCCCCACAGTTTCAGTTCCCACCGGCAAAACCCCGCCGCAGTATTCAGGAAAGACCATTCCCGTGGGAGGAGGCTCACCTGATTGGGCCGGATCGGTCTTTGTCGCAGGGCCGACGGACGACGTTTTTGGGATAGGCTCCATAAAGGTTAACCTTACCCAGAAAGAGAGAGTAATGAAATGGCTTGCCAATCATACTCGTGTTCCCATTGTGGTAGCGGATGACCTCGCTGTTACCGCAAAGGATAAATGGGTACAAATAAGAAACACGGCGGACAATCTTGCCACAAGTATGGCAAGTGAATTCGGGAGGAAGGCCAACATGGTCTTTACGGTCGATAAGAACGGGACGATCCCGTCTCTCAAGGGTATAGACCCTACGCTCAAGGGCGCCCCGACCATACAGGATGTTGCGGCAAGGCTGCCAAGGTTCTATGAGCACCTCACCGCTGAACAGAGATCATTTCTTAATGATTTGAGGAGCAGGCTTGGCACCATTGATAAGCAGATGTCAGATCTCGGCATAGATATCGATGTAAGGGACGACCTTATGACAGAGGGACTTACCCCTTCCAGCAGTGGCTTCTATTTGCCAAGGGGAAACGCCTTTGACGAAGGGGTCGATGCGCCAAGGCCGATCACAACGAAATTTTTACAGAAGGGAAAACCGGGGTTTCAGAAGCAGGAAGTTTTCCCTTCAATGGCAGAAGGTATTTGGAATGGGTATGAGTACATATCTTTCACCGGTGCGATCCGGACTTATGTGAAGTCTTCAGGCATTACCACTGCCGACAAGTGGATGCAGAATGTCGTACTGGCGGCAAGAGGGGCTGACGGTGAACTGCTCGCACAGACTGCTGTCGATAGACTCAAAAAGTCTGATGTGTACTGGGAGAATAAAAAATTACGGAACCGGATTAGAAACAAGAAAAGAACTATCATCGAAAGAAATATCCACTTGCAGGCACAGGGATCTGAGGCTGAGAGAGCATGGAAAAGGGCGGAAAAGCTGGCAGAGGGGGAGGACCCGAAGGTAGGCCGTATCAGGGCAGAGTCCACCGAGGGACTGAGGCCCGGCATGAGCCGCATCGAAAGGGCGGAAGCAAGGCTGGAGGACGCGGCATTCTACAACCACTCAGACCTTGTTGCGGCAAAAAACCTTGTCAGCCAGTCGATAACAGCGGGCAGGCGCATCATGATGGATGTGCAGAAGAACCTCGACGATCTCAAGGAAGCAGGGAAGACGTTCCGCGGTTCGGAGAAGGTGATTCAAAAACACCAATCACAGCTCGATGAGATCGTCGCAGAGGCAGAGAAACTCAAAGAAACATTCGATGACGATATCGTGAAGTTCGTTGAGACCTGGGAAGGCGCTGTGTTACCCGGTGATATGGGCAGGAAATATTACAGGCTACTCAAAGAGGCAGACAAAATAGACGACAAAATTGATGTACTGGAGACGGCGCATATCAAGTTGAAAAAGCGCATTAATGATATGCGTGACCGCGACCAGTTCCTCAGAGATGAGGACAAGGCCACCACTGCCGCTCGGCGGGAGTTTCAGAAGGAGATAGACGACTCATACGAGATAGAGATAATGAACACACGGCTCAAGACCGAACTCGTGATGCTTGAAAAGGAACAGGCACGGTCAATGAAGCTGCTCGAAAAGATAGAAGCAAGGGATATCAAAAGACTTCAGAAAGAGGTATCTGACGCCACAGCGGACGCGATCAACCTCGACGAGAGGACTGCAAAAACCCTCCTCTCCGTCCATGAGGCACAGGCCGATCTTGCATTGATGAAACAAAATGTAAGCAATATACAGAGCAAACTTGCAAAAGAGATACGGGCCACAAGCCGCATACCGGGAGACAGGAGTGTGATAGACCTGCCGGGTCTAAGGGGATATTCCTTCCCGACAGAGATGGCAAATGTCATAAACAAGCAGATCCTGAAGGAAATGCCCCTCCAGTCGAAAACGAAAATTCCCATATTTAACCAGATGTTGAGTTATTTTGACTTTTACCGCTCTATCAGGGCAACGGGTGATGATAGCGCTGTGGGGATACACGGGCTGTTGATGGCATTTGATAACCCGAAGGCCACGGCAGAGACTTTTCTCCAGCACTGGAAGGCATGGGGAACTGACGGGGAAAACCTGCTCGGCAGGGCCATTGTAGATTTTAATGACCGTGCCATCAAAGCGGGCCGTCTCACATCGGAAGACTGGGCGAGGCATGGAGTGCGTATAGGCGGGGAGGAAACTGAATTTTATCTCAGGGGTGCGGGTGGTCGTATACAGAAATTGCCAATCATCAAGCAGGCCAACAGGGCTTTCGGGTTTTACGGTGATAAGTCACGCCTTGAATGGGCAGACGACTTGCTACAGGAACAGTTGAGAAACGGCAAGACCCTTACGGAACTTGAGCAGAGTGGGAAACTGAGAGAGATTGCTGAAGGTGTCAACACGGCCACGGGCTGGAACGGTTCCGACTTTGGTGACATCGGACGGCTCCTGTTGTTTGCCCCACGCTTTTTAGGTGCAAGACTGAACAACCTGCAACGCACGATACAGGCCACGGTCACAGACCCTGTGGGTACCGTGGAGGCACTTCCCGGCGTGGGCAGGGCTGCACGGCGTGCGCTGGAAGGTAAGGGTGTAAGGGATATTCCGTTGCAGAACCGGATAGCCCGCCGTTCCATGCTGCGGTTTATCGGTGGTGCGGCAATGCTGACTTACGGTGTCAACTGGGCACTCGGCAATGAATCGGATTTCCGTGTCCTCGTAAAGGAGGAAGATAAGGACAGACCCGGTGTGCTGGGCACAAGATGGGTATACAACCCGCAATTCGGACGTATCAGGTTCCGCGGCTCTGAGTACAGTTTTTTCGGCACATACGACTCCCTTATAAGGGCGATAATCATGAGCGGCACAGGATGGAAAGGCGGCATTGACTCATGGCGCAGCATGGGGTCTGCCGGTGTTGTCCACATGTTTGACCAGATAACCGGGGAAGATGTCATGGGCAAATCGGTTGACGCCGACTGGATACCCGACTGGATGCCGGGCAATAGCACAGCCCTTGCGAGGATCGGAGGACTGCTCCAAGAGCATGTGCCATTTTCCCTTGAAGATTTACCCGATGCTATCAGCCGTGCAGGGGAAGGCGATTATGCAAGTGGAGCGGTAAAGGCAGGATCGCAGTTCTTTGGTATCCCGAAGGAAACACCCCTCGGCTATAACGATTTAGTCGATGTGATCGCAAGGGAAGAAGGGTTGAATCCCGAAGAGCTCTCAAGGGGTGATAAAAGAAAGATACATAGTGAACCACGGATGGTGGAATATCTTGATGCTCTCGATATTGAAGAGGTCGGGGTAGATCTCAGTTTTGAAAATCTCAGGCAGGCTTTGCATGCGGCAGAACAGGATTTGGTTGCCATGATAGAAGCTGGTGCCGATTTAGAAAGGCTGAGTGTTGGGATTGCAAAGGTAAAGAAACAGAGATGGTCGACCTATGATACCTGGGAGAGGATGGAGAATAACAAGGAAGCTGTAGAGGATATGGAGGAGTGGAAGCCCAACCACATATCAGACCATTACGGCCATAAATACTGGACTATCGAGCTTGAGGAAAATCTCGCCACGGGATGGCAGAACTGGGACAAGTTCGAGGCCGATAGGGCCGCAGTGCTGAGAGAGGCACATGAAGTCGGCGGGGACAAGATGATCAATTACATCCTCAACCCGTCAGGGCCAAACGAACATAACTACCGTAGTATACGTTTTCAAGACGAGAGGGTAAGAGCCCTTGTTGAGGAATATGAGACAGACCAGGAGATTATGCGGGAATATTTCAACTTTCCCCGTGAGCTCACAGAGGCTGCCCTCGCGTACGCTACAGAAGCAGGAATAGATAACGAGATTATGCGTTACCAGGGCTGGCTTGATCTGGGAAAACTCTCCCGTACAGAAAGAAATCAGTTCCTTGATTTGGCTAAATGGGACCCGGCAGAATTTCCGAAAGATCCCGCCAAGCAGGCTGAGATTGAAAAAGCCAGAGAGGTCAAAAAAGCAATATCGGACCTAGATAAATATAAAATAGCTTTCCGAGCAGACCCTGAGAACTGGTATATCGAAGCGAAATTATGGAAATGGGGCAAGCTCACCGCACCACAAAATCCCATTGTAAAAAATATGAAAAGATTAATGATGGAAAGATCAGATGCGGAGGGCAACCTTGGCTATTACCAACTTGCAGACATAGAGGAATTGATACAGTCAGTAAGGGCGGCGATTGAACAGAACACTGATCCGGATAAACAATTGGAAGAGATTGTTGACGAACACCTGTTACAGTTAAGCCAACAACTGGGTGTAGGTGGTGATTGACATGAATTTGATGGGAGTTTTAAACTAGGGACAGTACAGACCCTAAAGGGGACGATGTATGACAATGGAAAACGGAACGGCGGGTTTTGATACCCCGCCACCGGAAGCAACAGTTAACGGAGCTGGCCAGCTTGCTCCCGAACCTAACGCTGTTACAGGGTTAGCGCCCGTATCACCGGAGGGGACGGCGGAACAACAGCCCAGTTACGAGACTTTGCAGGCGCGGGTAACCGAACTGGAAGCAGAGAATGCCAAGCAGGCCAATGATTACAAGGCCATGCAGGGCAGGATGCGAAGCCAGCAGGGAGAAGAGTCAAAGATTGAACAGCTCTCTGAAGCAGTGCTTAATACGCAGGAGCTGTTACACGCGTTTATGCGACATCAGGGGACGCAGGACGAAGAGCAGTTCACGCAAGACCTTCAGAAAGTCGAGACCAATGCGACGAACCGAAGGCAGAACTCCACCTTCCAGCGCACATCCCAGTTGATGATCGACGAGATCAGCCAGATAGTAAGAGATGCAGGGCTCTCTTTAGAGTCAGCTCCCGAACTGGAGGAATTCCGCCAGTTATGGGGGCCGGCTTATGACAGTAAGGATATCGCAGGGCTATACCAGGCACAGGCATCATTCAACAGGGTGATGCGTGAGCTGGAGAGAACCCGGCGTGAAGAAGCTGAAAGTGGTATTGAAGGGCGTATAAGGAAGGCTCTTGAGGAGCATGGCGTCAATGCGTTGGATCTGGATTCAACACCATCGGCACCGGCTTCCATGAACGGGAACAACCTTCTTTCACGGCTTGGCAACTCTGATATGGCGGTCTCACGGGATGAGATAACACAGGCGGCGGAAATGCTTAAAAAGCAGGGAGTCCGCTTTTAGTCATATTTAAGGAGTTACCGGTATGGCAGCAGGTAATACGATTACCGATAGCCTTGCTGACTCTATTCCGACGATGATCGCTTCCGCGAGAATCGTGAGAGAGTTTGCGGGCGTAATGCCTAATCTCGTCGATAGGCAAAGACTCGACGAAAACACAGGAACAGTCTGGAACGAGGTTTCCATGGCGAAACTTTCCGCACAGGCAGTCACCGAGAGCACTGAGCTTGATAACCCCCAGCAGATGAGCGACACGCTCTTCTCGATCACCCCGACAGTGATTGGTGTTCACACCATAATCACCGACAGGGTCGCATTGAGGATTGCTGCCAACGCTTACGCGCAGACAGGGTCCCTTGCCCAGAACGCTATTGAGCGAAAGAAAGACCAGGACGGCCTCACGGCAATTGACGGGGCGACAACATCTCTTGGCGCCGCGGGCGCGGGGCTTGACACAAGTGACATCAGCTCGGCGGCATACAGGATCACGTCAAATACGACGGAGCCTGCTCCCGCCACGGCACCGATTCACGGTGTGTTCCATGGTTTTCAGCTAGCAGACATCGACTTCCAGTTGACGAACCCTGGCATTTCCGTGGTTTCCAGCGGCACTATTGCGGAAGCACAGGCCGGCGCACCTCTCACGAGCGGCATTGCGGCAGAGGCTTTCCAGAACCGTTACAGGGGCAATATCGCGGGAGCCCGACTCTATGAGGACGGCAACCTGACGATTGACAGCTCCGATGATGCGAAGGGCGGCGTATTCAGCCAGATGGCCCTTGTCCTCGTAGAGGGCAGGTCACCATATGTTGAGACGAAGCGGATGCCCGAGCTTGGCGGTGGTGCGACTGCGCTATTCCACTATGATGAGTACGCATATGGCGAGAGGTCTTCGGGCAACTGGCTCTATGAGGTCGTCTCGGACGCACTCGCCCCGGCTGGATAGATTTGAACGCCCGCCGCGAGGCATGGGCCGCAAGGCATGGGCCGATACCGAAGGGTTGGATTGTTCATAACATGAATGGCAATATGGAGGATAACAGGCTGGAGAACCTGGCCTGTATCCCCCGTAAGACAGAAAACATAAGCCAAGTAGTCGCTCCCTACAGGAAGCGTATAAGGAAACTGGAGCTACAGCTTCAGAAGGAAAATAGGTAATGGCAGAAGTACATGGCGCAAATGGACGGATAGAGATATTTGAAGATTTTCTAGCAGGTGAGGACATCGTTGCTGCAACGGCAGCGTCCCGCACCTTCGGGAGTTCCGGCCTACGAGTTATCGGGCAGGGAATTGCGGAGACAGACTCCGGGATCACTGTTCTTGAATCTGACGGCCTCAATGGTGTCGGGGTACTTACCACGACAAACGAAGACGCACATAGCTGTGGTCTCACAACAGGGTTGGTATTTGATGTGGGCAAGATGGCTCCCATCGTTGCTGAGTGCAGGGTGCAGTTTGCCGATATGGATACAAAGGCATTCTGGTTCGGCTTTAGTGACGTGAATGGTGACACCTCGATCCTTGAAGGTGAACAGCTTGTTGCGGCAAGCGGGACTTTAACCCTTTCAGCATCTGACCTGTGCGGGTTCCTGCTTGATGCGGAAGCCACAGATGACGAAGACTGGATCATGGCCTACAACGGTGGGACAACTACCGGGGAGACCACGATTTCCAACATCGACGCAGATGATGACGCAGTGGCTGGAGAGTTCCAGATATTGCGTCTTGAAATTGCGAATAACGGGACGGCACGATGGTACGTTGACGGTGTGCTCAAGCAGACCACGACAGGTGCCGTGTCTACAAGCACGGATCTTGCCCTGGTAACCATGATAGAGGCACGGAGTGCCGCAATTGAGTATGCTTACCTTGACTACATCTATGTCTCGGCTAATCGTGACTGGACTGTCTAGGAGGGCTGGTGGCAGCACTCGTTGAGCTTGAAACAACTGATATATGGAGTCATGAGCCGTGCTGGTATCTCGGTGAGTTTAACCGGGCGGCTCCTGATTCCCATGGACTTCGCAGAATACAGGCCATAACGGTGATCCGGCATGACCGCAGGGTAAAGCTGACCCGTGACCTCGGGGACGCACGGCTTTTCGGAGACGAGTTCCAGCTTATATGCGGTGTTCCTGACGGCAAGGGCGGTGGTGAGGCTTTATACACGGTAGAAGAGGCACTTGAGATGGCAAGGCAGATGAACACAGCCCCGCCGCCGAGGCCTGAGTTGAAACCCAGGGACTGGAACAAGGTCTTCTGGGACAACGTAGAAGAAAAGGAAAAATGGAAGCGCGGTGCGAGTGTATTCGGGCCGGAATATAAGAAGCAGAGGAATTCATGACGACAAATAACCAACCTGCACTTGAAGAAATGATGAGGGATGCGGAAATAGCCGAGGAGCCAGGTAACATGGCACCGGGAACGGTCATCAGTGCAACCGCTGATATGACTATGAGCGCCGCGGAGCTTCAGTCGGCAGGCTATGTCTATGTCTACGACACAAGGACGGGGGACCGTTCAGTTGTCAACCGTAATATGCTCCAGCAGCAGTTGGAGAAGCGCCGTGATGACAACTCCTATGCCTTCTCAACGAGGAAACCCGAAGGGGTTGAGCCCATCAGGGGGGCGCTGAAGTGCTTCCTCCATGATGACGAGCCCGACAGGGAAAAGTACAACAGAATGGGATTTGTCCATTGCACAAAATCCAATTTCCTGACGGAGATGGACAGGGAAAGGCATCTCAGGACAAGGCACCCGAGGGCATATGCCGCCCTTGAGAATGAGAGGACAAGGGCAGACCGTGACGCCGAGAGGCTTGAGCGGATAGCCCTCACAGAGACCATCAGGAACATGGCAGGGCCAGAAAACAGAGGTGGCAAGAATGGTAAGTAACAGTTTTTCACCGTTACCAGGGACATTAGTACAGCAGGCGGTCACCGACACCGCCAGTGGCATCGGTTCAGGCAATATTCCCAGCGGAAGCAGGTATGCGGAGGGGTTCGTCAGGACTGCCGCCATCGTGGAAACACGGGACGGCACTACTCCGACAGCCACGAAGGGAACGCAGTGGGATGCGGGTGATTTAATTATCCTGCGAAGCAGGCGTGAGATAGTGAACTTCAGCGCAGTAGAGCAGACATCCACGGATGCCTCTATTGACTGGCAGTTCTACAACAGGGCTCCGGGTAAGTAGCTATGGCAGGAGCATATATCCCGCCGGGCATTGCAGCAGCAGCATCAGGAGACATCACGGCGGTTACCGCGGGAGTCGGCCTTTCCGGAGGCGGGGCTTCTGGTGATGTAACCCTTACCCTTGATCTCTCGGAACTCAGTGCTGTTACCCCTGCAAATGGGGACAGCCTTGCGACTATAGACTCTGATGGTGCCAACGAGCAGCTCACGACAGTTGCCGCACTTGCAACACTGTTTGCAGGTGACGGGCTTGCGGCGTCGAGTTCCGTACTGGGACTTGACCTTGTATCCAACGGCGGCCTTGAGATCTCAAGTAACAAGCTACAGGTGGCTACAGGAATCTCACAGTACGATGTCGCCCAGTTCGCGGCATCCGTTGCAGATGATGATTTCCTCAGGATAGACGGCACCGCCGTAGAGGGGCGCAGTGCGGCAGAGGTGTTAAGTGATATCTCGGCTGCTCCTGCGGCAGGGGATAGCAATATTGTCACTACGGGCGCACTGGACTCTGGTTCTATTACTTCTAACTTTGGAACTATCAATAATGGCTCTTCAACCATTACTACTACAGGTGCTGCTGACTTAGGTGCTACAACTGTAGATAGTTTGACATCAACAGGTGATGTAACCATTGCTGATGGCAAGGGAATTATACTCGACAGCACCCCTGCTGATGATGCATACACTGGCATATATGGCAACTTTGCCAACGCAACTGGGTCCACCATTACAAAAGGTCAGGTCGTATACATGACAGGGACAGCGAATCAGGTGGCTCCTGCGAGGGCCAATGCTGCTGGAACTATGCCAGCGGTAGCTATGGCTATTGCTGATGTTGCAAATGGTGCGACTGGAAATTTCTTAATGTATGGATTTGCCCATGATGCGTCTGCCTTCATTTCATTGACCATAGGTGGAGAGGCATATGTATCAGATACTGCTGCCGGGGCGTTAGATGCCACCGCTCCAGCAGACGATGGTGAATTTGTACAGATTATTGGAGTGGGTATGCACGGCGACAAGCTGTTCTTCAATCCCCAACTGCCGATGGTCGAGATTGCCTGATGGCTGACATCGAGAAGGTGATGTCAGTTGAGGACGCTGACATTGAGAAGTTCATGGGTGTCGCCAGGGCAGACATTGAGAAAATAATGGGTGTGGAAATGCCCAGTCTTGCAAATGCGTGGCAGGGTGACAGGGGAGTTTTTGGTGGTGGTTACTCAGGAAGTGCGTATGTAAATGTGATGGACTATATTTCCATCGCAAGCCTCGGCAACTCTTCCGACTTCGGTGACCTCAATAATACGATGTACTACTGCCGTGCTGAGTCGAGTGGGGCAGGAGGGCGCATCGTGTTCTATGGAGGATATGGTGGCAGTGAGATAGCCCAGATAGACTACATAACCACCGCCTCTACAGGAAACGCACAGGATTTCGGAGACACACATGGAGTTGCTGGCTCTGCACACGGAGCGAGTTCTAATGGTACCAGAGGGGTGTTTTCCAGCGGTGTGGGAGGAGCATCAGGTGGCAGTGCACAGCCGTGGGGATATATCACATTCGCATCAACAGGTGATGCTTCTGCCGGTGGTAACCTGACTGCCGGATCTAACGCAGGGGGTTGTGGCAATGCCTCAAGAGCCCTGTTTGCCGGTGGGGCGCAGAGTGGAACGCTTCAAAACTGGATAGAGTATTTCAACATAACATCAACTGATAACGGTTCCGACTTCGGCGACCTCACAGGGGTACGGAAGAGTTTTGACATAGCTACAGATGGTACAACAGCCATTGCAGTTGGTGGAGAGAATGCCTCTGCCACACTGAACAGTATGGACAATATGACAGTAGCATCAGCGGGCAATGCCACTGATGGGGGCGACCTCTCCTCTATCCGCAACAGGACGGCGACAGTTGAGAACAACGCAAGTTGTGTCTTCTGGGGAACGACATCCAGCCATGCCAACGGACAACTGGACACCCTTAACATAGCTAACAACAGCACGGCAGACTCATCGTATGACAGGTATGCTGCTGCTGGTGGGGGAGGAGCGTCAGGGTCGTGAATGCATTAGTAAAAATAGAACAAAGTTTGTCTGGAATGGCAAAGCATTTCTCAACTATGACTCCTGCAAAGATTTCCAGGATTTTTGGGGAGAAGATGGTTGCCGTTGAACGTGCGAACAAAACACTTGGCAGGCGTAACACCCAGCATACAAACCAGTTGATGACCCTCACTATGCTGACCATGAGTCCTTACCGCCAGATGCGCCAGTGCCTCTCGCAGATTGAGAAGAAAAGACAGGCTATTGAGGAAGCGTATTTTAAAAATGCCAAGACAGAAGTGCGTATCAAGGAGTGGTTGGAACAGGACACGGAGATGAGCCGTATCCGCATACAGGAAGCGGAGTTCCAGCGAGAGCGTGGTGCGATATACATTGAAGGGGCAATCAAGGAGATTGCAACATTTCAGGACGCAATGGAAGAGATTCGAATATCTCATGGCATACCAGAGGAGTGGACTGAAAGGGACGCAGAGGAAGATGAGGTCAAGCACCACATCATGCAAGCGTTTCGACAAAGTCATCGTGACATGATACTTACAGGGCATATCACCCAGGGCAACGCGGAATATTTGGAGCAATACGGAATCCATCTTCAAACGGCTGAACGGATAATCGGAGATTACATTCGACAGGTCAGCGAGATGATGGATGAGGGAAAGATGCCAAGTGTTGAACATCTCTATGAGTTTTTAGACCATATGGCAAAGCAATTTTACTCAGCCCACATCATGGTGATGAACCGAATCGGCCTGAAGACAATCATCAGGGACGATTACTTATATTTGGAAGAGGCTGGAAATGCCAATCATTAGGTACACGCTGGATAATAAAAGAATACCCGGCTATATATCCGATGGTGGTTACTGGGGTGACGTTGATGACTCGACATTGGTTGGTGTCGGCTCTGGTGGTGGGACAACCCTGTCTCAGGCAGACCTGATAACAAGAGTTCTGAATATTCACGGTAGATATCCGTTCATAGAATATGACAGCAGCAGCCCTACAGGACGCACAAGGACAACTGACGAAGTGACTGCAATGGTCAATGACTGGTGTACGGCAAAGGGAGTGAGCTAGATGGATGAGCAGTCTGCAAAACCAACACAGGAAGATCTCCTGGAGTTGTTCCGCAGGATGCCTATTGCGGAGAAGGAATTGATCATCATAACCCAGAGTCGCATAATAAGGGAGCAGCAGGGACGGATAGACTCGCTTGGCAGGATGGCCGCAGGGAAGGCAGAGAAGAAAAAGGAGAAGGTTAGCTGATGCCAACTTCAACATGGTCTACCATGAGGCAGGACATACTGCGCCCGTTGGGTCTTGTGACAAGCGCCGCGACCACGACTGCCCTTACAACGAACAAGGTGGTGGTTGACACAAAGCTCACCGACAGGTTCCCTGTTGATGACTATTTCAATAACCAGTGGTTTGTCCATATAACCTCTGGAAATGATTCGGGTAAGATCCGTCGTATTACCGACTATGCCCAGTCAACAGGAACTCTTACCCACCTCGGGGCGAACTGGACTGGTGGTGATTCCCCGTCTTTTGAGCTGACCCCATTTGATCCCACGGAAGTGCAGAATCTGTACAACGAGGCTCGTGAGATGGTCTACCCCGACATTTCCATGATCAGGGATATCGAGACTATCGTGACAGGAAACAGGCAGTTCACCTACACCGTTCCAAGCACGATGAGGAAGATAGACCGGGTATACCTTGGCAACAGGCGCAACGCGGATTCCGGTGACAACCTTCTCTTGAACGGGGATTTCGAGGAATGGGATGCTGATCAGTTGACTCCCGGCTCCCAGAATAACTGGACCCTTGCAGGGTCTGGTGCCACTTTCAACAAGGAAGCACAGACCTCGAATCCGGAGAACTACATGGTTCTTTCAGGGAATAATTCGGGTAGATTTGCCGTGGCCAGCGCCACTACCACGCTGTTGCAGACATTCACACCGGCGTCCTCGTCGTACACAACGGTGGCGACAGAGGGGCAGGAAGTGAACCTGTCCGCATGGGTGTATTGCAATACGGCAAGCAAGGTCAAACTTTACATCGGGGCCGCTGTCGGCTCGTTTCACGGCGGAACTGGATGGGAACTGATGAAAGCCAGCGCAACACTTGACCATGATGCGACTACCGCTGTGGTGGGGCTATCCATCGCGGCTTCAAATGTGGCTGCGTACATAGACGAGATATGGATGACCATCGGGCAGAGTGAGATGACCGATGTTCCCTACAATGAACTGAGAAACTGGGAACATGTCCCTCCTGCGGCAGGAGCCTCTGACGGGGGCGTACTCAGGTTCCAGGAATTGTTGCCGGACAAGTACAGGATACGGATAGTCGGAAGGGACATACTCTCTTCCACATCGGCAGAGAGTGACACGGTTGAGGTAGACGGGGACTTACTGCACCCGTTGTATGACAAGGTAAGACAGCTCATAGCATTGAGGATGGCTGCGGCCAACCCGACATCGACATGGTCGGAGATGGCAAGACAGTATGAGGAAAGTTACATGATGGCAGTCAGGGGTGACCTTATCAGGGTAAAGGCACCGCCTGTTGCCGTACCCCGCATGGTGTTCTGATGGCACTTGATGTCGAGATCAACGCAAAGGGCTATTCCCTGTTATCTGACAGGGACGGCGCCAAGGTGGCTACGCGTCCCGTACAGCAGTTTGTGCAGCCGATCCGGCAGACAGGCAGGACAAGGCCTGAAGATGTCGCTCCATACGAGACCTTCATTATCCCGAACCTGACAAAGGGATTCGGACGTTTCAGGATAGATTCCGACTCCGCTTTCAACCCTGAAGAGTACAGGCGGTTCTTCAATTCCACATGTGACACACGGTGGGCTGACAGCATATACCTCCCCATCCTCGCCGAGTCATCGACCCAGACGGGACTGGAAAGGATCAGGAGAAGTATCCATTTCAAGGGACAGCTTTTCGGGGCATGGTCTGATGAATCATCGACCCTGATATCAACCTATCTCTACGATGGGAGTGACCTCACATGGGACACCGCGGGACAGGTGGCTCCCCAGATACGCATCGACGCCACTACTGCTACACAAAATGCTTCATACGCATTTAACGAAACACATGTTACGGGAACGGATACGAACAGGCTCATGATTGTTTTACTTTCAACTCTGAGCAGGGTGCCGACAGGAATAACATATGACGGTGACGCTCTAACCAAGGTGGAAGAAGCCAACAACGGTGATTACTATTCGAGCATATGGTACAGGGTGGCTCCTGCCACAGGGTCCAACACACTGTCAGTAACATTTGGCGCTGATTCCAGTGCTGATACAAAGTGTGATGCAACAATTATGACACTTTTTGGTGTTGACCAGTCATCTCCTGTCGGAACGGACGTGGAGCAGACGGGAAATGACACGGCACCATCTGTGGATGTGACAACTACCGTGGGTGACCTTGTGTTCGATGTCATATCCGGTGACGGCGACAACGAATCAGGGGGTTATGTGGCAAGTTCGGTGCCTGGTACCGGCCAGACCGAGGTTGCCGACAGGGTGGATCTTAGTTCCAGAGAGGTCTTCCATACTGTCACACACAAGTATGCAGACCGCACAACCACCACGATGAGTGAGACCCTCACCATCACGGGGGCATCAACGGCGGTATGGAGCCATGTCGCGGTGGGGGTGAAGGCGGTCTCAACGGCGGGAAGGGTGAATGTCCTCTTCGACATGCACGTCCATGAGGGCAAGGCATTTGCCCTGTACGGCGAGGCAAGCGACCACTATATATCGATGACTTCAAAGATTGACAATGCCACTGATGACTGGACGGTATCCAATGTCACGACGCCTCTCACCACGGGGCTCCTGTCAAATGACATCACGGCAAACGAGGACATGGACGGTGGCCTCCTGACAAGCATCGGTGGTGAGCTGGTGGCGGCTCTGTGGCATGAGAGCAACGGGACAATAACATTTAGTTCCAGCGGGGACTCCGGGGTCACATGGACAGATGAAAGCATCGATATCGGTTCAGGCAACGGCCCGCAGGGACTTGTTGTATACCCTGATATAGACGGTGTTGACAAGCTGTATCTCGGGACAGCGGAGGGAATATGGCTCATCGACACGGCGCCATCGACATGGACATTCGATCTGTTGTTTCCCATGTCCTACTCGACCGACAACGGCAGGGATATGGAGATACACCAGGGTGCGATATGGTTTGCACAGGGAGTGGGGAATGACTCCCCGGCACCCATATTCCGCATGACGGTGCAGGGCGACTCAAGGCAGATCGAGTCAGGATACGGATTAAATTTTGGTGACGGGGTGCCGGCAGAGATGCACGGCCCTGTCAGGCGTATGAAGTCAAGCGGAGATTTCCTGTATATATCAGTAGGCGGCGGTGCGGCATCAAGGTTTGCCAGGATCTTATGTTGGAACGGTGGCGGATGGCACCATATGACCAAGCATACGACCCAGAACCTGCCGATTGAGTGGATTGATGTGGGGTCAGAGGATGATGATGTCTCACGACTGCACTTTGCGGTCAAGACTGCTGCATCGACAAGCGCTTCTGCTTTCCTTGGATATGCTGATACCAACCCGAGGTCAGGAGTGGCAATAAAGCGCGAGGCCTATTCTGACGGCAATGCGGGGCATATTGTCCTTCCTTACTATGACTTCGGTATTCCTCATGAAGATAAAAATTTCACTTCCATACATGTCATAGCCGATGATTTGAATTCATCTGCCAGTGACGAGTATATAGACGGTACCTATGGCCATAACGGTGCCGCCGTAACATCTACCACCACGGGTAATTTCCTATCGGGAACAACAAAAATAAACCTCGGCTCTTCTGCTGGTCAGCAGGCGAAGAACATAGGCATGCGCTTCAATCTCAGGAGGGGGTCTACAAACACCGATACTCCAAAATTGAGAGACATCGTGGTAGAGGGCTATGTTGTCCCTAACATTGCCTACGAACACCAGATGACCATTGATATCGAGGAGTCCGCCATTGCCACGGGACAGTCGGTGGAGACGGTTATAGCGAACCTTGAGACATTGATATCAACGGTCACGCAGGTGACTTTCAAGTTCGGGCAGGTCAGTAAGTATGTGGCGGTTGACCGTGAGCGGAGCAGTTTCTCTTACAGCATCAACGCATGGGAGCCATCGGGCGCTTCCAATGCCCTCTCCGAGAGGAAGGGGACATTTAACCTTGTGTTAATAGAAAAGGCAGCCTCATGACGGTAAGGCAAAAGGGAAATAAATGGGTTCTGGTATCATCTAGTGGGAAAACACTCGGTGTGCATCCCAGCAAGAAGGCTGCCCAGAGGCAGGAAAGAGCCGTAAAGGCAAGTCAGGCAAGGAGTAACAGGTAATGGTTATGCCGGAAGGTGAGATACCCCTGCACCAGTTGTTGCCGGAAGAGAAGCAGGACGCCCTTGTGCGTCTTGACGGGATACTCGACGAGATGCTTGTGCGTCATGATTATCCCGAGGATGTCATCGAGGTCATCAGCGGGCGGATGAAGGCATGGATGAAGAAATGGGAGATGAAGGGAGTTCACAGGAACCGCACCTTCGCTGAGTTCCATGACAACCAGATCCCCGGCTTTCTGAAGGAAGCATGGAATATATCCCGGCAGGTCGCTGCGCGGTCAAGGGATATAGACGGATCTGATATCCTTCCGCCGGGTAGATGATAGCGTGAATGGCAAAGGAAGAAGAGACCAGGCGTATATTAAACTTCATAGATGATGTTAGAAGACTACATATACCAAGGATACAGAATATGGAAAAGAGTCTGATAAGAACAAGACGTGCTGCTTATGCAGGGTTGGGAATGGGAGCTTTGGGAATAGCCCTCGGTGCTTTCGCGATGTACATCATTTATGAGCGTGGCTGGTGGTGATAACAGATGATAAGGATTAAGGTTCCCAGGGTAAAAGTTCCCAGAGTCAGGCTGCATATAAACCTTCCCATCATGTCCTTCTTTAACGTGATATTAAAGGTCGTCCTTGCCAGCCTTACCGTGGTTCTTGTTGTTACGGGAGCACTCGGGCTGGTGATTTCCTACGTGGACCCCACTCGATGGGTTTCCCCTATCCTGCCAATTCAGGTTGAAAACTTTTTCTGGACAGGACGGTGGCTGAATATCAACGAGCCCCTTATGTCCAAGGTTATCTATTACTTTAACTACAACATGCTTCAGACTATTGGGATCTCTTCCGGGCTTATCCTACTAGGACTCTTACTGCACATCCGTAAGTTCAAACTCTACTGGCGCAAGATACGGGCAGCTCCGATGGGAGTGATACATGCTCCTGTCAGGGCATATAAACGGATAATCATCTGGCGCAACTGGGTCATAGCCAAGATTGAATATGTTAATTCCGAATCAGCTAAGTGGCGCACGGCATTTACTATAGTCAAGTCTCCTTATTCCTTCTTGAGAATTATGGGACTGAATCAACAGACTGCATTAGCAATACTCGCTCTGGGTAGTACTGCTGGTACAGGAGTGGTGGTCAATGAAACTATACTCGCCGAAAAAAGTTTTAAGAATGGAGACAGTGGAATTTATTCTGCTCCCCTTGATGCGCCCACTTTTTATAGTGATACTGAGAATACCCTACGCATAGATTTGGGTAGTACCCCAGTTAGGGAGATTACGATTGAGAATGTCTCAGTCGGAACGGCGTTCACTGGTAGTGCACTGCCTTCTGGAAAGACAACTGTAGTTGAAGTGACTGGCGTAACTGCGTTGGCTTCAAGTACACGGCTGGAAGTGGGCACCTTAATCTTTGAGAAGTCTAGATGTAAGACACTAACACTTAGCCAGATAAACGCACACACACTGATTGTCAACGGTAATGCCAGTGACGGTCAAAGCATTGCCCCTTCTCCCGGCTCTGCCCGTATGAGAGCCATAGGTGGTGGTCATCATCAAGCCGAAGCGATGGTCACATCAGGTGGTACCTACGACCGGATCTGGATACAGGCTCCAACGAGTGGTGTTAACGGAAAGGTCGGAACACTTAAGCTTTCTAATCTTTTCACAAAAGGAGGGGACTGCTTACTGTCACACATGGACATAGGCACACTTCGGGTTGAGCTTAACGAAATAGGGAATGGCAATGGATTTTCTACAAAGGAGTTTGTGATAGCCACCTCTACGCAAGCTGCCAATATGACAATAGCAGATAACGTGGAAGTCAGCATTGCTGAACCAGAAACGCAGTAATCGACAATGAACAATCAATATGAAAAGGGACAACTATGAACTGGGGAACTCTCAGACCGCAAATATTCATCGCGATCATCTGCGCCACTATTTTTTCTGTCGTTGCCCTTTTTGTCGGGATAGCTCTTGATGCAGTAGAAATTGTGACAGCCGTCATCGGTGGCCTGTTTGGCTTTCTGGGCGGCGTCAGTTTGAAGGTACTGGAGAACGAATAGGAGAGTAGTATGTTTGCATTAATCAGAGCCGGCCTTAAATACAGCAAGGCAATTCCTGTGGCGATAGAGCTTGTCGAGGAAATTTACAAAGCCATGAAAGATGATGGCTCCATCACACAGAAAGAACGGTCGAGATTGATGAAGACATTCTGGAAGCTCGTTGGTGTGATACAGACAGAGGCAGGGTATGTCCCCCGGAAAAAGACTGTAAAGAAAGTTACCAACAAAGCAGCGTAGGCATAAACTAACCCTTAATCCACGCCTAGCACCCCTCTGTGCGCCCCGTAGCGCGGTTTAAATAGACTGTCCTATGTGATGGGTTGGTTCGTCTTTTTATCTTTAGGTTTTCTTGGCGCTTTTATCAGTCCACGATCCAGTGTTCGGATAAGACGGATCAATTCGGATGCCGTTCCATCACATGTAGGGACTGAACACTCTCGAATATGTCAAATTTACTCATATAACAGCTCTTCTATTTTCAGTTCTCTCGCAAGAGTTCGAAAAGCGAGTGCTGCCACTGCCGGTACAACCCCATTTCCAACGGCTCGGAGACGGAGGTCCACCCCGGCGGAAGGCCCATCAAGTGTTCTGCAAAAAGTGGGTTGAGCCTCCGGCACGATGGAGAGCAACTGTGACCATCCTTCCCTGTCTCCTGGCCCTGGTGGATAGAGGGGATATCTGGATTCGTTGAATTGCCGTCGCTCTTCCGTGACTTCCCCATCTTCTCCCTCTCTGGATAGCCCACCAACGCCGGATGATTGCTGAGAGCTACTTGGCCATAGTTCGGTCTGTTCCCTATCTTGTCGGCTTCTGCTACTGTCGGTGTCGGCCATAATGATGCCTCCGTTTCCAGTCTCCGTTTCGGATTGTTGTCTTCCAGTTCTGTTTCTGAGGGACCATTCGCCGAGGATACTCGTGGCGTGAGCCAGTTCTCAGGGTGCATCTCTGAATGAACGAACTCTCTCAGATTATCTGGATGTTTTCGCCCTGCTCTTTGTCCCGTTGTAAACCGTTCCTTGTTTGCCGCTTCTGATCTCGGTGG
>Ga0208299_1001055_pt1 | contig 21832 bp, 13 predicted proteins | sample 15_taG_FD_184089 | JGI IMG/M metagenome (GOLD analysis project Ga0208299, IMG submission 184089) | Marine viral communities from the Subarctic Pacific Ocean - 15_ETSP_OMZ_AT15312 metaG (SPAdes) (version 2) | ecosystem: Environmental > Aquatic > Marine > Oceanic | place: Pacific Ocean | collected...
AATAGTAGCACTGGATTTTTAGATTTTCAAGGAACGCAGGGCGGCTATACCGGATACACTTTTAAGAATGACGACGGCTCGACAGATTTAACTATTTTAGATTCCGGCTACGTCGGCATCGGCACCGATACGCCGGCGTACACCCTTGATGTACAAGGATATATGAGTGTCGGCACGGCAGGCACTGCTTATATTATTAATAATAATGACACTAACACTCATATTAAACTTGGTGGTGGTGGTGAGCCAGGGCTTGATGGAATGACCTTTACCTGCGGCGGCAAAGCTATGCTGACCCTAGACGAGAACGGACTAGATACCGTGACAGTCGGTACCACGAGCGACGCAACGGACTTTAAGGTTATGACAGCCAATACCGACTATGCCCTATACGTGTCGGGAGGAGCTGATAGTGTCGGCATCGGCACGGCAACACCCAACTCCACCTTTCAAGTTAGTGGCTCTCAAGCAGGCAACTATACAGTTATTACTGGTGATATGACGCTAGATGAAACTCACTACATAGCAGACCTTGCGACAAATGCCACAACAACCGTAACTCTCCCAGCTGCTAGCGGAGTTACCGGAAGAACATATCACATTTTGAGTACCGGCAATGGCGATGACACGCTTACGATTGACTCCAACGGCGGTCAGTTTATGGGTTCCAACCAGAGTGAGGGTCCAGAGGATTCAATCGAAATCGAGGGTAGCGCGCAGAGCGTTACGCTGGTGAGTACTGGTACGTATTGGTTTATTTTAACAGATAACAGACAGCAGGAACACTAGAAATCACAACTATTAGTCATTTCCCCATCTTACGAACTATTTATTTTTGATAAGTCATCAGATTTGGAGTAATTCTATGTCTTCACTATTAGAAGAAGCGATTGTAGACGCTAAAGCCCTCAAGGAAGCCGCACTTAAAAACGCGGAAACAGCCGTGCTAGAGAAGTACGCCGGCGAAGTTCGCGGAGCCCTTTCGTCTTTACTAGAGCAGGATGAGTTGGGCCTAGGTCTTGAGGAGGAAGAAGCCCCCGAGGCGGATGCCACCTTTATGGAAGACGTACCCTTTGCCTTTCAGAACGAAGAAATTGATGCCCCCGCTGACGACGAGTTGGTGGAAATAGACTTCAGTCAACTCAAGGCACGCATCGAGGAAGAGGAGGCTGCAGGCGCAGAACCGGCGGCTCCTGAACTTAATGATGCTTTGGGCCTCGCCGACACTTTAGCGGAAGAAAGCGAGACAGAAGACGAGGAAGAGATCATGTCGGCCTCCGCGAGTGAGGACGATGCTGAACTAGCTGGATCTTCCGCGCGCGTCGACTTAGAAGAAGATGAAGACATTGCTCTCAGCGAAGAGGTGTTATCTGATCTTATCGAAGAATTAGTTGTGGACATGGTCCCCCGACCTCAAGGATGGTCGGCTGAAGGATCTACCTACAACAGTATTGAGCAGGCTAACGATGATGCCATGCTCGCAGCATTGGAAGCACACCCGGAGGGCGTGGAAGACGAGGACGAAGAAACTCGAACCGCCCCAGATGTAGTTTCCGATGATGAGTTATTTGAAACCAAATACTCTGAACTTAAAGAATCAACGGAAGAGCTACGTGCTCTTCTATTTGAAGCCAAGACTCAGCTTACTAAGTTGAACTTGGAAAACGCCAAGCTTGTTTATCAAAACAAGGCACTAAGCAGCGCCTCCTTGAATGAGCGACAAAAGAATAAAATTGTCGAAGCTGTTCAACTTGCCAATTCTGTTGAAGAAGCGAATATGATTTTTGAAACAATTCAAAACGCAGTGGGGATCCCGAACTCTAATAATAGTTCGAGACCACAAACACTTCGTGAAGCGGTTCAGAGACCTACATCGCTTTTGATCAACTCTAAGAAAAACAACGAGGCAACACGCGATCCTAAGATGGGTCGCATGCTGCGTTTAGCAGGTTTGAATAAATGACATTCAACAACAAATTATAGGAGGTTATAAAATGTCTATTGTACAGAAATTAACCGAAGGTATCGTTAACCGCGATCTCTCAGCCGAAGGTGCTGCCCTCATTGGAAAATGGGAACAGACCGGACTGCTTGAGGGTATCGGCGACGACACCGCTCGGAACGGAATGGCCCGATTGCTTGAGAACCAAGCAAAAGAGTTACTTCGAGAGTCTTCATCCATGGCGGGTGGAGACGTTGAGGGCTTTGCGGCTGTCGCATTCCCCCTCGTTCGCCGTGTATTCGGCTCCCTGATCGCCAACGATCTCGTTAGCGTTCAGCCGATGAGTTTGCCCTCGGGCCTCATCTTCTTCCTGGATTTCACCACTTCGGATAGTGGCCCAGGACTCCCGCGCTTGGGCTATGGTCAGATTGACGGAACCGCTCAGGGCCGAGAGGCTTCTCTCTTCGGTGGCGGACGCGTAGGCGCCCAGATCACCGGTGGTGTCCTCTTGACGGGACTCAACGCTGAGGCTGGTCCTTATGCGTTGAACAACGGTTACTCGTCTCCGACGGGTTCCGCGGTCATCGCGACAACCATGCGCGCTTCTGGTAGTATTACTGCAGGAAGTCTTCCCGACTGGGGAACTGGCACCGATGGCATTGCTATCGGAGCAGGGGTGTACGGTGGCGATGGTGTTCTCCAATACGATCCGGACCTGGTTTCCGGCTCTGCGTTCGCGCAGGCTACTGTTACTATGGCGTCCCTGTCCCTGGCCAATGGTACTGGCTTTAACAAAGAGGACCTCGTGGCTTGCGAGTTCCCGCTGGGTGTAGGCCTTGACGGACAGCTTGTTCGTCGTTTGACTCGCATAGATAAGAACGACAGCGACCTGGTTCTTCTGACCGTTGTTGCTAGTGGAGCCCTTACTCCGATCGCCCTAGGCACTCTTCTGGATGACGCGGTCGCCATTAACGTGCCGATCAACGACAACTTTATTGACGGCGGACCGCTTGGTTCCGTCGTTGGTGCTGATACTTGGGGATTGGAAGGTAATGCGAACATTCCTGAGATCGACATCCGAGTCGACAGTGTGTCCGTTACGGCAGTCACCAAGAAGCTCAAGGCCAAGTGGACCCCGGAGTTAGGACAGGATCTTAACGCCTACCACAACCTTGACGCTGAAGTCGAGCTTACTCAGATTCTGTCTGAGCAGATCGCTCTTGAGATTGATCGTGAGATCCTTGAGGACCTCGTCCGCGGCTCAAAGGCTGGTATTCGTTACTGGTCTCGCCACCCGGGTCAGTTCCTCAACCGAGAGACAGGTGCTGTTTCCACGGTTACACAGGACTTCACGGGTAACGTGAGCGAATGGTATGAGACCCTCATTGAGACCATCAATGATGTCTCTGCACAGATCCACCGCAAGACTCTGCGTGGTGCTGCTAACTTCTGCGTCGTTGGACCAGAGGTTGCCAACATCCTTGAGTTCACTGCCGGCTTCCGTGCCAATGTGACTGCTGATAGCGACCGCGGAGATGCGGGTGCTGTTAAGGTTGGTTCCCTTTCGAAGAAGTTCGACATTATTGTCGATCCTTACTTCCCGCGTAACTTGATCCTTGTGGGTCGACGCGGAAGTAGCTTCCTTGAGAGTGGTTATGTGTACGCACCTTATGTGCCGCTGCAGACCACCCCGACGATCTTCGGCGTTGAAGACTTCGTGCCTCGCAAGGGCGTGATGACTCGATATGCCAAGAAGATGGTTCGTCCGGATATGTATGGACTTGTTATTGTCCGCGGTCTTGAAGACTAGCATACCTGACGTAAGGTCAAAATAGTTAAAGCCCCGTCTCTTTTGAGGCGGGGCTTTCTATTTAGTAACAGAGCACACGAGGAACTTTCATGGCGATCCCTAATCTACAACCTGCCTCTACATCTAATTCAAATGTCCTACCGGTCACCGGATCCACAGCAAATGTGGGCGCAACACTGCCTTTTGGTGTTTATGCTGGTTCTGGAGCATTTGTTTCAGGGGCGGCCGACCAGGTGGCCTATACATATAAAAAACTGGGGGGCGACGTCCTAGATATTGAACTGGCAGAAGGAAATGTTTATGCCGCCTATGAAGAAGCGGTTTTAGAATATTCTTATTTGGTTAATTTACACCAAAGCAAGAATTCTTTATCTGATCTGCTAGGGGCTGCCACCGCCTCTTTTGACCAAGACGGCCAAATTGAGTCAGGTCATGCACTCTCTGGGTCAGATGTCGAACTACGTTATCCTCGCTTTGATTATGGCTTCTCACGCCGCGTATCCGAGAGATCAATTACTGAAGTGGGATTAGGAGGAACTCTCCCTATCTACTCTGGCTCCATTGATAAAGTATCAGGCCAGCAGGATTATGATTTGCAGGCCCTTCTTTCGGCATCCTCTGCCACCAATACCGACGCCTCCTTTTTTGGCCAGATCGGCGATAAACGGGTGCAGATTCGTAAAGTATTCTTTAAAACCCCACGAGCGATGTGGCGCTTCTATGGATATTATGGTGGATTTTCCGTCGTGGGCAATATGCGCACCTACGGCCAGTATGCAGACGACTCAACGTTTGAAATAGTCCCAGTCTGGCAAAACAAGCTTCAAGCCATGGCCTACGAGGATGCTCTCTGGACGCGTATTTCTCATTATTCATATGAAATTAAGAATAATATGTTGCGTATCTATCCTCGACCTCAGGGAACATCCCCAGAGAAATATTGGGTAGAATTTACAATTGAAAACCAATATGCACCCTGGGAAGAGGGTACAGGGCAGCCCAAGTCTGGTATTGAGGGTATTAATAATATGAATACTCTACCATTTGCTAACATTCCTTATGCAAAGATTAACTCGATTGGTAAGCAGTGGATCCGGCGGTTTGCTTTGGCACTCACCAAAGAGATTTTGGGACAAGTGCGCGGCAAGTTTGCAACAGTGCCAATCCCGGGCGAGAGTGTAACTCTAAATGCTGCCGAACTCCTGGGTCAGGCAAAGGCCGAGCAAGATATGCTCCGCGATGAACTTAAGACGATTCTAGATGAGTTAACTTATACTGAAATGGCTGCCAAGGATGCCACTTTGCAAGATTCTACCAAGAAAGTGATGGAAAACATCCCCACCGGCATCTACGTTGGATAGGGGATAGACAATGGCACGCAAGGATAGGCGAACACAATTACAAATCCAGAACACCAAGGGGCACGAATACGATTATATTGGCGATAAAGGCGTTGAGGACAAACTTCATGAAGTTCAGTTTGCTCCTTCGTCCCTAGAAACCATTGATGGCGCCATGATGAACTTTATTAACGAGGAATTGAACTTATCCATCACAACGAATGATGGTTTTGAAAAGGTTCCTGTGTTGTGGGTTACTTCGGAGCGAGCATATCAGACTAAACATAACAAAGAACTTCGGGACACCGAGCAGACCTTAATTTTGCCTCTAATTGCTGTAAATCGCGCTGATGTTACAAAGGATCCCAACTTTAAGGGCACCATATTTGCGAACTTATACCCCCAACCCGGTGCACAGGGCGGAACTATTCAAATAGCTCGCCGAATCAATCCTAAAAAAACAGCAGAATTTCAAAATGCGTACTCCAAGCGCAAGTATGGCGCCAATAAAGATGTAGATTCGAAAAACCTTAATACAAACAAGCGCAACATGTCGACCCAGCGGGTGGTGTACGAGACAATGACCATTCCCATCCCTACATGGGTAAAGGTAAACTATGAGGTTATCTTACGGACCGAGTACCAGCAGCACTTGAATGAGCTGGTGCGGCCCTTTATCACCGTCCCCGGCAATTCGCGCACTCCGCGCCGCATCACTCAGGATGGTCACTACTATGAGGTGTTTATCGACGGCGGCTTTACGAACGAGTCCAATCAGGCCGCCCTCGGAATGGAGCAGCGGAACTATGAGACCACTATCTCTATTGAGGTGCTGGGGTATCTGGTCGGAGAGGGCGAGAACCAAGAATCACCCACCATTGCTATCCGCGAAAACGCCGTGGAAGTTAAACTGGGGCGAGAGAAAACCATCTTTGGGGAAATACCCGAGAATATTAAGGATGGATTTTATAGAGAATAGTACGATTGAGAGTGAATAATACTATTTACTTAGAAGATTCTGTAATCTAGGGAGAACCAAACGAATGTCAGTGAAAAATTTCAGATTTGTATCGCCGGGAGTGTTCGTCAACGAGATTGACAACTCCCACCTTCCAGCATCACCTGTTGGAATCGGACCAGTTGTGATTGGCCGAGCAGAAAAGGGCCCTGCATTGCGCCCTGTTACCGTTAATTCGTTTTCCGAGTTCGTTCAAAAGTTTGGTACTCCGAGCCCGGGCGAACCCGGTGATGACGTATGGCGCGCGGGCAACAATAAATCTGCCCCCACCTATGGTATGTATGCTGCGCAGGCTTACTTGCGTAACAGCTCTCCTTTAACCTATATTCGTCTTCTTGGCACAGAAACAACCGCTGGTACCCTGAGTGCAGGCGGCCAAGCCGGTTGGAAGACTGACGACGCTTGGGGTATTTTTATTGCCGAGTCGGGATCGTCCGGCCAAGAGGTCACAGGCGCCCTCGCGGGTATCATCTATACCAACGGCGCCGCTCGCCCGGTTATCTCGGGATCATTAATGACAAATGGTGCAGCGACCGCCGCAACAGCTTCGTTTGCTGTGTTGTCGGCCAGTACTGGCGATGCCGCAGGCTCAATCCTCACGCTAACGGACTATGACGAGAGCAATACGTATACCTTTACTGCCTTTACTGGTTCCTTCGATTTAACTGGTGCGGGAGCATATGCGGTAGCCTCGAGTTCGGCCGGCATGGCCGCTAACCTGATTGCTGTTATTAACGCATCTGCTTCGGCTGATTTTGTGGCATCGTCTTTGGGCGATAATATTATTCAGATCCAAGCCGCCACTGGCGGCGCGTCGCCTGATATCGCCGTGAGTGGTAACTCGGGCGCCGGGTCCGCAACCGTTGCTGAAGATATTTTTAGCCCCTTTACGGTGGTTGATCTCCTCGGCTCGGGTTCTGCCACAATTAGTGGCCGCTTCGGCGGCGGCGCCGCAGCCAACGGAATTGCTGTTTCTTCATTGAATGTTACCGGCACCAACTATGTTGTAGCCGACGATGGAACCCGTAACCAGTTCAGGCTTATAATCCAGAACTATAAGGGTACGGATTCTCTCACAACTACCTTTAACCTTGATGAGAATAGCCCTCGGTATCTGCGGAAGGTCCTGAATACTAACCCCCAACAGTCAAATAGTGGGATTGTGGAAGATGAATTAAATTACTTCCTCGGGGAGACCTTCGATCGCCACGTTAGTTCCAATATTAACGCCACTAGCGACCAGACCCGAACGATGGCAACCATTTTGAAACTCTACAAGAGTACTTCGACTGTTGCTTCGGCCAGCGTTTACCAGGACGGCGTCCAAAATGCCCAAACTCCTTGGGTTACGAGCGGTGAGCTGGGATCTGGCATTTCTAATCTCTTTAAGTTCCACGCCCTGGACCAACAGGGAGACTGGACCAACAAAAACCTGAAAGTTTCCATTTCTAATATCAAGGTTTCGACTAATGATGCCACTGATTACGGTACATTCTCTGTCGTGGTTCGACACCTCAGTGATTCTGATAATGTGGTTCGTGTTGTGGAGCAGTTCGACAATTGCGATCTTAACCCTAATTCGTTAAACTACATTTCTCGTAAGATTGGTGATCGGTTCCGCAATTGGGACGAAGACGAGCGCCGCTACATTCAGAAGGGCGATTGGCCCAACAATTCTGACTTTGTGCGCGTGCAGGTTTCTTCCGACATTGACGCTGGTATTGCAAACGCAAGTTTCCTTCCTTTCGGTTGGCGAGGAATCGTCAAATATACCGATGAGACAAATCTCCAAGGCGCCGTAGCAGGCAATTGGGTGACAGGATCGTTGCCTGATGTTTCTAGCACACAAATTGCTCGTGGTCCGGGCGACATTCTGGTTATGAGTGCCTCCAACGGTATCCCGATTAATGCGGTCAACGGCACATTGCTTTACCCGGCACCCGAATTTCGCGTGAACGCGTCGGATGGCAACCTGAGCAACGTTACAGACGCCTACTTCGGACTTCAGACCACCAAGACAGCCGGCGGAAGCGTCTTCGCCCCGTCGACCATTGATACCCTCCGCCCGCGCGGCGGCGCCGTTGGCAATATGTTCTCTCTCTTTCAGGGAAGCAGTACATCTTCCGGCCTTGAGGCCTCGATGGCCTTCAGTTTGGACGATCTGTCGGGTTCCGCTGCGGCCACTACTTCGTGGCAGAGCGGCTCCTTCGCTGATGGGACATCTTGGACAGCCGCAAACGGATATCTTACTGGTGTTCTTGACCAAGGCTTCGACCGCTTTACGGTCCCCCTTTATGGCGGATTTGATGGGGTCGATGTCGCAGAGATGGATGCGTTTGCTAACCGAAACATTCCAACCTCATCGCCGTCGGACCAGAACAGTTATGTATTCAACTCGATTCGTCGAACGATTGACGCTATTTCCGATCCTGAGGTGGTTGAGATGAATCTCGCAGCCGTCCCTGGACTCACGGTGACAGGTTTGACTACAAACCTTATCAATGTGTGTGAAGATCGAGGCGACGCGTTGGCCGTCATCGACCTCCCCGACGCCGGTTATGTCCCGCGTCAGGAAGGCACTGAGGCTATGCGCAAGAATACTGCCTCTAACTTGCGGCAGGTCATTTCAGGCCTCCGCTCACGCGGCCTTAATAGTTCGTACGGTTGTACTTTCTATCCTTGGGTCCGTGGACGAGACTCCATTAATGGGGCCTTCGTGTGGTTACCTCCCTCTATCGCAGCCCTGGGTACTTTCTCAAGTTCCCAGCGTAAGACGCAGGTTTGGTTTGCACCGGCCGGCTTCAATCGCGGTGGACTCACAGAGGGTTCGGCTGGCATTCCCGTCACCGATGTGGCTCACCAGTTGCGTCGCAAGGATCGGGATGACCTCTACTCGGCAAATATTAACCCCATTGCCAAGTTCCCCGCAGAAGGAATTGTAATCTTTGGTCAGAAGACCTTGCAGGTTACGCCTTCGGCACTGGATCGCATTAACGTGCGCCGCCTGATGATCTTCGTTAAGAAGCGCATCTCGCAGCTGGCAACCACGATTCTCTTTGATCCGAACGTTCCGACAACTTGGGCTCGATTCAAGTCCGTCGCCGTTCCCTTCCTTGAGGATGTCAGGACAAACTTTGGTCTTTCCGACTTTAGGTTGGTCCTCGACGGGACAACCACAACACCAGACCTGATCGACAGAAATATTCTGTACGCCCGGATCTACTTGAAGCCCACTCGCGCCATTGAATTTATCGCGATTGATTTCAACATTACAAGAACGGGAGCATCGTTCGAGGATTAATAATAAAAGTACGGGGGATACTTTATCCCCCTACTATTTAAATTAAACAGGAGCACTATACAAATGGCATTTTGGACATCAGCAGCATCAGAACCTAAAAGGCAACATAGATTTATTTTGAGGCTGCCACAGCTTCAAAGTACTGAAGGGGGTGCTTACGCTGAGTATCTTTGCAAGTCAGTAACTAAGCCTTCGTATAGTATCTCCGAGACTCCTCACCAGTTCCTGGGAAACACATACTATTATCCTGGAACCGTTACGTGGAATACGGTCTCTGCCACTATTGTTAACTCCATCGACCCTGATGGCAACGCGCTCTTGTATGAGGCTCTTGTCAACTCTGGCTATCTGAAGCCAAACCTTCAGGCGTCGAAAGTGACCGAGGCCGGCGCAATTAGTTCTGGTATTTCCACAGTCAACAAGCGAATGGCACTCGGTGCTCTGGGTTCCGTTAGCATTGAGGAACTGACTGGCGAAGGTCAGGTGGTCTCCATCTGGACACTTAAAAATCCCTTTATTACGGAAGCCAAATTTGGTGATCTTGACTATGCTGGTGATGAATTACTTAATTTAGAGGTGACTTTCCGGTATGATTGGGCTGAGTATGAGATTGGCGAAGGACTTGAACTCGTCCGCGCTATTTCGTAAAAGAAAAGAAAGCAGGTAATGAATGGCTAGAAGAAATAACTCCGGGAGAACTGGTTCTCCTGACGCGCCCTTCGACAGCAATCCCCCAATTCCCGCAGCACTGCAAGAAGAAACAGATAGTTTATTTTCCTTTGTAACGCCCACGGAATTTGTGGATTTGCCCAGTAGAGGCGAACCCTATGAAGAGGGTCACCCCCTCCACAACACAAGTACAGTTGAAATCCGACATATGACGGCCAAAGAGGAAGATATTCTATCTTCTGAGTCGCTGCTAAAGAAAGGACTCGCTTTGGATAGACTCTTGCAGTCTGTTTTGGTGGATAAACGTATAAAAACTGATGACATGTTGGTGGGAGATAAGAATGCGGTACTAATTGCAACACGCATTACAGGCTTTGGCCCAATTTATGAATCTACAGTTACGTGTCCCAGTTGCTTTGCGTCTGCTGCACACCGTATCGATCTAGATGAAATTGAAACCAAAGAGCCCTCCCTCCCTCCCCAGGTGACTCTCCGCGAAGATGGTTATTATGATATTTTTATTGAAAAATACAAATTAACAGTTACAGTGCGGCTCTTAAAGGGCGGCGACGAGAAGCGGGTAACGCAGCAGCGTGACAAACGCAAGAAAATGAAGCGCCCCGAGGCTAATGTTACCGATCAACTCGGCGCCATTATCGTTGAGGTTGATGGTCATGACGACCACGAGACCCTTAAGCACTTCATCAGTGTCGTCCCGGCCACCATCTCACGACAGATTCGTACTGTTTATGATGGAATCGTTCCCAACCTAGATTTAACGGTTGAGTATGAGTGCGAAACCTGCAGCTACGAAGGAAGAGTAGGTCTGCCAATGACGGCAGAGTTTTTTTGGCCTGGGTCCTGAATATCAGCAAGGGGTGTATGAAGAACTCTTCGCCCTTAAACATCACGGCGGCTGGTCTTTCCTAGAGGCCTATAACCTACCCATTCAGTTGCGCCGCTGGTTCGTGGAGCGCCTCGTTAAAGAATTTGAGGCACAAAACAAGGCTATGGAAGACGCGAACGACACCTCTCGCACATAGTAGGTGCCCCTTTTTGTTTAAATAACTATTTACATCAGGAGTGTATCTCAATGGACAATTCTCAAGAGCCAATAATTATTGATTTAACCGACAACTCGCTCAATGAGTATGTTTATAGTCAATTTTCTAATAAAGTTAATATACTCCTACAGGGTCTTTATCAGGCCGGCATAGATATCCCCCTCTCAATACGGGGCACCCAAGATCAGGTGGATGCTTTTTTTAATTCTCTAAAAGGAGAGAAAAGATACATGGATAGCTATATGAAGAATGGTCTCAATAATTCAAAAACCATGATTGAGAAACGCTCTCTTGAAAAAGCCGTGAGTCGCTTTGAAACGGAAACTGGCTTACGCTGGCCGTTCAAAAACTAGGGAACTAAAGGCATCAAATGACCGACGCGTTAACACCAGATCAAGAGCTCGCCTTGGCGGAGCGTCGACGCATCAGTCATGAACTCAAACTCGAACGCCAAGAAGAAGAACTCAAATCTCTTAAAAGATTAGCCGAACAGCGCAAGAGAATGGTCAGGATGGTTAAAGAGGAAGAAGATGCGGAGACCGGTAAAAAAGCTTCTTTAGATAAGATCAATGCAGCGCGTACTGAGTGGCTTGAGGCACAGATCAAGATTCTTGATACCCTTGAAGAACAGGGCAAAGCGACACCGCAACAGATAAAGCAACAAGATCGTCTCAGAAAGATGGTCAAGAAACTAAAGGAAGAGACCGAGGAATACACCAAAGCTCAAGAAAAGCTTAAGCAAGAAATGGCTGAAGGTGAGCGCATCTCAAGGAATTATACCACAGCCCTTTTCGGCTTGAGTGGCGAATTCGATAGCCTTTATACGAAATACGTTCCGAAGACTACGGGCGAAATAATAGGGATGACCAAAAGCATTGTTTTGAGCATTGTGACGCTTAGCGCTTTTCGTAATGCCACCTTAAAAATTATTAACAGTTCGGTGAATTTGGCGTTCGCCCAAGACAAGGCTTCGTCTGCTTTTCAGCAGGCCACCGGAGCAGGAAATGAGTTTAACACTACGCTATACGACATTGAGCGCGCCGGGGCAGGTGCGGGCGTGACAATCGACGAAGCCGGGCAAGCTACACTATCCTTGTTCAATAATTATAGGGATTTTACAAACCTTAACGAGGCCGAAGCAAAAAGAATTGGCACAACCGTCGCTCTAATGAACGAGTTGGGGGTCTCCACGGAAACATCTAGCAAGATTATGGACCAAGCCACCAAATCGCTACGCATGACATCGGGGGAAGCCGAAGAGACCCTCAGAACCTTGGCATCAACCGCTAAACAAATTGGAAAACCAATGTCCGAGGTGGCAGAAGACTTTGCTTCCGTCGCCCCTAAGCTGGCGTTCTACGGCACACAGATGATGGGCGTGTTCCAAAAGCTTGAACAGCAATCTAAGTCAACTGGCATGTCTGTAGACGAACTGATGGGCCTCGTGGGGGACCCCTTTGATACTTTTGAGGGCGCCGGCCAAAAAGTCGGCCGTTTGAATGCTATTTTGGGTGGCCCCTATTTAAACTCTATTGATATGCTCAACGCTACTGAGGCAGAGCGTCTAGAACTTATGAAACAATCTATTGAGGCCGCCGGCGTTAGTATTGATATGATGAGCAAGCAGGAACAACAGGCGCTTGCGAATGCGGCCGGCATGTCGGTTGATCAGTTGCGACGCTCAATGGGCGCCCTCTCGGACGAGGAAGAGAGGCAGGCCATGGAACAAGAGCGCTTGGCTGAACTGGCGGCCGAAACCAAGAGTGTTTTTGACGAGCTTAAAAATGCAATGCGCACCTTAATCGTTGAAAACCGCGAGTGGTTTACAAGTTTTGCCGAGGGAATTTCGAAGTTTAGTAAATGGATTAAAGAGCTTGATAGGGGAACCGTTAAGGCTGTTCTCTTTACTACAATTTTGATTGGGGTTACATCCAAATTATACATGTTAATTAAGGGAATGATGATCGCGAAATCCCTTTGGACTGCCAGCGGGATGTCCTTAAAAATGTTCAGCGCTGCACTCAAGCTTTTTACTGCGACTCAGAAGTCGGCTAGCATTGCGGTGAAGATGTTCGGCATAGCATCAAAGGTGGCCTGGGGCCCGTATCTCCTCGTTGGAGTCGCCCTGGGACTGGTTATTGGCCACATTATAAATATGCGCAAGCAGGGAATGAGCTGGACCGAGATTTTAGTTGATATGACACAAAAGGTACTATTGTTCCTTGGTCCGATCGGCATGGCCATAAGCTTCTTCATATCCTTTTTCAAGCACGTAAAGGACGGAAGGGGGTTCGTCGACGCTCTTGTAGAATCACTTAAAGATTTGGCCAATAACCTGTCCTTCGGCCTCGCCGGCAAGCTTTTTGGCTTCGGCACCAATATAGAACGAGCAAAAGCCCGCAAAACCAACGATGTCATCGTCACCAGTGGTGGCGAAGTCATTGAGCCTTCTTCCGACGACACCATCATGGCCACCAAACCAGGCGGCCCCATTTCAAAAGCCTTCAGCGGCCTAGGCGGACTGGCAGCTAGCGGACCTGCCGGGATGATGATGCAGGGCGCCCTCCGGCAGATCATGGGCCCTCTCCTCAAGGAGGCAATCACCGACCCTGTTGTGGCAGCACTCACCGGCACACAGGGGGGCGACCAGAAACAGCCAATCAATATTGTTGTGAAGATTGGAGAGAAAGAATTGAACGACCAAATAATTACAGCACTAAACTCACCTCAGGGATCTCGGGCAATCAGTCCGTTTTATCAGGGGTAAGAAGATGAAGGGAGATATAGCAGATGGTTAATAAGTATGATGTCTTTCCCTCTGGCCTTTCGCTGCCCCCGCTACGAAAACTGCCAGGGCAAGCCGCAAGCCCCCAACAGCCCTCCTTCAATCGCGCTAACCACACGAAAGTGAGCGGCTTCTCTGGTGAACAAACCGATCGCCTCAGGGAGTCTACACGGAATCTGGGCTCTGCTGGGGCATCTCCCCAGAACATCCGCGACAAAGCACCCCCGAGCCAGGCTATGCTCCAGGCCCTCCAGGACGCCGGCGGCGCAGGTGACCAACGAGCCTTGGATTTCCTTGCTGAAGGACAAATTGCTAATCCCCGCAAGAATCCTTACTTTTCTATTGAAATCGAGCATCTTCCCACAGAGTCAAAGATTAAGTTTGATGGATGGGTAACTAATTTTGCTGACAATTTCACATCCCAGTGGAACGGCACCCCTGCCTATGGTCGCATGGACGACATGTACACATTTCAACGAACCGGACGAAAGATTAGTCTCGCTTTTGATGTGGTCGCAGTGGATAAAAACGAGGCCACGGTCAATCAGTACAATATGAATCGTTTAGCTCAGTTTCTTTATCCGGTATATTCCAGCGACGCAGACCCCCAGTTTCAAGTGCTGACTGCAGCCCCTCTTTTGCGGATGAAGTATAGTGGCCTGGTGGCCAATGCGAAGACCCACGAAGGGCTCGTGGGATTCTTACAGGGCTTTTCCTACGCCCCCATTGTTCAAGCAGGCCCGATGATCACCGCCGGCCCAACGGCGGAAGCACCCAATCTATTCTATAAGGAACATTCTGTTCAACTAGAGTTTACTGTTCTTCACACACACAAGGTAGGCTGGTCTGCTGCCAGCAACGGGGTCGGAGGATCAAAGTACTCTTTTGGTGATTTTAGCGAAGAGGGGGCGAAGAACTTCCCTCATGCGATCGCGAAGAGTTTCGATCCAGGCACCGTCGCAGAGATGGGTCAATATGTTAATGCACTCCCCAACCCGCAACGAAGCGCTGCGTCCATGACCCTTGAGAATGAGTCAGCCGAACGGCTTGCCAAAGTTCAAGAACAACAACGTCGACAGCAGGAACAAGAAGCGGCGCGCCAAAGTGAGGTGCTTGATGCACGTTTGGCGCGAGAAGGTCGCCAGAATAGGCGCTGGGAGAGGAACCACCCGCGCAGGGTCGCAGCCGGTGAACGAGGCCATCCGCGAAACCGGACCACGGGCGATTGAGGCCCGCGGAGAGGATAACAACAAATGAGCGATAGATATCTAAAACGACGGCTTCTAAGAAACAATATGGACGCGTACGCCAAGCTCTTCGAAGAGAGAGACGTTAAAGCCATTACCCAGTATAATACAGCCATTTTCAATTATCCTAGTGCTGATGACATTAGAGAACTAACAAGCGTTCAGCACATCTGGCATACGGGAGACCGCTACTATAAGCTGGCTGCCAAATATTATGGGGAACCCACTTATTGGTGGGTCATTGCCTTCTATAATAAGGCTCCCACAGAAGCCCATCTTAGTCTGGGGGATGTCATCGATATTCCACTGCCACTGGAGAGGGTTTTATCCTACTTTTAGGAAGTTATGACTGAAGAAACATCCCCGCCACCAATCCCGGATTGGATAAAAGAGACCAAAGAGAAGTGGGACTCCTGGGCCGACCTTTTTGTTGAGATTCACGTAACGACACAATTGTCGGAGGTGGGAAGACCTGGATACTCCGACGCCGACAAAGCGGAGTTCATGGAGAGACTAAATTCTCTGGATCATGGTCTTATGCACGGTGGCGAGCCATATGTTTTTACGGCTGACCGCTTCGATGAGGTGATTGAGATACTGGAATCACCGGGGACCATCTACCCCGGCGCCAACGCGCGCGCATGGTGGCAAGCCGCCGGCCCGGCAGGGGGAGCGGCGCCGAGTTCGATTAAGGCTCTCAATAAAAGAGTTCTTAATCAATTCAAAGAGATATATAGCGAACCAGAGTATGTGTTTAAGGCAGTGGCCACTGATGAGGCGCGCCAAGAAGTATTTAACTCAGTATTTCAGTCCGACCCGACCAAGCGTGGTTGGGATGACGGCGTCGCCTATATTACACCAGATAGTTTTGCTACTTTTATTTCCGCTATTGCCCTCGTGGGACAATTTGGCCCCAATAAAAAGGCCGGAGCATCTGAGTACCCGGGCCCCAAATTTATGACAATGGCCCCGGGCCCGTTCGGGAATAAAAATTGGCCCCAATTTATTCCTCTTGAAACCGTCCAATACAGCAAGATCAATAACTATAAATATTGGTATTGGGTGTCAACGGCCGCTATTGCTGCGAGCAGTTCGCCGAATTTCTTTGCCCCCGGCGCAACTTCTGATACCCCGAGCGCCTTCGACGACACCTGGCAAGAGGTCGGGACCCTAGAGGACATCCAGGCACCCTATACAACGGAACCCCTCTTTACAAAACTTCCCGAAGATCATACCTACGGCCGATTTGATGTCGGACTTCTCGGCGCGAAGACGACTAGTACTTACTACCATTCCCCCGAGGGCAAGTATTTCCGTATCGGCCTCGATAATGTCCCTGCCCGCGGCGTACCGGCTTCCTGGAGCGCGAAGTGGGCTATCAACACCAACGAATTTGTAAATCGCATCGCCCGCAACTACCCGAAGAAGATTGAACAAGCGTTTCTGCCTCTGTTGCAAAAGCTCATGCAGAATGATCCTGATGTTGAAGTCGACACCAATCCCAATGATGAACCCGATGGATCCGAATATGGCGAAGGCGCTGCACCACCGCCCAGTTATGTACAGAGCCCCTCAGATCTGGCACCGGTTGATCTCCAGTGTTTCTTATTTGAAAATATCCGCCTCTTAACCGACCGCGCTCAGGAAGCTCGCGATCCTAATAAAGGAGGAGAAGCATTCCAGCACTTTAGTATGCTTAATGGAGGGAAAGGTACCCCCGGTAATTTAATTTCTTATTTGCAAGCGGGCGACAACGCCGCCGGCACCGCATTTTTGAATATTTGCCCCGATGTGTATGCTCTTCTTACCCCCTTTATGAAATTTTATCGCGTGGACTACAAGGATGAGGACAAGCTTAAACCCTATAAAGAAACTAGAATTCCCTTTCCCAACTTCATCAACCCGAGTGATATTGAGAATATCACCAAGTTTAAATGGGGTCGATTCAGGGGCGCTGGCATTAAATCCTTTTCGTGGAAACTTGATGGCGTCCAGCCTGCCGAAGTGGAAAACAATATTTCCGCCAATTTAAATATTTACTTTCAGACTCTCCAGGATATGTTCTCCCTTAATTGGAAGGACGGCCGCGCCCAAGCGGGCATCCCCAATCAGGCCGGCTATTTGGATTTGATTATTGGGTCCGGTACATCTTTCCGTGGCGAAGGGGAGCAAATTGATTCGTCGGCTCTGGGCGAATCAGTCGCCTGTGATGCCATCAATGAGCGGTATAAAGGAGAAAATTTTAGAATTAAAGCGGTGGTAGGCTGGTCGGTACCCGAAGGCTTTAAGAAGGCTTGCGCCGCCATGGGTGTAGATAGCATCCAAGCCAACTCCCTAAGAGAAGCAATTAAGAAAGCCAAGACGGCACTCTATCTTCAGATTGTGTCCCACAACGTAACCTTCAACGAAGACGGCTCCGTCGATCTCTCTATTGATTATCAAGCGGCCCTCTCTGGGATCCTCCGGGCCCCCAGTGCGGACCTTTTTATCGGGAAAGATGTATATACCCTGGAAACTGAGGATATCAAGACAAAGATCGCCCAAGAACGGAAGCGCCTCAGCAATCGCGGTACCGACTCAAGCCCCAAACTAGAAGAGCTGCTTAAGAAGAAAGCGTCTCTTTCCTCCCGAAATCGGGCTGCCAAATATAAGAAGTTCCTGGCCGGCCTGTATAATAGCGGCCGCGTTTACGTCATGCCTATCGGCCCCGACATGTGGCAATCCGGGCTGTTAAGAGATATGGGAGTCGACGAACGGGCCCGAGAATCTATTAAAAGAATCACCAACCAGCTGAATCCCGACTCCGACCCGGCGATTTCGGGCAGACCTTTTCCCGCTAATCACATCAATATGGATGGTATCAACAGGCTAGCCGACCATCAGGCCGCCCGGAATGCGGACGAACCCGGCGACGATGCTGAAACTGAAGTGGAGAGGGTAAATCGACACTTCTTTGAACAGTTCCTCCTATCGGCCAGCCCCGCCTACCGACAGAACCTTATACAAATACCCTTTATATATTTTGGAGATCTGGTGGATTGGATTTTAGATGAATTGAGTCACGTGAGTGATAATAGTTTTAACTTTTATATGGCAGAGACGGAACTCCTCGACCCCCTCCGCGCACATCAGGTGCGAGAAATTCAACTTAGTTGTCCGAACATGCCAGGTGAACTCATTTGGGAAGAATTAGAAAATTTGGATCCTATGCGTTTTGGAAATCTCCTGAGGGAGGCCACTGGTAATGAGGTCATGCTGCGAACCAATATAGCGCACATCCCCATCTCTATAAAATATTTTCAAGAATGGTTCGTCAACAATGTGGTGAGACCACAGAGAGAAATATACCCACTTCTTAAGTTTATGAAGGACATGTGCTCAGGTATCATCGGAAAGGCGTTTGGTAATATATGCTTTAACAAGAGCCTCCCGACCCAAGTTAAGTTTGATACCTCTATTTTTACGCAGAAAGGCACACGCCGCCTAGGCGAAGATGTGGGTCAGATCTACCGCGACTCGTTTAAGAGGAATATTGATGAAGGTCGAAAGGTTGCTGCCTCCTCAGCCGGTGGCCATGCCACCTCCCCCGCACTTGTACTCTACTCTGTTGATTCTAAGCCGGCCGCTGAGGGCAAACGCGGAGAAGATCATGAGCAGGGAATCTATCACTATGCTATGGGCGCCCGATGTGGGCTAGCCAAAAAGATTTCCTTCAACCGGGTTGACCAACCTTATTTGCGCGAAGCGCGCATCGCCAGGGTGGGCGCCCTAGGCGCCGAACAGCTACGTGAACTTTATACGGTCGAGATCGACATGGTGGGGAATACCCTCCATAAGAACGGTCAATATCTTTATGTAGAACCGATCACTATTGGGTCGGGCGCAGGCTTCAATCGCAGTGCTACAACAAATCTCGCACAGCGTCTGGGTTTTGGCGGCTATTACCTAATTACTTCGGTGGCGAGTTCTATTTCTGACGCCGGCTTTGATGTGCAGGTCTCCGCTCTTCAAGAGGGGATTAAATTTAGCTCCGGCACCGCGGGCAACGAGTTTAGAACGGTCTCGGGCAATGACTATATTTATACGGGCGAAGGAACGCCCCCGACAATCCTATAGGAGAGAGGAACAAAAACATGGCGCGCCAAAGAAACAAAGCATTCCTCGCCGACCTCACGGTGTATGACATAACCCACCCGGTGGGGAGTAATGCGTTGAGCCCCAGGGCCAAATTCTATCAGCGCACCATTTACGAAAGAAATGTTTATCCTTCTTCCTTGACTCAGCCCATGGATACGTGGTATAGTAAGAATCTATTTGGAAGAGTAGATAGGCTTCAATATACGATTGTACCTAAGGAGGGGGCTGTAACACCTGTGCAAAATGCTGCGAACCCTAATGTTTATTGTTTAGGATTCGTCAACGACGCATTTAGGGATTTTGTCGCACACATGAAGAAAGCCTCTATTACTAACTGTTTGGATCCCAAGGGTAATTCGGAGATCATTAGCCCGGAGGCGGTGATGGGATGGTCCTCTCCGACACAGTTGTGGAATAACTATAAGTCGGGGATCATCCAGGCCTATATTCGCGCCTTCCGCCCCAATCCTCGCAAATTAATTAAAAACTATAGCGACTTTAAGCCCAATTTTATTGCCTACTTAAAACAAATTGCCAAAATGTCTGCGCTAACGAAGACAAACTTGTTCTTAACCAATCAAGTTAATCCTTTTATGGGAGGACTTACACTTTCCATCAGTGGTGCGGACTGCGGCGCTGATGAGAATAAGTACACCAACTGGATTAAGGACCCTAATTACACCTTTTATGTACAGGCGGCAAAGAAATTTGGTTTTGCCGTTAACAAGAACATGCCATGGCAACTATCGGCTGATCTGTTTACGGATGCCATACAGAAATACATTTCCGGCTATCGCTACTCAGCTAGTGGGGTGCGTATAGAGGATATCACCACGGCCACCAACCCTCTCGATACTTTTGTGGATGAGGTTTCGGTGGATCCGTCCAACTTCTTTGATGCATTTTATAATAGAGCCTACGTAAGCGACCTAGAGGATCTGAATGATTTCGTTTTAGATGCATATCTTCAGTTCTCGGACACTCTTCCTAACTATTCGGAGGAATCGACTAAGTATCTGCCTGCGTGTGACAATGTCCTGGTCACGAAACACTACATGCGCGAGCAACTATATACTCGCCGTCCCCGACTAGCCGCCAAAGAGTTACTGGACTTATACATCGATATTAGATTTCTGGAGGCGCGAGAGCCCACAGATATTACTTTATTGGTCATTCGCCATCGTACTTATGAGCTGTATCGCCACCGCCTGTCGGCCGGCGACAGTCGTACTGAGGCCCTAGGAGAACCATTGCGCTACATCAACTCTCTTTTCAAAAATTATGTCTATCCCACCACCTATACTAACATTAATCCGTCTTATTATGTTGACAGCCGCGGCTCAAGTGATATAATAGATACAGCGGGTGAGATTAGCTTTGCCACATCCGGTGTTGCGCCGGGAGGAAACTCTGGTCCCACCTCCTATTAAATGGGAGAAACATGCTGTTTCAAATTTTAGACACTAAGGGCGATTGCGCTGGCTATTATGCCAATAATTTTATTTATCCGGGAGTCGACCCACCACTTGAGGGTGCCACGTGGGATTATTCTCCCCATCTACAGGGCAATAGGCATGAGTTAGGGCGCCTCTACGCCGCCGGAGCGACGCTTACAGACGTTTGTCCGCCGGATATGAAGGAAGACTGGGAAAAGATCAAGAAGACGCTTAGATCGTGTCTCAAGGCCTTTGATACTTCTGCCCTTTCACTAGAGGATAATTGTTTTTACGATGTGCTGCCGGAATATTTCCTATACCAGTACCTAGAAGCCAAGAATAAGATTACCCAACACGCCCTTGAGACCCTTCCACGCCCCGCCAATTATAATTTTATGCATAACCTTGTAGAGATGCTCTCGGACATTCGATCGCGCCACGTGAGCGTCGATGTGGGCCCCATTAAACATCTTCTGAGTAGCGTTCGTGGGCAGAATTTTCATCGTACTTTGCGTTCAGTAAAACATGCTTGCGATTACAACGCCTGGGGAACCATAACAGGTCGGCTAGCCACGAGCCCCAATAGTTTTCCCATCCTTACCATGAACAAGGAATTCCGCGCCTGCATTAAACCAAAGAACGATTGGCTTGTGGAACTTGATTTCAACGCGGCCGAGTTACGTACGCTGTTGGCGCTCTCCGGAGAGGAGCAGCCTCCAAACGACATTCATGACTGGAATGTGAAGAATGTTTTTGATGGCAACCTGACCCGAGAGGAGGCCAAGGTGCAAACCTTCGCGTGGTTGTATTCTAGTAAGGAAAACAAGGACTTAGAGCGCCTCTACAACAAGGATTTGGTGCGGAATAAGTACTGGGATGGCTTAAAAATTGAGACAGATTATGGTAGAATAATAGAGAATGTAGATGAGCACCATGCTCTCAACTACATCGTTCAGAGCACCACAATTGATATGGTGCACGAGCAGGCTTACAAAGTCTATGAGCTTTTGAAGGGGAGAAAAAGCCACATCGCATTTCTTATTCACGACGCTGTGTATATCGACCTCGCCGAAGAGGATCGCT
>Ga0208299_1001056_pt1 | contig 21826 bp, 29 predicted proteins | sample 15_taG_FD_184089 | JGI IMG/M metagenome (GOLD analysis project Ga0208299, IMG submission 184089) | Marine viral communities from the Subarctic Pacific Ocean - 15_ETSP_OMZ_AT15312 metaG (SPAdes) (version 2) | ecosystem: Environmental > Aquatic > Marine > Oceanic | place: Pacific Ocean | collected...
TACGGGGCACGAAGTCTTCGGGTCCGAAGATTGTGGGCGTAGTTTGTAGCGGCACATAGGGTGCATATACATAACCAGATTCAAGGAAACTTGAACCTCTACGACCAACAAGGATCACGTTGCGAAGGAAGTACGGATCAACAATGACATCGAACTTCTTGCTAAGCGAACCAGTCTTCACTGCACCAACAGAACCCTTCTCATCATCATGTGTGACGGAAGCTCTGAAGCCGGCTGTGAATTCTAGGATGTTAGCAACTTCGGGAGAGCATACAATGAAGTTAGCTCCGCCGCGAAGGGTCTTGCGGTGAATCTGAGCAGAAACATCGTTGATTGTCTCAACGAGAGTCTCATACCATTCACTCACAGTACCAGTGAAGTCGGGAGCCGCTGAGGACGCACCGATTTCTGCACCTGTTGTGCGATTAACAAACAGACCTGGAGAACGAGCCCAGTAGTATGTTGCAGCTGTTGCACCATTTACTAGGTCAGATAGGATCTCGCGATCAATCTCAAGAGCGATTTGCTCAGAGAGAATGCTTGTAAGCTCAACCTCGGCATCAAGGTTGTGGTAGGCGTTAAGGTCTTGACCTAACTCCGGTGTCCACTTAGCCTTGAGCTTCTTGGTTTGCGCTGTAATCGCAATACTATCGACCTTGATGTCGATCTCTGGGATATTCTTCTCTGCTTCGAGACCCCACTCAGCTTGACCAACAACACCACCTAGAGCGCTAGCGTTAGTTAGATCATCTGTTTGGGCCCAGGAAACCGTGTTTAGGGCTGAGGTAAGCTGAGACAGAACAAGAACGCCCTGTCCCGTTGCATCCACTGCGTCAGTGCTGGCTGCTCCATCAACACCAACACCAACAAAAGTCAATTCTAGACGTGTGCCGGCTGCATTTTTGCGAGTTTGGCGGCGTACCAAGCGAGCCATGGGGGCGCCGGCTTTGTCTTCCAAAATACCATTGCCTTCGCTACTGGAGACGTTGAATGACTGTGGCCCCTGTGTATTAACCTGATCTAGACCAGATATCAACACCGACACTACTGTAGCCACCGTTGAGCCAGAGACAAAGTCTGCGTCATAACGTGTTGCCTTGGTGACCGCTGTGTTCCACCCAAAGACGCCGTTTTGGACAGCTTGTGGTGTTAAAGTTATAGCGCTGGCAAGAGCTGAACCAGTCGGAGAGGAATAACCGTTATTAAGGTTATATCCGCCGCCGGCGTCACCCAGCTGTTGAGCCAGATCGATACCATCGGCGATTCCCTTACCAACTTGGTTTCCACCATACAACGAACTAGATAGATCGTATCCTAGGCGAGATTCTGTCGTAGGGAAATCACCTGATTCCTGGCTGCCTGTGAAGTCGAGGAAGAAGATGAGGCCGGATGGCAGACTCATCGGCTGAACACTAACGAGATCGTTAGCGATAAGCCCTGCGAAAACACGACGAACAATCGGGAATGCAACGGCCGCAAAGCCCTCAACATCTCCACCTGCCATCGATGAACTTTCACGTAGAAGCTCTTTAGCTTGGTTCTCAAGCAAACGAGCCATAGTTTGACGGGAGCGATCCTTATCTATTCCTTCGAGTAGACCGGTCTTTTCCCATTTTTGTAATAAAGCATGACCTTCGGCACGGACATCACGATTGATGACACCTTCAGTCAGCCTTTCAATAATACTAGACATTTAAAATTACCTCCTTATATTTATAGTTATTTTATTCCAGCTAGTCTCTTCATCCTCTCTTGGAGAGGATCAGAGGGTGCGCTCTCTTGACGAGTCGCACGTAACATAGTAGAACGTTTTGATATTGCTTCGCTCAGTGATTGTGGTCGCCTCTCTGTAGGAGATGACTCCACTGTGCTTTGAAGTGTTTCAAATACTGTCCTTGCTTCTGCTACTGAACCGACGCTAGAAATCGCTTCGACAATTTTATCTTTTTGTCGCTCATTTAGGGAGGTATTTCGTAAAATACGGTTCGTGTAAAGCAAGCGAGCATTAGAAAGATTTACATCTTGTAATCCTTCCTGTAACTCTTGTACTGCTTGCTTATACTTTGTGTTTTGCTCTTTGACTTGGTTATTTTCAAAAACCAACTCTTCTTGAGCTTTCTTCAAATCTTTTAAATCTTGTGCGAGATCGGTGGAACGGCGGTGTGCTAGCTCCTTCTCCATTTCCCACTTGACACTTTCTGCTGGGCGGCCGGCCCAGCCAGATAGGTCTGCACCCATATCAACTGTGAGCTTCTCTACGATTGCATTTGTCAAATCGTCGATACGGAGAGCTTCTGTTTGTGTATCGTCTTCTTCAGTCACGGTCTCCTCGGATATTTCTTCTTCTTGTACTTCTTCGGTAGATTCTTCGACAACTTCATCGTCTTCAGACATAATGTTTTGAATGTCTTCTTCGGTAAGCTCGATCTCTTCTTCATTGACCGCGGCATCCAGTTCTTTGAGTGCTTCTTGTAGGGCACCCAGATTAATTTCTACTTCGTTGCTATCGCCGACATTAGAGAATTTGTCCAAGTGCTCTCCAGTGTGGGCAGATAAACCATCGGTTGCTGATAGTTCGACGTCATTCTCGGTGATATCTTCAGATGTGACTTCAGGGGCGCCCAGATCATCAGATGGCATGCCGATGTCGGCCACTGGCTCTTCTATGTCCAGCATTGGCTCCTCAAGTTCAATTAATTTATCTAATGTTTCGCGTACTTCGTTAGAATACTTTTCTATAATCGATGATTCTGCGTTTTTTAGAGCCGCCTCTCTCAAGGCCCGGGCATCTACAATCGCCTCTTTAAGCAAGCTAGACATAAATAAAATAACTCCTGAAATAATAGTGTTGCAAAATAAATAGTATTATTGTGATAGAAAACCCATTTATATTCTGCAGATTGTGTTGTGTTTGTGTTTAGTTGGGTTCTTTTTACCAAAATTCAAGCCCGATCTGTCACTGGGCTCGGTGTTACCATGGTGTATCTGGCTATTCTGCATATATAGTTTCTTTAAAGTATAATCTATTCAGATAGCGTTGAATGGATAAGTTACCGATTCTCATAAAGAGGGGTGTCTCCATTATTCGCAATGATTGCAGCAACACCGGACGCATCAACTGTGATACTATCACCCCCTCGCACAGTCATGGTGTCCGATGATGCTATTAAACCATTTAAATTTAATCTTTTCCTTTTTATACTAAATTAGATGCCAGTTTATACCGTCCGAATGTACTGTTAGTGATTCGTACAATGATGTGACGCTCTTTGTAGCATCTCCATCGTAAATAGTGTTATCATCGTTGTTAGGTTCCCTTTGTGCCGATGATCCACCAATTTGTTCCATCTGACTGCAGGGTTCTAGATGAATAGTTAACTTTTATTATTAGTTCTTCTTTAAAATCTATTGCTCCCTCGCTAACTTTGAGTTTTACCGGATGAGAGCGTAGGTTATACTTATCAGTGTTTGTTTTTTTAATATTTAAAATTCGGCCCCTATGATTGCATGCGGGTGGTAGCACTACAGTTATGGGATTTTTTTCTGCGTCACATAATATTGTATAGTCGTTATTTCTCACCTCATATATCTTGTCTCTTGTTCGATTTATATTTTTTGAGACGGCGCCGGCACAATTCAAAGAGCCTTCAATGTTTATATTTTCTGTATTTATTTTTCCATCGACTCTCAAAATAGAACTATCAATATCATAAGAAAACGAAGGGGAAGAGGCTAATCCAGCCGGGCCTTTAACTTGTATTTCATTTTTTAATCCTGAAGCATGTGATATTTTATTTTTAATATAATTGTCATATAAATTAGATAAAGTGGTGCTATTCACTGAGCCACGCGATATGTCCGAAACCAGCAAAACATCGTGGTCGCTCAGGTTTTGACCCTCTGTGTTGATTGGGCTCGTCTTGACAAGATCTACTACTAATTTGTTTGATTTTATTGATAAAGCGCTGTCTATCCCTATCGAAACCGCCACGCCCTCTTCACTCACTTTGATGCCATCGCATGCTTTAAGTTGCAAGCGGCCGCGGATGTTGTTCAGACCTGGGCCGTGCTGTATATAATCTGCAGCAATCTTCCCCGAGAACCGATTTGCCGGCAAGTTTATCAGATCTTCTGCGGAACCAATAAACTTTTTAGCTCGTACTGCAGTGGTCGATAATTCTTGTCCGTTAAACAAAAGATTATAGTCGGCGACAGCGGTTGTGTCAGAGCTTCGAAGCAGGACGGCGCCTGGAACGGTTCCTTTAATCTTTGTTATTGCTACATCTTTCATAGTCGCGCAGGGGCTTTGAGAATCTGTGTCATAGAATATGCTGGCGCTGATGGTGCTCTTAAATACCTTTACCCCTTCTATCTCTTGATCTCCATATTGATCGACGGAGCCCTCGACCACACCTTTCAATACATTATAAGCCATATTCTACCTCTTCTCCAATAAATAGCTTGTTTTTCTATTAACCTCCACAAAAAAGAGGATGCCTCCCAAAAGGGAGGCATCCAAGGTTTAAATACAAAGTATTCAAGCCAATTGGGGATATCTTAGGAGATCGCCCACTTGTCACTACCAAGATAGGTAAGTGTAATAGCACCGTTATCGGAACTCAGGACAACTGATGTTTGACCATCAATTGTTTGTGAGCCGGCACGAAGAACTGTAAGTGCATACGTGCTAGCGTTCGAAGGAGCCTTGACTACAACCTTGTCACCTGCGTCTGGGCTTGCTGGACATGTCCAGGTGCGCACAGCCGAGAAGACTGCAGAAGAATAGTTAAACCCTTCTACCATAGATGCAGCAGCATCACCGATGTTGTTCGGTGTTGGTGAAGCGTCAGAAGACAGAACACCATTGGTGGCGGTAAGGCCGGTACCAGCTATAGCAGCAATAAAATCAGCGATGCTTTCCTTCTTGGAAACATTACTGTCGTTGGCGTCGACGATAGCAAAGCTATCACTAGCGACATCAATAGTAGCAGCAGTCAACTCGTTAATGTCGAGAGCTAACTCACCACTACCAGCGACTAGACCCACTCCGGCCATCGCAGTAACAAAGTCAGCAATACTTTCCTTCTTTGTACTGTCATCAGTAGCATCGATGAAAGCAATACTGTCAGCAGCGACCGATACAGCAGCAGCAGCAAGATCGTCGAGATCAACGGCAAGGTCGCTCACAGCGGCACTGCCGTCGTAAGACGTCATTGCGAGGCCAGAGTTACCAGCTTTAGCAAGAGCATTGGTGAGCGTAGCAGTAAGAGTACCGCCAGCAACAGTAAGAACATTACCCGCTTGAGTCATGGTCATATCACCACTATCCCAGTTGATAACACCACCTTCTGCAAGGAACAGATCACTGAATGCTGTACCAGCAGCACCAAGAACCGCGCCATCATTGGCGTCGGGCATGATACTAGTGTTAGCAGTCAAGACAGTGAATGTACCAGCGGCGGCGGAGGCGCCACCAATAACCACTGCATCAGCCGTACCACCATTGATATCAACGGTGGTAACGGTACCAAGATCGGCAACAGTCTTGCCGGCATTGGTCCAGTTAGCATTGAAAGAACTAATTGCCAATTGACCAGCATTGGTAAGACCGTAAGCACCCACTTGTAGCGAACTACCAGTTATACCAGTAGAAGCTGATAGGCTTGTACCATTAACTTGTCCAGCGGCGCCGTAGATTACAGCTTTGCTATTAACAACTGTGGCCGCGACGGAAGTGTCGAGCAAGTTGAGTTCAGCAGCAGTTGATGTAATATCAGCAAGCTTTTGAAGATCGGCGGCCGAAAGGTCGTCGTTATCGAGATAGTTGATCTCGGCTGCAGTAGCAGTGAGAGCAGCTAGTTTTGTGATATCGGCGGCTGTTAGGGCGTCGTTATCGAGATAGTTAAGTTCTGCTGCGGTAGCAGTAACTAAAGTACCATTGTAGTTGATTGCATCGAGGTACGCGGTACCATCAATATACAAGTCTTTCCATTTAGCACCGGAAACACCAAGGTCGAACGCGTCGTCGTTGCTTGGGGCCATAGTACCACTGAGGATTGCATCAGTCATTTGAAATTTATAAGCCATTTTTAAAAACCCTCCATATTATAAGTTTTAATTTGGTTTGTTTGGATAAGATAAAGCACAGCTATTCACCGCCTTGCTAAAAGCAAGAGCAATGCCAAGCCCATCCGCTTATAAGTAGTGCTTTTATGCTTGTTGTTCTCTAACAAATAAAGTATTTGTTTGTGCCGTTGCAATAAAGCGAGATCGCTGCATAGGGTGATTGTAAAAGTACTTGATTTTGGCCGTCGATAGTTTGTGATCCGGAGGCTAAAATAGTGATAAAATTAGTGTTTGCTGCTCCGGCCTCATCCTTTACAACATATGTTTGGCCGTCAGACACGGTGGCAGCATCCGGCAGCCGCAAGGAAATTGTACCACCAGTTGAATCAACCCCGATATAATAGTCTGTGAGCGAGGCTGTGTAAGTGGTGGTGATGCTTGTGCGGTTTAATTTTAGCCCGCAAGTCATCTTCAGAATATTACTTTGGAATAGTAAATTTGCGGATCCAGTTAGATCATTGTCAGTATCATGTAATTGTAGTGAATAAACCGGCCCAGCAGCGGTGGCGCCGGCACTTGGTAAGTTTGTTATACCAGAGCCGTCTCCATAAAGAAAAGACGCTGACAGACCTACACTGGCCGTTATAGCGCCGACGACGTTTAGGACGTTGGATGTGCCATTAAATGTTAAGTTGCTCTCACAGGTTAGTGTGTTAGCATCTCCACCAACGTTACTAAGCAAAGAGTTGTCAGTTGCATTTGCAACCCGGGGAACATTAATAATGTTAGACCCGTCAGATGTACTAAGGTTGCCAGATAATATATTTCCAACTATTAGATCACCAGGAATATATTCCTGTGCTGCTACTAAAGTCCCTGATACCGCATTATACGCCATTCACCGTGGTCTCCCCAATGTAATTAGAAGACAAACCAGTTGCTGCCATTGGAGTATAGACTGATTGCGGGGGCTGAACCGGTCAAAATATAGTATAGCTCATTGTCTATTGTATAGCCAACCGAGGCAGAGAGGGTTATCTTCCCTGCTACTCTACCTACGTATTCATCTTTAACTATTAAGATACTACCGGATCCAAACTGTGAAGCACTGGGGATTAATATATTAGTATTGCTAGTGCTCGGAACACCAATTATATAATCGGATACTGATGCCGTGTATGAAGTACCCGCAACTCTAGTATAGTTGCCGCCGAAGCCTTTCACAAATACTTGTTGAGAATAGGCGCTAGCCGTCAGAATTGGTATCCCGCTAGCATTCGCAACCACAAAACTACCTGTTCGGATATGAACATCGTCGTTGCTGTTACCAAAATTAGTCGAGCCAGTTGCGCCAATCTGAGTTATATTCTCAATGTGATAGCTACTAGCTGATATGGCGCCGGTAACGACAAGGGTGCCGGTAAGGTATAGGGTGTGCCCAGAGCGGCCAGCGACAGCGGAGCCTGTATAATACGTCAGATATGCAGATCCAGTGGTAGCGCCACCGGACTCAGTAATAAACTGGATCGAGTGTGCGGGCCCGGCGGATCCTGACCCCGTGTTGTTATCGCAACCTACATATGCCCAACCAAATGTTGCCATGGATCAGACCCCTGGCTCGCCGGCCCAATTCTCTCCACTATCCGTAGAAACTTTATCTGCAGATATAGCTGTAAGTCCCGCCACCACATCGACTATGGCCGCATTGCCGTCGACGGCGCTTTTTATCCAAATAGCTGACACCTTTACCTCAAGTCGAGGGCTAGTTGTATTGGCTGCAACTGTAAAATAGTTTGATCCACTAGTGCCAGATGTGGAGAACCCAACCTTTACAGCATTTCCAGATGTATTGGTTATCACTATCCATCTAGTGACTTTCGGAAATGCTATTCTCGCGGCGGTGTTGGTTGATGTATTGCCCCCACTACACCATGGCTGGCCGCTCGATTGGAATGCCCCAACGTGGTTTAGGCCTGGTGATAAGTTCCAACTTCCCATTATATAACTCCTGTTTTAAACGTGATCATTGTAAATAGTCATCTTTTTGTTCTATTGCGCCTTTCTTTTGCTCTTAATCTCTTTCGTTCTTCACTTTTACGAAAGCGCTCTGCTTTTATTCTTTTTTCTTTTTTCTTAACGGATGGTTTTTTATAACGTCTTCGATCCTTAACCTCTTCTACTATCTTTTCTTTTTTTACTTTCTTAAGAAATCGACGAATCATTCTTTCATGGTTGCCGCGGCACTCTTTTGCCTCCACACTCACATTGTTTTTTTTCATTTCATTGCATCCCACATTCTTGAGGCGCCTGGAATGAGGGTGCTAATATCTACTCCTGGGTCGTTGGGGGCTCCAAGCTCTACTGCACCAGAGGAATCACCTTCGTTGGTTGCTTCGCGGTTAGTGAGTGCCGAGGTGCCCTCAAAGAGATTTACACCGTTATAAGCGTCGGCGCCGATCGCATCCATCAGTTCTTTTCTTTTCTTTAGATTTTTTTGACGATCGTTCGTTGCTTTCTTTTGAGACACTTTCTGGATAAGTGGGCGTGAGGGCTTTGAAGATACCCTTTGTTCTACAATAAGTGTATCTTGTAATCCTTTCGCTACCTCTGATACTACATTTGAAAGTATCCCTTCTTCTACGAGTGTCTCGTAAATGCACTCTTTAACTATCGGTTTGATCAGGCTCTTTAATTCTTTCTTATTCATCTAAGGCCTCATTTAAAAGTTGTTCAATTTTATTTGCCTTAGCGGTCATGCGGGCTAGACGTTCGCGAGCTTCCTTGATCATAAAGGCCTCTGGCGTCGATGGCTCTGATACAAAGTCAAAACAAATAAGCTGAAAGTCATCCTGGACATATGTTTTTCCGCCCTTGTTTTCCACTGAGCCCATGCCTCGTGATGAAATTCCCAGTTTAACACCTGATTCTACCAGGGATTTAAGAACTTCTCCTGATGGAGTGTCGAGCACTCTTACTTTTCCCATCACAGAGTCGCTATCCATCCAAATAGCCGTCACTAAGTGCGAGGCGTTCTTTAAATTGATTACTGAATCATCTGGGTGATCTAGTTCGCCGAGGGCGCGGCTGTCTCTAACTAACTTTTCATAGTTTTTTACTTCCCTAGCTAACACATTGTAAGGATAAATTCTTCCATTTCCATTTTCTGTGTCTGCTTGTTGTAGTTTTCCCGTTAGAATCATGCCGCCCGATGTAACAAAGCGCTTTTCATCTTCTGTCAGGAGATCTTGACAAACACCACCCTCGCAGAGTTCATAATACTCTCGCAATAAAGTTTTGCTCATAGCTAAGAGCCCTTACAACAGCGGCGAACTGGCTGTAGCATCCACTTTGTTGTCCAAATGTCTGTGTTCATGTTTTATTCCCTCATCTCCAAAAACCATGTTGAAGATATATGATGTTCCTGATGACAACCACCCTAAAAGAAGGGCGTTTATAATTGTTGTATCAAAATTAAATAGTTCTGTGTGTGGAGAAAGTAGCATTAAAAGGCAGCCTACATGAAATCCCATGCACATGGGACATTTGAAAAGCTTACCCAGCTTTCCTTTGGTGGGCTTTATTCTGTCAAATATTGTACCATACACAATGATTTGTGTTAAACCATAAGCACACAGTATAAAGGTTATTAGTTCCATTATTATAGCGTATATAGATAATTTAGTGAGTAGGGGTCTCTTATAAAGCCTTTCTTCATAGAACCCTTCTCAGTTGAGTGCGGTACTTCGCCAAGCTCGGTGGAGTCTGCTTTTTCTGGTTCTATCTTTTGATCGTCATCCATTGAAATTATCGCTTCGACCGATTCAAAATATGGTCGTTCTTCCTCAATAAAGGATGAGATATTTATTAATGCCAGCTTAGGAGCCAGAGATGTGTCTTCCTCTGACACTTCTAAACTCCCCTCTAAGGAGCCATAAAATGCGCCGGCCTGGACAGACTCTAATATAATGATTCCTTTCTTATGTAGGTGAGCAAATAGTCTGTTCTGGGCGCCATACACTAAGTCAGTCATTGTGTCTTTAGGAAATAAGATGATTTTATTTTTTTTCGGGGATACAACGATGTCCATGTCGCCGTGATCGAAGATCATAAAATCCCCTGCCAAGCTTTTACGAATATCAAGTTCTAATACTACCTTTGATTCTTTAGCAGCATCACCGATCTTAATCGTTATTGACATTTGTGCTGATTTCCTTTACCAAGCTTTGGGTTCTTAAGATAGATAAAAGCTTTTCGTCATTGATAGTGCTTTCTTTTAGATTGCTTAAGTTGCCGATGAGCCTATTTGTTTTTTCAATCACTTCTGAATCTTCCGGGTTGGCAACAGTCAAGGATGCGCTTAGTGCCTCCTTTAGCCTCGCCACCTCATCGTTTAAAAACACTTTGAGTTGGACCGCGTTATCTGAAAACGAAGAAACATAATATCCTAAAAGGTCTTTTTGTTCTTCTAAGAGCGAGTCATCGTATTTGTCATTGAATTTTCTGACAAATGTTTTATAGATCATATTATCTATTTCTTTATCTTCCATATTTTTTGGTAATGGAGCCGTCATTACTTCTGCGACTTGGCTTTCCAACATTACCCTCTTCTTGGGTGTCACATCATTCGAAAAAATCTGAGCTATTGAGGCTAGAGTCTTGTAGTTCGGAACAAAGTTTCCAAATACCGAAGAGGATACGTCTTTGTTGATATCATTAATCAAGTCTGTTTGTTGTTTAAAAAGATCATCCGGGTCAATAAGTATTTTTTGATTTCTAGATTCCTTTATTATTTTTTCACACACAAATCGTTCTAAATTCTTACTCTCATATAAAGATCGATAACAATCTAGATCTTTCTTTAGACTCGTGTGTGGTCCAAAGTGTTTCTTTATAATATTGACTATAATATCTCGGCGGGAATGGTCTTCCTTTAAAATAGAAGCTGTTATTTCTCTGATAAGAGCTTCATATACAAATGCTGTATTTCGCTTTTTGTTGTATTTTGCTTTCATCTTTTTAATTATCCTTTTTCTTGTTTTTGTCATCTAGTTCGGTTATTAAACTTCGCACTGACTCGTTGACCAAAAATATCTTCTGTTCTTCGATGTTTTCTTCTAAACTATAAATAGGCTCTTGATGCTCTGGAATCCCGTAACCGAGTGTATTTAACGGACCAAGGCCTGGAAATATATTTCTGTTTCCAGGGCTACTCCTGCCTTTACCGTGCTGTGAAGCCATGGATCTGCTGCGGGGTCCAGTTCCCTTTCTCTTATCGTTCTTCCCGTTTTTCGCGTGATACTTTTCTCCCCTTCCATAAGTCCGGACATTTCTAGAGCCGGGGGGGACTGCAAGTAGCGATGATTCATCTTCAGGTGCTGCAGCTGGGTCTGCGTCTGCAGCCGGCATTTCTTCTGGGCCCAAATCAAGTTCGGCGCCCATGGGGTCTCCTAACTCATCTCCCATGTCGCCGCCGAGCATACCTCCAGTTTCGCCGGCTGCTGCAGCTTCGGCGACTGCTTGAAGGGCTGCGTCTTGTTTGCGATCAAAATACATTTCTCTCTGGTTCCGCACGAATTCCTCGCCGGACATAGAAAAGATATTTTCTGTAACCCATCGGCGTGAGAAGTATCCTTCTGTGGCAGATGCGGCGATATCAAATTTCTGTTTCCAGTGTTCTAATTCTTGTAATTCTGCGATCTTGGAAGGGTTGTTCAGAGATAATTCAAAGGCCAACAAATCATCGCCGCGGAAGCCTAGGGTATAAAGATGAATGATTCCAATTTTTTCTAGCTCAGAAATAATAACTCTTTGTAATCTTTGAACAGTCCTTGCGAATCTAATATCCTTTTGTGCCAACGTTGTTTTATCTTCTCCACCTTCCTCACCCATGGTTAAATATGACTGAGGAATTTTTAGAGCGGAGAAGAGCTTGTCGCGCAGATACTTGATATCATCAATTTGGGTAATGTTCTGAGCGCCTGCCAAAGTTTGGATATCTGTGGCTGACCCTGCTCGGATCGGAATAAAATAATCTTCTTCGATGCTCATTGGATTATATCTTAGATCGATGCGGCCATTCTCTGGATTGATTACTGAGTGTCTCTTTAGTGATGTAACTGTTTTTTCCATGAACTGTTCCACATCTTGCGGCGGGATAGCTCCTACATCGATTTTAAATACACGACGCTCTGAAGATCGAATAACTCGATAAGCCATCATAGCATCTTCCATAAGAGTTAATTGGCGCCAAATGCGTCGGGCTGGTTCCAGAACCGACGTGCCATACGGGGCGTGTTTGTCGTTACCCAAAATACGAAAGTGGGCCACTTGCCAATTTTCGAAGGTCATGCCGGCAGAGTTCCATTGATATTGGATGTAATTAGGGTTAGTGGAATCTTCTCCCTCTAGCCTTTCTATCTCAGTACTCGGTAGTGCTATAATTGACTTAACTCCATATTTGTCGTCGACGTCTAAATACAAGAAAAAATCCCCGTATTTACACATAGTTCTTGCCCATCCGAATAAGTTATATTCTACATTTAGAATGTTGCTATATAGTATATTAAGGATCGCTTTAAGTTCTTCATTCGGACACTTGATGTTGAGCATTGGTCGCAATTCAGAATATGTTGTCATTTCATCTGCGTAGATGTCCATGGAAGAGGCAATTTCTGGGGAGTATTCCATCTGGTCAAAATCAATGTAACGCTCTGTTCTTTTCTGATTAGCGATTGCATTTGTGGCTATCGTATCTAGCGGGTTATATACAGATTTTTTAAACTGCTGGCCAGATGCTGATTTGAATCTTGACGAAAACTTATCTAAATGTTGGCGTCTTATTCGCCGGCCGGACTGCGACCTATAGTTAATGATCGGTCCGGAGAATAATCTAGTTAATGCTTTGAATAACTTAGATTCTTTGTTTGCGGGATTTTTGCCGTAGTTAGCCATTTTGTTCTCACTTAATTATCCACTTATACTGTTCATATAAGTGTTTAGCTTCATTCATTTTATCAAAGATGCTATCTTTTTTGTAGCCCTCTTGACCTTTAATTTGTGTATTCATAGTAGTTTTTGTCATATATATTGCATCTAGAAACGCTTTTTGATAGTTCAACTCTCTAGCATTCACTTGAAGTGCTGTATCTCTCACCCAACAAGCAATCGCTAACGCCATAATTAAATCATCATGGTATCCTTTCATTGCTTGTGGGCGACCGTTCTTCCAAATAAAAGTCTTCATCTCATTAATTAAACGAGAGGAATATACTTTAATTAGTTTATTTCTGATAAACTCTTCTAATTTTGCAATAATCAAGGGGCGCGTCTTCATAGAAGTTGTGAATCCGGGGACGGCGCTATTCATGTGCTCAGCTTGATATTGTTCGATGTACTCGTGTGTTGATTTAATAGAATGATAAACGTTGGGATATTGATACTCGTTAATTAACTTATCTAATACCGAGTATCCGATATTATTATTCTCGACCACAAGCATTGCTGTTCCAAACTCGCGGCCGACACTATTGAGCATATTAGCATACATATCGAGTGTTGGCTTTCCTTGATATTCTCCTATAACCTCTAACGTTTCAAGTTTTAGAATGTGAAATGTGGAAAAGTCGGCGCCGTCGCCCCTAGAGACATCAGCCACCATAAGATAATTACAGGTTGGATCAAACTCTTCCCATATCCAGAAATTACGATCGAACCCAGTTCGATATTTTGGCTCTTTTACCATCGTCAATAACCAACTCATCTCGTCTGGGTCAATAATTGTTTCGCCAGATGTATTGAAGTTACATTCAAGCTCTTGTGCAATCTGTCGTTTTGACATGTTCTTGGTTTCTTTCTTAAACCAAGCATCGTCTCTGTCCGGGTGGACATCCCATGACAATGATGTTAAATGAAAATTGTTTGCTCCAGCTTCGGAGTCAGTACAGGTTTTATGAAACCAGTTCCCAACACCGTTAGGCGTACTTAGTGCAATACATCGACCACCAGTTGATAGCGTGGGATATAGACCGGTCCATAGTTCGTCTAAGCCTTCGATGTGTGCAGCTTCGTCGAGAACCAACAAAGACAGTGCCTCAGAACGGCCGGCATCACCGGATGTGGAGGTTGCCTTGATTGAAGAACCATTAGACAACTCAAACGAGGTTCTGTTATCCACACTGATAGTGGCGATCTTTAGCCAATCGGGCAGGTTGCGCATGATATTCTTGACTTTCTTTACAAGGTTTCCTGCTGTCGCGAACTTGGTTGCCATGACAAGGATGGCCTTATCACGGTGGAAAAGCATCATCCAAACGATATAACCTGCAGTGATGGTCGATATACCTAACTGCCTGGCTTTTAGAATGACGTTAAACCGATAGTCGTTAAAATCTTTTAAGAGTTCATCTTGGAACTCATATGTATCAAACAAGATTAGCCCGTGAAGCGGGTGTGATATCCGTGCGTAAGTTTTTAGAAAATACGAAGGGTCTTTACCACATCTGAGTATTTCTTTAACGCGTTGTTTTTTATCTAATTGAAAGCTCATGCATCTTCATTTTCTGATTGCATATCCAATAATTCTTCTATCACGTCGTAGTGTATTTCTTTCATCATTTCTATGTCGCCTATGCCTTCATCCTCAATTAGTTTCCATAGCATCTGGTTTGCTTTCTCGGGGGTGGCTGACATTGTTGCTTCATTTGCTCTGCCGCCGGCGTCCCAAACTTTCTGTGCTATTTCTCTGCGTAACGGAACAAATCCTTCGCCGTACTCGTTACTCAAATCGTGAAAGAATCCCTCTTGTAAAACCTCGCGTATAAGATCTTGTAAGTCATTTATTTTAAACTCTGGGAAAAATCCTTTTACTTGGGCTTGCCCATCGGCGCCGCGGGTATATAAAGTGGGTGCGGCAGCATCCTCTTCAGCATCACTCATTTCAACGCCGGGGATCTTCTCAAAGACCGCTTGAAACAAGTCAGCTACTTCTTCTGGCGGCAGGTCTTGGATTAAAGCAGCTAACTGATCCTTAAGATCTGGCCCAGAGTCACTTTGGAAACCACTATATTCACTCTCAGGGGCGACGTCATGTGGAGAATCCATCGGATATGTGTCACTATTATCTCTCTCTTCTGGTTTGGGGACGTCCGGAGGCGGTGGTATTTTGCGCCCATCAGCGTCCATCCAGTCGGGCCGAGGGGCGCCCTTAATGTGTGCGATTAAATCATCAACCTTGCTCTCGCTGATCTGAAGACCGCCATCTTTAAGATATTCTTCAAGAACAATGCGATAAAGGTTGTCTCTGGTGATCTTCATTCTATTTCTCAGAATTTTTGGGGCGAGTATCGTTATCTGGCCTTGTTCCGCCCTTACCATTCCAGCCACCCAGCTCAACGAAAGATTTCCAATCTGCCTCAACGGTGTTGGTAGAGCCGCTGTTATCTTCATTCATATCCGCGGACAATCCGCCAACTTTATAGTGCATTTTTGCAGTGACCCATGAACGTACTCTGGAGGAGTTCTCCACACGCACGTCAATCTCTCCCTCTTCGGTGAGGGCAACTGTGTTACCGGTAATCTTCTTATATTCTTTCTTAAGGAATCCTGTAATGTCTGCTACACGTTGTGAAATCTCGTCCTCAAACCCCTGAGCATATACTTCTTTGAGTCTTATCTCGGACTGATACCCTAAACACATCACATCTCCGTAAAACTTTACGTTGAAGCCATCCATCACACGCTTGTCAATTAGTGGATCTCCCTCTTCTCTTTGGAGGCCGGCATTGATAGGCTCGCCATCTTCTGTTAGAGCGCCATCATATGCGTTTGCTGCAGCTTGGGCCAAGCCCTGAATTATGTCATAAGTGGATGCCATTGTTTATTTCTTCCTTTTGATTCTAATTGTGTTACGTCGCTTGCCTTTGGGCGCCGCTTCGAGGCGCTGGAGTTCTTCCTTGAGGCGGCGGGTTTGTTCGGCAACGCTACGGCCTGCTTGTCCGGATCGCTGCTTAAGAGTTTTTCTTTGGCGCATAGGATTTACGGCGTTGTCGTCGGTTACTGGACGCGGGAGAGTGGCGGCCATCTTATCAGATTTCGCGGCTTTATCTTTGGAAGCTGTACGGAGTGTCCCTGCAATAAGAACAGCCATATCTTCGCCAACACCAAGCTCGGCTAGCAACATTCCAATAAAGCTAGCCTTCATTTGTGGGGATGACTGTTTTGCAAGGGTGGCAGCGATTTGCTGCAGCGCCTGTTGAACTTGTGGCCTTTTAAGCTGGCTCTTGAGAGCGGCCGAACTTGACAGTTTATCGGCTGCTGCCATGGCGACGGGCGAGTCTTCAATTCCGGCGCCCGGTGAGGGTCCGCCTTTTTTGCCGCGAGTGAGGCCCAACCGGCCGGCCATGCCGCGCGCAGCGTCAGCAACACCACCAAATACCTCATCCAGTTCAGCCTCTTCTTTGATAACCTCTAAGATAATTTCTTCTAGTAATTGTTTATTTATTTTCATTTTTAGGCCTCCATCCTTTTATCCATCTTTCCTCTCTGTCTTCGATATATTTAATGTAGCATTTCTGACAACATTCAAATTTTGTGAGGCAGACATCATCCATTGATTTCTTTGGGATAGACCCGCAGACTGAACAATATCTCAGAGATTCTCTATTAAATAGTTTTTTCGAAACCTTTATACCATTTATATCAATTTTCTCTTGATACTCTTCATTTCTCTTAGTTTTTTGATAAAACTCTTTCATCTGTATAAGGTATTCTTTTTCTTTGGTTTCGTCCCAGTTGGCTTTTGGATTGGCAATTGTTTCCTCACCATACTTCTCGGAGATTGCTTTTTCAATTGCCGCTATTCTATTTAAATCTTTATTTTCCATTGTATGCCTGGTGTATCCCGTATGCGGATGCTCCTCCAACCACTACGCCCCCAACAAACCACAACCACTTGTGACGTGGTGAAGTCTTTTTGAGGGCCGTGGCCATGGCATATATTTCTTTATCTTTTTGCATTATAAATAAATCATACTCTTGTGTAAGAGCTTTGTGTTCTATTCTTAGATTATCAAGTTCGAACCGATGTTGCTCGCCTTGTTTTTCTAGTTCAAATTGTATCTTACTTTCACAAGATCTTGTATATAATTCTGTTCCTGCTAGTAGTTCAGCCATGGCATATTTATCAAACAAAACACCCTCGAAGGGTGCGCACTGATTCTTCCCAAGAATGGTAAAGTGTGGTGTTGTGGCGTTTGCCGATAGGGAAAGTGCTATTAATAGTTTAAGGAACATATTCAAATCCAAAGGTTGTCTCTATATCTTTAACTAGTCCTTCTTTATCTTCACTAAACTTTCTAATGATCTCCCCTCTTCTCATTCTCTTTTCTTCTTCAAGCTCTTTTATCGTCATCTCATACTCTCGTTCTATCGATGCAAGTGACTCAAGGTGGCTCTCCATCAATAACTGCTTCTCTATTATTTCGCTTCTGTGAATTTCCTTCAGGCCTTCAATTTGTGCTTCATGGGATTGGGACTGGATTTCATATGCTTTTTGCATTAGTCGATAGTCTCTACCGAATTTTAACATTAGAACGGCCAAAAGCGATACTATTAATATCGCTTTCCAGTTCTTTAATACAAAATCTATAAGTACTTTCTTAATCATTGTAACCTCGCAATCTAGCGATGCCATCGATAATTGTTTGGCCTCCAATATAGATTGCTGAAATAATCACCCAGTCAGCGCTAGTGACGTGTCCCGTGAAAGTAAGGCCTGTAGCAGTCAGCCATACCATTAGTTTGCGCGATGTTAGTTTCGCCAACCATGTATCCACAAATGCTTTTGTTGTTGCCATCATTTTTTACCTCTCTTTGCTTTTGAGATCTCAACTGCTGCTAGTTGCGCCTGTGCATCTTTCTTTGACTTTGGCTTCTTAGATAGTTCGCGGCCTTTTTTTGAGGTTGCTTTGTAGCCGCCTTTAACTTTCTTAATCTTTTCCATTATGTCTTCTTCCGCGGCGGTGTCGATCTTCGGAACCTTATCCATCACAGACACCAAATCTGGTGTTGCTATATTTTGAACCATAACGGTGCAGACTTTCTGATCAATTCCTAGTGCGTTCATGAAAAATTCCACGGCGCGGGATTGTATCTCCGACTCTGGCGTGTCTTCTACTGGTGCTTCGTCGGGTCGCTGGACTGCTAACCCGCTGGCCATGGCAGCTACTTCATTTAGCTCCTCTTTGATGATCTGTTTAAGTTGGGATTTGGTGATTTTCATTATGTTAATCCATCGGAGGAGGTGGTGGTTTGGGCGCCATCACCGGCGACCATAGACAGCACACCCACCTCAATTAGCCGGCTATAGTATAAGGTACCGACTTGTCGAGCCAAAAATATATAGGCCTTATCGTTAAGCAGATTTTCTATTTTCATCTTCTTGGCAATCTCTATATATGGCTTGGGGTCTGGAAAGACCCGGCCGGGGGTGTCCTCTGTGGCTTTCAAGGCTGAGTCTCCAAAGGCTTTTGGATCTTTTATTATTGTGTTATATAAATTCTTCCCCATCGTGGCGGCCTCGGTGTCCGAGCGTGGTTGGTTCGGAGAATGTGGCGAGGTGGCGGCGGCGGTACCGCTAGCGAATCCGGCGTTCTGGATATATTCCCCCGCCGATGGCGAGGAACCTGCACGACTAAGCGCGGATCGCGGGAAGGGAGATTTGGCCTCTACCTCTATTAATAAGTCCTCAATCTCTTCTTTGATAATCTGTTTAAGTTGGGATTTGGTGATTTTCATTATGTTGTTTTTTCCCACCTCTCCTGGTTTGGTCCAAAAAAGCCTTCTCCAAATTCTTTTAGAAATGCCTGATCTCTCTGAAAGATCAAAGAGTCTAATGCTTCTGCCGCCGCGGGTTCTTTCGTTCTTAAATTTTCGATTGCGGCTAGCGCGGTCTTTCTTCTTTCGCCATTGGTGCGTGTGATGGCGCCGAGTTGCTTCATTATAGCGGCGGCCGTGGCGGCGGCGGAGGTGTATTGTCGGCGCACTGAAGGATCGGGTACCTGAAACTGCTCGCGGCCAGGGCCGCGGCGGGAAGCTTGCGGGTCAGGCTTACCGGTGCCACCATAAACAACTGCCTCTTCAAGTTCCTCTGTTTCTATCAAGACAGCAATCTCTTCTTTAATGATCTGTTTAAGTTGGGATTTGGTGATTTTCATTTTAGAGTTTTCCTACCATCTTGGCTGAGACTGTGGGGTGGGCTGTTTTGAAATCGGCGATGGATTCACGGATGCTCTCTTCATTGCACGGGCCGTCGTACCATTCTTCGAAAAGTTCTAAGCCATTAACCTTCTTAACGTGCTTTGACACGCCCGCCTCTTGTAATACATGCAGAAAGATCTCTGCGCAGCATCCATCTTCTTCCTCTACAACAACAGCCGCAACTGTAGCTATGGTTGTTGTTGTACTGCCCCTTATCCATCCTGCTATTGTATTCCATAAACTCATTTCATTATTCCTTTTAAAATTCCATCTCAGTATCGCTGGCAGGCTCTTCAACCTCTGGCGGTAACTGCTGTTTACCCACGTCTGAGCCAAACTGTGATCTATTAAAATCAATTAGCTCGTCGGCAAGGGGTTTAAGATCATCAGGCAAATTTTTATAAGCGTCGATCACATGGCGCTCTTGGGAGTGGAGATCCCGCACCAGAAGAACATCTTTGGCAGCATCTACTATTTGTTGTTGATTTGGATGATCGGCAAGAATATCCATAATATTTTGCTCATTCAAATACTTGTTCCAATTTTCAAATAGTTTGTTCATGCTTAGTTATCTTATTCCGTATATTTTAATTGTGTTGGCACGACTAAGCGATCTTTTGGCTCCATCCCCAACAGTCTATTTTCGTCTTCTGTGGTGGCACGTTCAGTTTCAACGCCGGCAACTAGAGGTATTACATCATCTAAAAGCGGAAGAGCATCAGTGAGGTATTTCCTATTTTTATTATATTCATACACCGCGACGAACATCGCTGTCGAGGTGCTCTGGCCGGTCTGACCAAAGTATCTGGCATGACGCGTCAACCCTTGCCACGCTGTTTCCAATGCATCAGCCCCGTTGCTGTCCACGATGGCAGCGGCTTCACCAAAAGCTTTGTTTGCTTCATCTGATACACCTTCCATGGTATAAGAACGGGGTTGTGCGGACAAGTCCTTTGAACTTGATGGATAGCGCTTTCTGTTTCGCATTGCATCAGCAGTCTTCTTGGTGCCGAGTGCGGCTAATCCAAAGCCGAGCGCGCCCTCTTCAATCTCATCCCTATGTGTCGTCTCGCTCAAAAACCAACGAGGGTCGATTCTCTTCTTGTTTTTTCTTATAGCCATTATAAATCTCCTATTATGTTGCTAATCCATTCATACTTAGTTATCCGAAAGATGTTTCAGTAATTCTCCATAATTCATAATTTGATCATAGGGATTTTCATCTACTTCAAATGCTTCTGGAGCTTGTTCTATTGCATTTTTAAAACTCTCGGGAGTTTTAAATCTCGCGATAGATTTATCACCGCGTTCATGATCCATAATGTAAACATATGGCTCAGGCACCCCTTGTCCCCATTGCATCTGTGCTGAAAGCTTTGTTCCTATTTCAAGCCCGTCAGGTGTTGTTATCCTGTTGAATGTGGATATTAGTTCTCCAAACGGGTTGGGCTCTGCAATCTCCACTCCGGGTGGCAGTTCTTGTTCGTTTAAGTGCTTTCGCCAGTTTTCAAATAGTTGTTTCATGTTGCTAATCCATTCATACTTAGTATCGCAATCAATCCGGGCACATTCTTTCTGACATAAACGCCAGAGAAAAGTGTCTCGCATCGACCGCCGACATAAGCGATTGCCGACTCAATATTCTTACTGACTTTAGGGTCAGCCACCATCTCTTCCGACACAACCAGTACTAACGAGCCTGCAGCAGCCTTACCCTTGGGCGGAGGACATGCAGAACGGTTCATGCAGTTATGAAGGATCACCGATCCAAGCTTTCCAGTATTTGGATCTTTTATCATGGTTGAGCCCAAGAAGGCACGACCGTCATTGCCCAAGCATGTTTCCAGATCTTTACTATCGAAAGATTGGATCGGTGAATCCTCGGTGGAGAGTTTTAGCACTTGGGCAAGTGACTTAGCAAATTGTGTGTTGGCGACAGGGTACATGCCGAGCATGCCGATTCTGCCGCGAAGTAAGCGAGTGGCTCGTTCATTGTCGAGAATGATATGCGGATGTTTGGCAACATCGTTTGCCAGCGTCAACGCATTACGAGCGATTGTGGGGTTAAGGTTTTCTTGTGCTGTTGGCCAAGAGACTATGTAAGCGATCTTGCCGCTCGACTGCACAGAGCGCATGTAACGCTCAAAGACAGAGTGCAGAGCGGTAACACTACTACCGGTACCGCCACCGCCGCCAGCAAGGACGAATAACCAATCAACTTTACCGAGTTTGATACGCAGGGCATCTTCAACAATCGCACCATTTTGACTTAAAACCTCTTTTCCATATTCTACGTTTTTTCCAATTCCATCAGAATCAGGGATGAGGACAACATGATCCTCTTCTACATTCTTTGGAATGTCTTTACCTGTTGAATTTACGAGTAGCGTCTTATTGAAACCTAATTCAATAAACGCATTCGCCATTTTGTTGCCTCCACCGCCGACACCGACAAAGCCTACGTTAATCGAAGAAGGCGCAGTATTCTCGGGGAGTAAATCTTAAT
>Ga0208299_1001058_pt1 | contig 21811 bp, 45 predicted proteins | sample 15_taG_FD_184089 | JGI IMG/M metagenome (GOLD analysis project Ga0208299, IMG submission 184089) | Marine viral communities from the Subarctic Pacific Ocean - 15_ETSP_OMZ_AT15312 metaG (SPAdes) (version 2) | ecosystem: Environmental > Aquatic > Marine > Oceanic | place: Pacific Ocean | collected...
ATAGCTTGAGGTATGTAGGAGAAGTATCCCCTTGATTAAGGGTAAACAGCTTTGTCTCCTCAGCAGATAGTACATAAGCACTCTCCTTATCAAAGCTAACCCGTGCGGCGTTGACCACCATAAGGTCGTCGCCCATATGTCCTATGTAATCAACTTTCATTCTCCAATCTCCTTCACGATTAAATCCTCTAGTCAACCATGATGCGGAAGCTGTCGCTACAATCAATCTTCATATTCATCCACCCTGATACCTTTCAATACATAATACATCACATACCCCTATCTGCTGCTACGGAAGCTATCCAATCTTCATACTTGCTAGGTGTCATGTAGTACTCAAGTACTGTGATAATAGCATTGCGTAGACCATCTTCAGCGTACTCAGCGTCATAAGAATCCATCAAGGCTGAAACTACAAGCGCATCTACTTGTTCGTAATTAACTTCAAAACTAAGTCGCATCATAAATCTCCCAACAATGAGGGCAGTCTGTCCTAGGTTTACGTTGTCCGCTGTAATTAGGATGCTTCTTACACCCCTTCTTCACCCGTTCCTTCTTCTCCTCCTGCTTCACTGGCTCCGGTTTCGGTACTAGTGTCGCTGGACCTAGTGCTATGTCCTGTAGTAGACTCGCTATCTGTTCCAGTAGCCCTATCATCTGGTTCTCTTGTTGTAGTCCCATCGTCTATACTCTCCCAATCTTCTTTAGGTAAATCAAACATCATCACTTGCTTACGTGCCCTCTGCTCCCGTAGGAACAAAGGACACTTAAAACATATGTCTTTAGGATGCTTCATCACTCAGATACTTCCTCAGCTTGTTTTCAAAAGTATGGACTCTACCTGCTCCTCCTTCTGTGTTGTACCACTTCTTCCAGTAGGCTGCAAGCCCATGAATGTTATCTGCATCTGGTAGAGGGTCAGGCACCATCCAGTATTTAACACGAGCCATAGCTGTAGCGAACCTAAGGTCATATGTCATTCGCATCACAGAGTAGTTGCCTTGTACTGTGTTACGAAACCTAGACTCAATGCGCTGACCATTCTGTACAAAATATCTGTCCACAATATCCTTATAGGTAGCTTCTTCCATCTGATACACACCTAACGCTGGGCCATTACCGTGTTGCCTGAGGTATGTCAGATCACTCTCTGTTAAGGCTGTACCAATCATAAGCCTACGTGCTGCCTCTGAGTCCATGTCCATAGCTATTAGCGTAGGAATAATAACATACTCCATGAACTGTTCACTATCAATCATTATGTATTCCTCACTATTCGCAGGACTTGCTACCATCAGGATTAATCCAGCAAGCAGCCCCTTCAGTTTCATCATTGACATTCAAGATACCCTCTCTCTTACCACCGGGATTGAAGGTTGTAATACCCTTACAGCCACCTTTCCATGCATCAATATACAGCATCTTGAACTCATCCCAAGGCATGTCAGGGGACACATTACAAGTCTTTGATACTGCACTGTCGGTGTACTTCTGTGCTGCTATCAACACGTTAAGGTGATCCTTAGCCGAAAGGTCAGCAGTTACCCGCCCTTCAACTTCCCATTCACGATAGGCATAGTCCGAAACTTCTTCCACAATTGCCCCACGAAGTGTGTTAACTGCCCTATCGTATCTATGGGCGAAAACAGGCTCAATACCAGAGCTAATATTATTAGCAGATAGACTGATGGTACCAGTAGGAGCAATACTAGTAAGGTGACTATTACGGATGCCGTGTTTAGCAATAAGCTTACGAGTAGGTTCATCAAGTGTTTGAACGAAGTTGCCAGCCATATATTTATCTTTGTCATATAACGGAAACGCTCCTTTCTCTTGTGCTAGTTTAGCTGATGCTACGTACGCTTTATTGACTAGTCTGTGGAGCACATCTTCCTGAAACCTCACAAACCTAGGAGTACCGTAAGGTAAACCAAGAGACTCCCCAGCATTAGCCAAACCAGTAACGCCAAGACCCATTCTCCTCTTTGCCTCAGCTTCATATCTTTGCGCGTCGAGAGGGTATATAGCCCTATCAACAATGTTGTCCATAGCGCGTACAACGTGAGGAATATCATTTTCAAATAGACCATAATCAAAATACCTCTTGCCAGCATTATCTGTCTTGATATATTTGGTCAGATTGAAGCTACCCAATAGACATGCACCATTAGGTGGTAATGGCTGCTCACCACACGGGTTTGTAGCAGCTAGTTCCTCGCAGTAATACAGGTTGTTGTAGTTGTTGATACGATCAAGGAAGAGTACCCCCGGCTCAGCCCAATTCCATGTGGAGCGCATAATCTCTTCCCATAAGGCTGTTGCGCTGATACGTTTGTAGACCCTACCATCAAACACCAGTTCAAACTCTGTATCATTAACTACAGCAGTCATGAAGGCATCTGTGATACCTACAGAGATATTGAATTGTGTTAGTATATGCTCATTCTGTTTACACCTAATGAACTCCTCAATGTCAGGATGATCTACTCTAAGGACACCCATCTGCGCACCACGTCGGTGACCTGCTGAGCTAATTGTTTTACAGATTGCATCGTATATTCCCATGAAAGATATGGGGCCACTAGATACACTGTCGAGAGATACGATGCGATCACCTCTTGGGCGAAGTTTACTAAAGTCATAACCAATACCACCTCCTAGGCGCATAGTGTGTGCAGCTTTTGTAGCACCGTCCATGATGCTGTCCATGCTGTCTTCAATAGTCTGGCTCACAAAGCAGTTGTATGGGGTTACGCTACGTGTGCTACCCATAGCTGACTGTACCCTACCCGCTGGTAGGAAACGCATGTTAGTGAACACATCAAGGATTTTGTCATAGTGTTGGTCATTGTCTGACAATGCACCAGCATTACGGATCATAGCCTCCTCAAAGCTCTCACCTTCACCACGATACTTCTGTGAGTGGATTTCTTCTGAGATAGGTAGTGTTGGTCCGATCATTCATCCACCTCTGTAATAGCGTTAATAACTCTATGCAAGGACTCTACAGTATAGCACTGATGTTCGTAGTCGTTGTTGTGTTGCGCTAGGTATGTAGCTACAACTTGAGACAGCTCCTCCTCTAGCTCCTCCTGTGTGACAATCTCTATAACACCCCATACCTCACGAAGCCTCTCTATGTCTATGTCTGTCATACCAGATCCTCCAAGTCAACATCAGGATGGTCAGGTTTCTTAATCAGCTTACCATCTTCACGGAATGTGGGGTTGTCCCACTTGAGCATGTTATTCTGGTGCACCCTATTAAAGGCTGTATCAAAATCCATGTCTAGCTCTGTAGCTGTGCCTACTGCTACGTACACAAGATCACATAGCTCTTTGAGTAGGTGCGCACGTAGATACACTATGTCTGATACGCTTTGATTGTCTGGTGCGTACTCTAGATCAGATAGCACCTCAGACATTTCAGTAAACTCCTCACGCATCAGCCTACCACGAAGCTCTAGCAGCCTACCCTCATCCTCTATTTTATCCTTGTACTTGTACATCTCAGTATGGAACCTGTTGAGTTTGTCACTCACTGTTTCATTCTTCAACACTGATCTCCTCCTTGATCTTTTCAATTAGTAGGTTGTTATACCACTGACCCTTCTCAAGGTCTTCAACCATCTTGCCCTTGTAACGATACCGCCACAGATACTTCATGCTGTTACCCTTGAGATATCCTTGGAACTCAATGGGCGTCATGCTTGCCTCAATGGCTTGGATACATTCAATACCCTTCTGGTTATAGTGTGTAGGGGAGTTAACCATGTCCTCCATTTTGTCCCCCGCTCTCACCACCATCGCCGCTGTCATATCGGAAAAATCCTCATAGTTCAATGTACAATCCTCTCAACACCCTCTGCTTCAGGACCATACACAACATCAGCAATATCTTCAGCACCACCCTGTACAGCGTATGAAGCTGTATTGATCAACAGGTCCATGAAGTCCAGCAAACTTTCCTCTGCATGCTTACCAGCCAATGCAAAGACATTAGCATAGCCGTTTTCATCATGTGTAAGCACAATAACACCTGACGTATTGTCAAGGTTGAGTGTTGATGAACCATCCTCGTGTACTGTACGAAGGCTATCTGCAAATTCCTCATCAGTCATTCTGTTCTCCTTGTACCATGTTAAAGAAATATTGTGCGTCCACTACTACAAGCGGCTCCTTGTGGTTCTTCTTAAGCACTAGCACTGGCTCTCCTTTACCCTTGTGGCTGATAGCCTGTTCGTATGACTTCCATACAGAAACCTTCTCGACATTCTTACACTCAAATCGTAGCGGTATGACCTTACGAGCAGCAGGGGATAGTTGTATATCCTCGCCACCCTGCCCCATACCTGTAGAGCGTACATCATCAGGTTCTAGGTCAGGGAACCTTCTTAGCAATTGATCCCTGACCCACTTCTGTAAGTTCCTACCTTTAGCCTTAGCTGATTGTGGCTTCATAGGACTGGAAACCTATGTACATAGAAGTCTTTGTAATAACCACTCTTATCATCTACTAGCTCACAGCCTTTGTCATGCGCTTTCTTAGCATCTGAAAACACATGAACAGTGGTGTACATACCATTTGGCAGCATCATGTTTAGCACATATACTATAAGCTTACCCTCATTAGGGTCAAACCCACTCATACTGCTTCCTCTTCTTCATTGAGGTTGTTAAGCTCTGTGTAGTAGTACCAAGGTGGCTCCATTGCTGTAGACATTACAGATGGACGATGTGTTACACCTTCCCAACAGGACTCCCTGAAATCACACCACTCACAAGCAAAGGCTAGCTTACGGTTGCCTGTTACCTTCTTCCTGAATGTTTCTGGTTCATCATCATAACCACGCTTAAAAGGTGCATCACTTTCGATAGTCTTGATCGTGGTCTTGATACGCTCCATAGACTCTTTCTCAAGCTGGTCTGTAACCATAGGCGTCTCGCAAACACAAATCTCACTTGTGTTCTTGTTGATTACAATCCAACCACCAAAGCGTTTCTTAGCTGCCTTACCATAGCCAAAGCCTTGGTCAATATAACCAAAGGGGTCACTATCGTGTACAGCATCAAAACCACTTTTGAACTTCTTAAACGCATAGTCAGAGGCAGACTTAATATCCCACACAACATCTTCATTGTATTTGATGGTCAAATCCATCGTGCCCTTGATGAGCGATCCACCTACCTTAAGCTCAACAGTTTCTTGCTCACTCGTGATAGGTACACCAGCAGCCCTCATAACCATAACAAGCCATGCTTCAGCCATATGACCAAAGGCAAATATGCTGGACTGCTGCTGTTCCCGTTTTGGGACCCTCTTGGAACCCATCTTCTCCTGCTGTAGCTGGCAGGTTGAACGGCCTAAGTTACTCATACGCAATCTAAATTCGTCTGTATGCTCTTGTAACAATGATGTTTTAATATCGGCATTCATTGTGTCCACCATCGCTGGTGTAAGTGACACTTCCCCACGACTCAATTTAACGAGCCATGAGTTAACGTCCATAAGTATTCGTTGACCATCCATATCATTCTCCTTAATACGGTGTGGGCCTTTCACCCACTCGTCCCGAAGGATATTATAGTCTGGCGTTAACCTGCTGCAAGCATATCTTCAGGCAAATCATCTGCAAAATCTGCATCAAGATCACCATTAAACGTACCAGCAATCTCCTCATCCACAGATGTCTTAGATTTCACCTGCTTAAAGGCTTTGATGATGGTCTTGGTTTCCTCCTTCATGGTTGTAGTGAAGTTGTTAGCAAGCTCCATATCATACTCCTCGTACTTAGGCACAGACCATTGTGCTTCAATAGGGAAGTACGTCACACTACCAGTCTTCTTACGAGTTGTGGTGAGTTGGAGATCACGCATAACCGGAAGCTGCCCCTTAGCTGACAACTCTTTGTATGCTTCCACAACCGTCATGAAGCTGGCACCTTTGGAATACCACACGCAAGGCAGGTCCTTTACCTCTACCTTGTTACCGTTCATATCGGTTGCATCTGGCATGGTGACAGTGCCATAGATAACATTCTGGCACTTAAGTGTTTCCGAAAACTGTGGAAACAGAGCGAGTACTTTTTTCTTGTATTCGTACCCACTGTACTCGTTACCAAGCGTATCATAGATGATATCCTTGCCGTTTGTGTAGTATGTAGATGCAACGGCAGAGGAGTTGCTGTCACTGTCGTATGCGCTGTACATATTAGCTTTGTTGTACGGACGCAGGTTAGCTTCTTTGGAGTACACAGTGACCTTCTCTCCATCCGCATCAACAGTCTGGATCTTGAACGTACCACGCTTAAGCGGGATAGGCTCTTGATCCTCTTCCTCTTGATACTCAGCTTCGTAGTTGACACGCAAGCTAGGCAAACGGTTACCCAACTCTTTTTCAGGCGCATCCATTCCCATCGACTTCATCAGAGCTTGCTTCTGCTCATCAGTCATGTCAGCGAATTTGGTAGGCAAGTCGTTAGTCGCAATATCGGTAGTCATGTTTGGAAATTCCTCTTTCCTAGTTTCAATGTAAGCACTATACACTATTTTACCACAAAAGTCAACCCCTAATACTAAATTATTTTACCCTCCCGTACTTAAAATTAACAGTACCACTATAACTATGAAGCCTGTAGCTATTCCCATACAGTACCATTAGCCTTTTTTCTGTTGTATTTGGTTGCATCTTTGAACACCTTAGGTTTGAAGTGCCTAAGAGATTCAGCTTCCTCGCACCTATGTTTATCCTTCATGAGTGCAATACGTCGCATCCTCCGTGCGTTTGATTTCGTACCCTTCATTTTGTGCCGCCCACATAATCATTGATTGTAAATCCTCATTATCTGACACATACACCACTGTAGGACCAACGGCGTGTCTGTCTAAGTAATCATCTACTAACTCCAGTACCATTTTGTATGCCTCATCATACTCGTTGTCAATCATACTCTGCACCTCTCCATGTAGGTATCTCTACTGTGATACCTCTTATAGTAGCCTTACGCACCATATCAGCAGTACCAGCACCTCCCGGAAAGGCTACAACCATACCAATGTTTTCCTCATCTAGCATCTGTTGGTTACGTTTATGTCCAGCACTCCTACCATACCTAGCCCAATCAGCAGGGTATACGTTCTGTGGTATCTTATTCATACTAGCCCACATGCTTGCCACAGTGTCAGCGCCCTTAGCATCACCGTGTGTAAGACTCTCTACATGGTGATTAACCTCTATGTTATCAAGGGTCGTATGAATAAACTCTACCTCTTTAAGATCGTACCCGAAACGTCTGCCGCCGCATACTAAGATGTTCATCAGTTATGCTCCGTTGCAATTGTGTCTTGATCCAACAGGTTTGGACCTATACTCACCTCAACCTCAAGAGGATACTTGAAGTCAAGGTTATAGAACTCCATACACATAGCGTTCAGATCCAGTAGACCCTCTGTAATGATCTTGGTTACTTCCTCCTCCTCACCGGGATACACATCAATCTCCAGATCATCATGCACTGTAATCATCATCACAGATTTAAGATCTGTTCTTGCCTTCATCTTACGATACACACTTAGTACCCCTAGAGGCACAAGATCACCTGTAGCAAACCCCTGTACAGGCCAGTTGACTATCTGTGTGGTACCTTTTACGTACCCACCCTGTAGCCGTTGCGCTCCCGGAAATGCGTACTCTCGTCCTGATGGTAACACAACACGTTTCGTTGTGAGAGCCTCCGTCTTGAGTTTTTCATGCCAAGCCGTGACACCAGAATACTTTGCCAGAAAGGACTTGTAATAGTTGACCTGCCTAGGCGACCCTGACATGCCACCATACAGCGGTTTGAATGTATCAGACTTTGCATCTTGTCTTGTGATATCAGGTTCATTATCATAGGCATTGATCGTGTCCCTCGTATAGCTGTGCACATCTACACCATTGTCGATGTCTCCTCTGACGATGGTGCATCCAGAAAGATATCCTGCACCACGAAACTCAAGTTGTCCGTAGTCAGCTTTAAGCATCTTGCCTCCATCAAAGCGGGATACAAAAGCTCTTCTAACTGGAAAAGTGTTTCCTCTTGGTTGGTTGTGGAGGTTTGGTCCACTTGATGAGAGCCTTCCCGTTGACGCAATAGTTTGATTAAGCGAGGTGTGGAGGATACCATCTCCTCCAGTATACCGCTCAATTCCTTCAACGAATGTTGATATGTATGAAGACACTGCGTTATATCTAGCGTATTTTTCGATGAAAAGTCTAGCCTCGTCTTTAGCATTATGTAGTAACCTTTCTAGCTTGTCTGTGTTAGTGGCAAACCCATGCGCTGCCAAGTCATTAACGTCCGTAGGCTTTAACTTGAACCCTGCTACCTTGTGCGTAGGTGTGTACACAACTGTTTCACCTAGGCATCGGGTACATTTAGGGAATTTCTTGTATGGTGAACCATCCTTCTTGAACTTAGGTAGAGTACCAGCACCATCACAGATAGGGCATGCCTCAACAACAGTACGCTTTGTGACAGTAGAGTTCCTCTGTAAGGCTACGTTAAAGGGTTTGTTCTTCATACGGGTCCTAGGCAGATCTTTACCACGGTGGTCCTTACGAATACCAAACACTTCCTTCCACTTGTTCTTATCAGTCACCTTACGAGAGAACAATAGCTCTGACAGGAAATCATTACTGGTCAGTCGTACAGGTGTATCCCCGATTACAGCTTGGGCCATTTCAGTTAGCTCACGCTGTAACTGTGCATGTTCCTTAATATAGTCAGCCTTGATCTTACCTAGCTCATCAAAGTCTACACTGATGCCATTCTTCTCCATCTCAATAATGGCGTACATAAATGCGTTCATCATCCTGACGGTAGGCCACAGACCCTTGTTATCATCCTCATCAATGGTATCCCGTTGAGCTATGTACAGTTCTGTTGTGGTGTTCACATCTCCTCTACCGTACTCTTCAACGATATCCCAAGGCATAGCCTCAAAGCCTACACCATCAGCTAAATAACCTTCTGTAAGGTCAATCTTCTTGTCTGATACCTTATACTTCTCAGCAAGACTCTTGAGCTTAAGGCTAGCCTTACGACCACGTAGTAGCACAAACTCAGCTATCTGCGTACAGTGTGTAGGCCCATCATAGGTAAACCCGCACTCATGTAACCACTTGAGGTCATGCTTGAGGTTATGACCAATCAACACATCACACTGGTCTAGTGCAAACTGAATAGACTCACGAGCACTAAGGGTGGGTTGCTGTTCATTATGCTTGATACAGAAGTAGCTCCCTTCTTCATCACCCACCCACTGAAAGCCTACGCTTACGAGATAGTTCTTAGGCCCATACGGACCCATATCAATATGTTTCTTGATGTCACCATTACGGTTAGTGTACTCATGGTGAGTTACACTGTTCTCAACATCAAGTACCAAATATCTCATACTGTCCACTGCCTTGCCATAGCTTTGGCTATACCGGGAAATGTTTTCGATCTGTGTGTAGATCTGCTAACACCTTTAGGTGCTGCGTCAAACCACACAGACATAACCTTGCCTGAGCTAAGAGTCTTCATTTCCCCCTTACCTACTATCTTTGTAGGCGTAAGTAAAGGCAGACCTTTAAGCCATAGGCATGTTCTTTTCTGAGCCTCATCACCATACTCATAGGGCTGTATTATTTGATCAGGCTTTCTGTAGAAAGTACTCATACACCCTACAGGGTTTTCAATGGCTACTTTAGGGCAAGCAAGATCAGTAAACGCCATAAAAAAGTCTATACCTTGTTGTTGCCTACCATCAGCTATCTTTTCTTTAAGCCACCTGTTGCCAGCGTTTGATAGATGTGTACAAGGAGGGAACCCAATGATCATGTCCCACTCTTTATGAACTTCTTCTAAAACATCTCCTTGTATATGCCATTCTGGATGCCCACCAGTACTCTCTTTAATGTCACAAGAGTATGCCTCATGCCCTAGCTGTCGCAACTCTTTTGTAACAGCTTGACTCTCTTCACATGCCAATAAAACTTTCATTTATGCATCTCCTCAATGTAAGCATCACGCTTGATAGCCATAGCGTCCCACAGATCAGGTTCACCTGCAAAGACAAATGTGCCATTGTTGACATTAATATTTATCTTATCAGACATTAGCCTCCTCCAGAATAGTCTCTGCCTCCCAACGGTACATGCCCAAATCCATGATAGCATCCACAGCTTCCTCTGTGGATAAATTATTGCTGTCATAGAAGAACACGATATCTTCAAGTGCTTCGTACTCTTTGATTACTTCCATTGCTTCGTTATCCATTATTCATACTCCTTTGTGCATACACGCCCTACTCTCGTATCGGCTACTCGCTTAACAACCACATACATATTAGTAGGATTTTCTATTGCACATGCTTCGGCTTGCTGTAATGCAATATGGTATTCTCCTGTAACCCCCTCCATATTGTGCTGAAACTTAACTATCTCTATGACGTAATAGTCTGCTCGGTCTTTCATTTTACTACCTCCAATACCTTCATCTGTTGTGCAATGAGCCACACCCCACCTTGATGAGCAGGACGCTTGAACTCGTAGTAGTCGTCTATCTCTACTTTATACCATACTCTCCCCTTCTCTGTCAAGTGTGGTGCATTAGGCTCAGCACCTACATGCCACCCCGGCCTATGGGCATACCCCTTTGTAGGGATGTCCTCTGCCTCTAGCCATTCACCAATAGGGATACGTTGCTTGGCACCAATGAACAGTGGCCCAATGCTACCATCCTTGCGCTGCTTGAATAGTTTATATGCTATCACCTTACACTCCAAATACTGCTCTGTCTTTGTCGAGCGTTACAGTGACATGTCCATGCCACCCGTTGATCTTATTCTTGTCCACGTTAAACTGCCTCACAAGAGTATCATTGTGTAGCTGAGAGTTATGCCCAATACCAATGATAAGATCAGCTTCAGCAGCTTTAGCTGTCTTACTACCAGCCATCATACTAAAGGTAAGTCCAGCCCTGTCAGCACCATCAGCAGATGCTTGTGATACAGACCATACCACGCACTTGTTACGCTTGGCAATCTCCCTGCCACTCTGATACAGTTCACCTAATCTTTCATCACTACGAGAGAAGTTACCACTGATACTAAACTTATCAAGCTGATCCAGCATAAGGATATTAGGTGAATTACGTTTACTCCATGAGTCCACCTCACGAATATCCATGCCTACGCAGTCAAGCATACGCAACCTATCAGCAGCATCACCAAACTCATCTTGTGCCTTGTTAGGCTCAGCCCTAATCTCGCCCATACTCTTGCCTAGGTAACTACAGAGCAATCGTGTATATACTCGTGGTGCAGGTTCTTCATTAGCAAAGTACCCTACCTTCAACCCTTGTTTAAGGAAGCCAGCAGCTTCATAACATGTGTAGGTAGTCTTACCACTCTCAGGCCTAGCAAACACGATCACAAAGTTACCCGGACCTACACCAGCTACATGCTCAGCCAGTGTCTCTAGTCGTAGCTTGAACAGGTTATCATCTGACGTTACCTCTAGCAGTTGGTCAAGGTCAAACTCTACCTCCTCATAGGTGGACTCAATAGGCTTATCGTCCTCAAGGCTATTAGCCAACTCAATAATCTCAAGCAGGTTATCCACATCACCATTCACAACACGTAATGCTGTCTGTGCTACCTGTCTAGCTGTCTCTTTACGAGCCATAGATCGTAATATGTCTCCAGCCATATCATCTGGTGGTACAGGGTTGTGCTCCATATCATCCAACAGAATAGCTACAGCACTACGTTGTGCAGTGGTTAGGTTAGGATTGTACTCCTGATGTAGTTTCTTTACCCACTCATAGTCAAGATCAGTCTTGTACTTATCATGAGCTTTCTCAATAGTAGTGTACAACCCCTGTAACTCTGAAGGGAACAGGTTGTCTATGAGAGTCTTATGTTTGTTGTAGAACTCATAGGTAAATAGCTTATGTAGTAGTTGTTGTTCCATAGGGTATATGTCTCCCGGTTATCTATAGATATTATAGATATTTTTACAGAAAAGTCAAGACAATTCTGTTCACATCTTGTTACAGGCTATTTCACACCTCTCAGCTTTGCAATGGCTTCACCTACATACCATCGTGCGTCCCAATCACCATAAAATTCATCCGCAGCCTCAAGCACAATCTCCAGTGCGTCTTTGTCTATCCCACCCAAACGCTCTGCCACCTTATCAGCCAGCATATTAAGCTGATCCTCATGCAACTCAATCCTGAGGGCACCATTATCAGTGACCTCTGCGACCTTTGTAGGCCCATCGAACATTGATACCTGTGTCATTACGCTACCTCCTCCAGTATTTGTTCAGGTTCCATATACTTAATATCATCACTAATCATTACAACCCTAACATCAGTATAGTACCCTAGATGCCTAGCTATGTCCATAGCTTTACTCTGTGCATCAGGGTCTAGTGCCACTGTAAGCTGGTCATAGGACGATAGCAGCTTTATGTAGTCTGGTACCATATGTGTGCCTAACAGGGCTATACCGTCCTGTATGACGCTTACAGCACATGCTGATGCAGCATCCTCCACTATTACCCCACGTTTACCCGTAGGATAGTCAGGGAAGCCCACAGAGCCGTACTGAGGTACTACAAGAGGGGCTAGCGTCTCCTTGTTATAGAAGTACCACTTAGGTCCCTGCATGTAGCTGTTCTCTTTACGCCCTACAGCACCTACACAGACCCCTCCCTGCCAGTTCAGGAACACATGCCTATGTTGACCCACATCATACCTCACATCTACACGCTTATCCTGATATGCGGATAGGCAATGGTTCTGCTTAAGGTATGCCAGTGTCTTACTACCTTGTGTGGGTACAATCCAATCGTCTGGTATCTCAAATGGCTTATACTCCATGTCAGACTTATAGAGCATGTTCATCATCTCACTTGCTGAGAGATCCACATTGCTATTTACACCCCTAATCTTACAGGAGTTCTTATAGCAGTTCCATTTGACCGCACCTATAGCTCGTGTAACAGTGAATGTGTTAGCCCCACCACATGCAGGGCAATCCACTCGCGTAGTTACATCTAGCTCTAGGTTCAAGGAGTCAACATAGGCTTGGATATCCATTATACAATACCTATAGCTGACAGAAATGCCCCTAGGAATGTCGCTCCTAACACTAGTGTAGTTAAGAATATGAATAGAGACACCCACCAAATACCTATCCCTATGAAGACACCTTCTTTGAATAATAGGCAATCTAGTACAAATCTATCTTCTGAGTTCATCATTTCACCTTTCTAACAAATACAAAATCCTCTGTTCTAGCCCAACCAGATACACCATGAAGGAATACCCAGCTTTTGTCAACCTTAACTACAAATTCTTCTGAGTTAGGTGGGGCAATTACCCACCAGTATCCATCTTCTATTTGTTTATCAGACATCATACGTCTCCACAGCTAAGCGTTCCATAGTAGCGTCTATAGTTATCTTTGCTACACGAAGTTGGTTCAGTGCCATAATAAGCTCAGGGATATTTTTAACATCATTTGAGTAGTAGCTCATAAGAGCGTAATCATACCCATACTTATCACGCCAGTATGTCCACATATCATAATCAGTCATACCTAGCATCCTCCAATAGATTGAGCATCATGTTGTAGTCGTCATAGATATAGTTCTTAATATCATCCTCAGTACTCCAGTCAGTTTTACCCCAACCCATACCGGGAGTGTGGACGCTTACATCTGTGATATAGATCTCCTCTACATACCCTGTATCTGCCTCAAGGATTTCATACTCAATGCATACATCTACCTCTGCATTACCCTCTGTCTCATATACAAACTCATGTTGAAACTGTGGCATATCAATGCTCCTTCAAATGTGAATGGGATTGCTTACCCAATACGCTGGCACTCATGCACCCTGCCTTACAGATAGCACAATGCCCCTTCAAGTCCTTGTGTGTCTTAGGGCACATGAACATACGCTCACCAGTAGGTGTCTCTGTCATATCATCGTCACCAAAGAACATGGTACTCCAGCCAGCATCAGTTACCATCTGCCACTCAGCTTTAGTGTTACTAGGGTCCATGCTTGCACATACACTGACATTAGGTAGGTGTAGCAGGTGCCCTCTTATATGGGCACGTAACCAGCTATCACGCCATGCCCTTGTAGGTATCCAGAAGATACGATCAGGGTTAGCAAGAGCCATGCGGTACAGCTTAGACACATCTGTAGTGTTTTTAATAGGCTCACCCCTAGTGCAACTACGTACCCTATCAGTAAACTTACGCTTCTTATCAAGCTGTGGCTTGACAGTGTTCACACCCAGTGCTTGCCACTGTGCCTCGTTACGTATGTCCTTCTGTGACATAGCAGGGTACACTTTGTATAGCTTATTGTTGTAGCACGTAGCCTTGCAATGCTCAGTCGCATGGACGCAGCTACCCTCAGCCAGTACCCTGCCATACTCATCTGTTACATCATCAATGGGACGATCATAGGCGAACATGCCTATATCCTCACACCAACGCCATTCAATTTTACCTGTAAATGTCTTACGGTAGATTTGATTAGCTTTCATTTCACTCTCCTATTCTATTAAGGCAGTATACTACCTTGTGTTTCCTATGTCAATACACTACGTATAGGTACTTACTATTTACCTCTACGAACAATTGGTGCTCTACCTTATCGACGGATTTAGACCATTTGATATATTCCGTCATGGTTAAGAATATCTTTCTGATTTCACGCCCACTAGCCAATAACACACTCCTATGATATGGGGATGAGCCTAATTGCCCACCCCCGTTTATGATAGATCCATCTACTTGCTGTAGTAACCATTATATCCTAGATCATACGCACTGTCTATGATATCATCATACACAGCACCAGTCAGCTTATCATCATCGTTAGCCATTTCAGCTACCACCTCATAGCGGCAGCAACGTCCTTTGGCATTGTCGTAGTCTGTAGGGATAGACACAACATCACGAGGGTGAATCTTGACCTTCATGGTCTTGCCAGATGTACCCCAAAAGCCTTCAAGGTACTTCCATGAGCAGAAGTGCAGACCATCAGAGCATGTCTTTTCACGATCATCCTCAACCTCACCACGAGACATTTCACATACGTCACCTACCATGTTACGGAAGGTTCCGCTATGCTTATCGTAGTAGTTCTCACGGACATTCTTGTATGCCATGATGTGACCATCATTAGAGATAGGCAGTTGGTTATCATCCATGAAGCTGTACAGTTCATCAATGCTACGCTTACTAGGGTTCATGCGCAGGTTATCAAGGAACAGGCACATAGGCTCAATGTTAAACCCTTCAGCAGACATATCAAGGATACGCATGGTCAAGGTATTATGTACTGGCTCACCATTGTAGTACACGACACCATCCTGAATGGTTACGCGACCATTGGCATATTTCTCCAGTGCATATGCAGGGTCAGCTAATACCCATGCCCGTTCAAGCTCACCTTCCTTTACAGCTTCATATACTGGCTGATAGCTGTGTGTACCCTTGAGCACACTACGAGGGGCATCAGCAATACCGTCATGCTCTTTTTCCAGCAGGATTGTGTCACCGAAGATGTTATAGTTATACGTATACATTATCATATTCCTTATTTAGAGTTGATGTACTTAACAAGATCGTCAAGTGCATTAGGGTTATCAGCGTGTTCCCAATAGCAATTCAAATGCTTAATCAAGGGGTACGCATCGTAGATTTCATTCATAACGTCAGAGACCCCATTCCTACGCCGCATCTCCTGTAGGGTATCAAGATTGGGGTTACAATACTCACCAACGGCACCAAGTGCATTACACACAGCCGCTACATAGCTAAGACTTACTCCTTTATCTTTGGCGTTAGAGTACACCTTGATATGTTTCTGTATCAAGGTATTACGTTTAACACCACCGTGACTGATAAGAGCATCCAACACGGAGTTGTTCCTGTCGTTGAAATGCTCAGCATTAATAGCATCGAAATACAGGTCTTTGTTCTTAACTGCCTTAGCAGCCTTATCAATCACATACTTCTTAGCGTACTCACCAAAATCAGTCCAGTTCTTATGTCCTTTCATATGGTTTTTATATGTACCGGGGATACCGTACACAATTAGGTCAGGGTTATCCAATAAAACCAACTTGTATGCCTTATGCAGGCAATCCAAGGAGACCAATGATACAGGTCCCCAATCCCTAAGATCAACATAGTAGCCTGTTTCCTTGTCTATGTCAACCTCACAAGCCTCCCATGCTCTCTTATCGTTGTCGTTATAGTGGGTGTATCCTTTGTACTTGGTTGTCTTGGCTACAGATGAACGTACCTCTGTAGAACCACCAGATGATACTGTACGTATAGGTACAATGTCAGGGATATCCTTCATGTACACAATAGTAGCACCTTGTAGGGTATCCTCAATGTACTTAACCGCAGCCTTGATTTCCTTTTCCTTACTGTAATCATCAAAGGTCACGATGATGTCTTCCCTACTACGTACAATACTACGCCACTCAGCTACACGAGAGGGAATGCGTACCTCCTTTGTATCAGCAATGATAAGCTGTGAGTACTGTGAGCTGACACCGCTATTATACTCAACCTCTTGGTTAGAGATAAGGAAAGCATCTCCTTTACCTCTACTATAGTTAGCTTTAACAGAGTCATATCCATGTACAGTAGATGCAATCATTTCAGCATCCCTAAGTACAGGCGTATTAGCCCTGCCTAGGTGTATCCGCTGAGTAAGCTCCTTACCACGCCATGAGTAGGTCTGATTACTCAGTGTAGAGATATGCCTATAGGTTTCCAGTACCTTTCCCAGCTTACCATTAGCCTCCCACAAGGTGTTACTCGCTGAAATGTCCTTATTGATAACATTTATGATATCATCCATGACATTATCCAGCCTAGAGATAAGATCCTTAACTGTACGCTCAGTGTACACAAGGTCCTCACGAGATGATGCAATATCAACAGCACCAATGGGTATCTCAATCTCAATATTCAGATCAAGTAGGGTACAACTATCCTTATTACTACCCCATTCAGTACCACGAATAGCCTCCCGTAGCTTATCATTAGAGATAGGCACCTCAACACCACCAATCAAGGCTACAGGTTTAGCGGAGTGTCGCCAACTGCTACGTTCATTGGTTTTGATACCCCAACCCTTACCCTCAGTGACGTACTCAACTTTGTCCAGTACAAAGTCTGGATCACCTGTTATAGTGATAGCGTCAGGGAAGCGTTTGGCAAACTTATTGATAGCTACACGAAACTTATCAATATCCCTTTCCCTTACAGGTACTTTAACTGTTGTACCACTAGTCGCATTCGTAGGTTGAGGCTGTCCTAACAGCTTACGTGCAGGGATACGCTGTTCATTACGCATCATGGCGTATTGGTACTTTAAACCTTCATGTACAGTCTCTACAGTGAAACCATCAGCTACAGCATAGACCACAAGGAACCCTTGTCCCTTACCACCAATACCAAGATTATCCTCTTGCTTATCAGTAGCCCCTAAATCAGCCGCAAGAGCTATACGTGAGGTGGACATACCCCTACCAGTATCTGTTACAGAGAAGTGTGGCGCAAGAACACTTGGTATATGTACGGTAAGAGGTTCAGTTGTGCCAGATGCATTACGTTCATCAATAGCATTACTCATTACCTCTCGTACACATGAGTCTATAACATCAGAGTACTGATTCTTTGTGACGGTATCAAACATCTCAGCAGTGATACGGATACCACTGGTTATGAGGTTTTCAGGTTTGTTAAAACTTAGTTCGCCTGTATCTACATGAGGTATCATTTGCTTAGTCCTTTATTGTGTGCATTAATGATCTGGATAGCAGCAGCTTCATCCACTACATCTGCAATCCACAAATCGTTTTCGCAGCCGGAGTAGATAGCTACACCTGTTTCACTCATTGAGTCAGTCTTGGTGTATCTCCATCTACCATACTCTCCCTTATCAATACCAAATTCTACACCATCTTGATACACACGATGCTCTACACTATCAGGGTCATATGGACTAATCCATCCTGTTCCATTAACACCGTTATTTAACCCATCAATGAAGATGGTCTTTAGCTTCTCAGACATAAGATGTATCCTTATGTTAGGGGTATATGTTCCCCCGGTTATCTTTAGATATTATACACTATTTTACAGAAAAGTCAAGACAAATCGTGCATAACTCTAAAGATAATCCGGGACTGTTGCATTAGTGTCACACTTTACCATCCACAACGTACCATTTACTCTTAGGCACACCCTTGAATGGGTCTTGTTTGGCTAACCTACCCCAAAAGGTAGGTCTAGCTACCTCTTTAACATGGGCCATAGCCGACACTACTTCATCCTCGTGACTAGAACACCTTTGGCTGCATCATCACGTTTGGCATGCTTTTTACCAACGATATTAAATTGATACTGAGCACCATCCTTCTTGTTAGCATACTGCACAGCTTGGTATGCTCTGTTGTAATTGCTTGTTGTGAATTGCAGCTTAATGCTATCCCCTACACCAAGGTTAGGAAGCTCATAGCTCCATACGATAACACGTTTAGTCTTAACACCACTCAAAGAGTCCACCTTGAAGCCCTCAAGCTCTTTAGGGGACAGTTTAACAGGTGTTTGGCTCATATATGCGATAGTATCTTTAAATTCTACTTGTGACATTGTTTTATCCTTTCAGGATTTCATCTTCAATTAAAGTACAGCTGAATTGCTGTCCATTGTGGGTAAACATACCAAAGTTATTACAGTCATCGACTACCATAGCCTGACCAAATACACCGATTACAAAGATCATTATTATAACAAGCATACCAACACAGACACCGACAAACATTGAGAATGCAGGCTCATCCTTCATAGCCATGCTCCTTTAATGTGCGCCGGGCCAACGTCAAAACTACAGTATCCACGTAAGGCGTAGCCGTGGGGCCAAACTCATTCGTTACAACCTGTCTAATATACTCTACAGGCTCACCTTGAAATAACATATACTCAATTCTGGACCTAATGTCCATCTCGTAGTCACTTACTCTGCTCATTTGCTCTCTCCTATTTCCTTACTGTCCCTATATACTACCATAGGGTGTATGCTATGTCAAGCGTTGGGGCTGGTTCGTTTGTGCACAATCCAGTTCAGATTAGATAGCACTTCCCTGAACACTTCATCCCTACGCACACTTCTGACATTATTATCATTCGACAGAAATTCAATCGCACCTTCCATATTAGCAATGGCTTGCTGATACTCTTTTCGCGTAGAAGGGTCTGGTTCGGGTGCATTATGCTTGTACGCAATCATGTTTTATCCTTTCTGCTCAATAGTTTATGAGCGTTAGTTAAAGTAGGCAAATCCGTCGATGAGCGATCCATTATTTGCTCATTACAACTACACATTGTAGTTTTATTCTTTCAGTTGAAGGTTTACGTGCTTCCCTACAAGCCTCCAGTGTGTTAAACGTGGCTATAGCTTGTGGGTCCGTGTACTTAATCTCTCCAGCAGAGTAGATCAAGAGCGATATGTATAGCCAAACCATCAGAAGTCCTTACAATCACGTTGGATCGTGATATTACTACGAGCAATTCTAGCGTCATGCGTATGCCAACCCTCTTGGTTAAACCGTTGCTCATACTGCATGGAAGCCTCCTCTTTAGCTTCAACAGGGTCTATGTCAGTCTCAAACACCATCCTGTCAGCGTATCCAGTGATCCACTGTTGCTCAAATGCCTCACGCATATCGTCAGACATGTTATTCCAGTAAGTGTATTTCATTAGCTTTGCTCCTCTTTGTAGTAGAGATCATCTTCAGCGTATCTCCAACCTTCCTCAAGGTAGTCACACAACTTAGTGCGCCAACCACCAGCGTTACCATTACAGCACATGTGATATGGTGGTCGAGTATCTAACTGGTGACGTTGCACAACCCAACTATCAAGTTTTGTATGTGCTTCATACAACCAGATAGGGGTGAGTGTATTACGATACCGCTGTAATACTCTAGCCACAAAGTAATACAGAGGACGCTCCACCTTGAGTAGCCAATAACCGTCAAACATACGCTGCAAGCTACCATGCCATAGACGCCATAGTTTGTAGAAGACTACGTATTTAATGCGTAACATTTTACCCTCCAAAGGCTAACAGGTAATAGAAACCCATAGCTGCAAGCGAACACACAGCCATGATAACGATTGCGATAACTGCATCACGTAAGTCTTCAACTGTTACGTGTTCAGTCAGTGATTTAATAGCGTGTTTAAACATTAGCTAAACTCCCCATATACGTTGTAGCTTTGTTCGTCAACCTCTTGATCAATCCAATCTCCATCAGCTACCCCTGCCATATGCTCCTCTATGGTAGGCTCTAGTAGAGTGAAGTGCTCACTACCACTATCAGGCACATCCACAGTAAACTCATACTTTTGTTGTACTGTACGAAACGCTACAACTCTAACTTCTGTTGGTTTACGGCGCATCACATCTCTCCCCATCCAGCTGAACGCAGCCAAGCGTTGTCAGCATCCATGTTTTCTTCATGTTGTCGGATGCGTAACATCTCTACATGATCATCAAGGCATGTGTCACAGATAGCCCTGTTACCATGCGGGTCAGTCGTGCCACACTGCACGAATACTTCCTTGTAATCGTACCCTCTAGGTACATAATAGCTTACTTTGTTGTCACACATTAGCTTGCTCCTTAACAGTCAGGGTCAAAGTCATGCCATTCCTGAGCTTCATCAGGCTCATCAGGTCTAAAGGAGGCCCACTCGTAGTAGTCATGGGTATTTGTAGGAATATCCGGTGCAATGTCCATTTCCTTTGCTATGGATACAGCATAGTCAAAGTCGCTCTTTTCGTTGAACTCTTTTACAAAAGCCTCTGCCCTTGCCTCTGTTGAGAACACAGCTAATGGAATACCACCCTCATGTGGCTCACATTGCAGTACGATGTATAACAGCATTACAGTTCTCCCAACTGGTCAATAATCTGTTGACTACGAGATATAGCATCTAGCTCAGGGCTTGATACAAGGTGCAGCATAGTTTCCCCATGCCTTTCCATCATTGTATCACGATAATCAATGAGGACATGCAGTACTAATGCTAAGTCCTTATCGGATAGTTTGACTGTGTTCATTACTTCCACTCCAGTGGTGTTTCAGTCTCATCAACGAAAGACATAGGTGTTAAGATTACACTACGAGACATAGGTAAATCATGCATCATGTTCAGTTCAAGGTAGGCATGTAGATGCCCATACTGCGTTACATACATACGACGGGTACTGATACCAACGTACTTGTCTTCATACGTCATGGTAGAAGTCTGCCCCTGCATTAAGAACTCAGCCTCTGCTTTAGCTTCCTTTAGACCAAGGTTAAGAACTGTACGTAATGCCTTGATTAGAGGTATCTTTTGTACAGGCTCACGTACACTGATTTGTACATCAATTCTCATTTGCTTTCTCCTTCGTTTGATTTCCAACTGTCATTATTGTACCAAATTGGTACACCTATGTCAAGTAGGGTTTATGGTCTGTCTTCACCTACAGTGATTTCACCATCCTCTAAGGTGATATTGAACCTGATCTGAGTGCCAGTGTACTCACAATCAGAGGTGTATTCTGTGAGCAGGTACATATATGAGGTGGAGTTGATACCACCTTCCTGCACATGCTTTACCAAACCAAGTGCAGCTTCACGCGCCTGATCAAGTGATGGAGACAGGCTCCA
>Ga0208299_1001061_pt1 | contig 21784 bp, 39 predicted proteins | sample 15_taG_FD_184089 | JGI IMG/M metagenome (GOLD analysis project Ga0208299, IMG submission 184089) | Marine viral communities from the Subarctic Pacific Ocean - 15_ETSP_OMZ_AT15312 metaG (SPAdes) (version 2) | ecosystem: Environmental > Aquatic > Marine > Oceanic | place: Pacific Ocean | collected...
GGAAACAAAAAACGGGCACATGGCCCGTGAGTATAATTCTCAACAGGTTGTGCCCGTCCAGTATAGACCATAGAGAACCCTTTCTCTGCTGGTATTATTTCGATTGGTCGCCAAGATGCGTCCAGTTTTAACGTCATTAAGTTCCCCACATATTAATTAGGCTTTAGTCATGAGTTTCGACGCCGGCCCATCGGGAGTTAATTTGGAAAGCATTGTTTCTTGTAGGCTATAATTATCTACAAAGGATTTGAGTTCGCCAAATGCCTTTTTATAGTCGGGCTCCATAACTACTTCTGTTTTTCCACCATGACCATGGATAGCATGAACTTCTCCAATTGAATCATAGACAGTAACACTAGGGTGTTCAGAAAGCCATGTGACTGCTACTTTACCATTGTCGAACACAAAACCTTGAGCAACTCGACCTGTTCCGCTTATTCCGCTTTCATCGTCCTTTCTGTTTAAATAAAAAATTTTCATTGTATTGGTTCTCCTAGATCCACTCATAATCATCATCGCTACTTGGTTCTTCTTCGATTTCTTTGACATCTTTTTTTACCTCATTGGGGGATTGAATTTGATGGCCTAATGCCGGCCTAAACTCATTTATTATTGTTTGATGATAGTTAGCAATAAATTTTAAAACCAAAGCAAAAACCTCTAAAATATCATCCACGTATGGAATGAGTGATAATATCGAATCTTGAATCATAACTTCCATAATCAGGGTATTTCTGTCTAATTCAATTTCGAAAGTCTTCTCTCCACTTAAATAGGCTTTAAAATCGCTTTGTTCATTAAAGAATTCGCACATTTGGGAGATATAGTAAATTTCTTCCTCTTCTGATTCTAGTTTTAAGTCTATTCCGTAGTCTAATACACCTTGGATACCAAGTGATCCTTTGTTCATTTAGAACCTCTCAGTGTTGACGCTATACATTCTATTATTTCTCGTGTTTTTTCTGGTCCATCAGTTGTATATGATTTACCTAGGCAAGCATTGTATATTTCATAGTCGTTTCCGTTCTCTCCACAACGATCACCTACAAACCAGACATCCCATCCTCTAAAGTGTCTAAGTCCATAAGTTTTATCCCATCCAGTCGGATATATGTCGAACGAGGTGTCTCCACCTAACTTAATAACGATCTTGTCGTCTATCTTTTTCAAAAGCAATATGGCCCTCAATTCACTTATCACCCTGTCTCTGATTCCTGTTGTTTTATCTAGTTCAATGAATATTTCTCTATGTTTTTGAGTAGCATTTCGACCTATTGGGCTCCAGTTGATCATAGATCCTCTGCAGTTTATAAAGTGCCCCGTTAAAGGTGCGCCCAACTGACAAACATCCACTTGGGAGTAAATAAGTTCACAAATCAAATCACGATACTCTTTTTCACCTAGGTGTTTTTCCATATTAACTTCGTGTTCCAGTTGATGATCTTCATTTGCAAATTGCGGCGGTTTATAATATTTGGTACCATTACAGGGTAAAAGATGAGTTTTGTATCTACAGGGAGATTTTCTTAAAAAATCTCCAAGTTGTTCTCTCATATAATCCTCATCAGATCCAGTTATTATACCAATATGAGTACCATAGTTGCACAGTTGATATAAAGAGCGGCGCAAGTCTGGATTATCGAATTTCATCCTAGGCTCTGTTAAGGTTCCATCCATATCAAACAAAACAATGGTATCATTCATCATCGACTCCAATTGGGGTTCCTGTTCTTACAACAAACTTGGTACCATCCACACCACACCGACGAACTTTTGTAAGTCCACCGAGTTCATTTCTGTGTTCGTCTGCTTCTTTAAATGTATCATAGTATGCTACATTTTTCCATCTAACTTTCTGAGGGTTTGGTAATTTTTTTTCAGTAATCATCGTGTTTTCACTCATACTATCTCCTTGTATTATGTAATGATTATAATTGCTTATATATAATATAACATAATCCAAATTAGTTGTCAAGTTTTTTTGCTGCCTTTAATTTAACTTCTTTTATTATATCGAGTGCTTCGTAGATTTTTTTTTGAAACGGCTCTCCGGTCGATAGATATGCTGCTCTCCTAATCTGGTGTTCTACCTTATCCAAGGACAACCATATTTTTGTATCAAGTTCTTTACTCATTTTTTACCTTTTCTAAATAAATTTCCGGCACAGTTTCTTCTTTACCGTTGGACCACATAACTGTAATATCTCCTCTATTTCTTCCATCATAAGAAAATGATGTTTTATCATGAACTATCGTTATAATTCCGATGCAGCCCATATTCAAAGAACTCCTGATATATTCGGATATAATTGCTACTCCAACTTCTCTTTGTTTTACCAAATCACCCACTTCCATGTTCAATCACCTCTATTTCCCCTTCAGTAAACTTCCAGCCAACATCATTAATATAAACAAAATAACAAACACCAATCCATTCAGAATATGATATCTCAACTATGATTCCGACACTACCCTTCTTAGGTCTGAAATGAAAATGATCTTTTTTAATTTTAACTCTTACTAAATCACCAACTTTCATAATAATATTATAACCTATCAATATTGTATTGTCAAATAATATTTATATATATTATTATATTATTCATGATTATATAATTTTTCTGTATTATATTTTTTTAATATATCATTAAATTTATTTATAGGTATACCTAAAAATCTAGCCATATCTCTTTTAGATGTACATGCAGCCATTGCATATCTTAACAAAGCATCCCGAGTTATATTAGGCATAGCAGACCAGAGGGGAAAGTTATACATCTTGTTGTTCAACCCTTGGATAGATAATTCTAATTTTACTGCTATAATTTCTTCTAATGATAAATGTGCTAAAACACCCAGTGTACTGTTATTAATTTTTTTTTGAGACTTCAACAATGATATAAAAGAATAATTCTTTTGCTTTTTTCTTGACATTTCAAACTCGATATGTTATATTATTAATATAATTGCTTATTATTTTTTCATTGAGTCATATTGTTGTGTTGAAGGTTCCTCAACATCTTTTTGTATTTCTTGTTCGAACTTATCGAAATAAAGTTTCATGTTCGTTATAAGATAATCTACAAAGATCTTTTTATCTTCAGCATTCGCCAACATATCATACGCATCTAGGATATACTGTGATACTTTTTTAAATGTCGTGAAAGCCATATTTCTACCTGTCTCGTCTAGACCTTCTAGATTAGATCCGAATTCTTCTTTTTCATCCGGAGTATCATCATCTTCAACAGGAATTTTTTTATCATCATCAGAAATATCAATATCAATTTCCATAAGTTGTTGGTCTAACTCGTCTAGTGATTCCTGATCGTCCAAATCAGGTACTGGTTCAGATAAGAGAGTATCAGTATCTTGAAGGTAAGTGTCGTTAACCAAGGAAGGTGCTAGCGAACTTTTAACAGCAGAAACCATATGGGCTCGAAAAGAATCCCTCTGTTTTTTACTAGTCGTCATTCTCTTGTAATCCGTACGGAGAGTGGTAATCATCTTTTTAAGAACATCTTCTAAGATATTAATACCAGTGGATCGGTGAGGATGCATATCTGATACATCTCCCTCCTTTAACAATTCACGAATAACTTTTCTCAGCCGCTGTTCCTGTAAGAATATAGTTTTTTGGTTTATTTTCTGATCAATAAGATTTTCATTAATCTTCATTCGGACATATTCACGAAGTAATTTTTCTTGTTTATCGTTCATTTATTTACCCTTAGCAATTCTTAATGCTTTGTGCACAACTTCTTTTAAATTAATTTTATTTTCTTTCACTTTATCATCACAACCACAATCTTCACTTAGTGAATGATCCCCTGATTCACAAGGAGAGACGGGCGGTATTGAGGATTCTTCAATACTTTCAGGTTGAGGGCCTTGGTTAACCTCATTTATATCTTCTTCTTCAGTTTCCATTGATGAATCAGGCATTTCCTCTTCATATAATTCTTCTTTATATTCTTTTTCTTCAGTGAGAATACCAAACTTTTTAAGAATAAGTTTGTTTAATTCGTTATTTTTCCATTCTTTTAGTGACATATTTTTGCTTTCCTTTTTAATCGTGTCTTCGTACTCACGCAAGAGTTTGTTCCCCTCAAGCATGGCTTCGTGCTCAATGACACGTAGTTTATCATTCTCTAAATAGTAACCCGGACCAGAGTAACCCCCAACATCTAATCTACCTTCTAAATTTTGTTGATGATGAATTAGTTCGTGAGCGATTGATCTGAGCATGTCTTTCGGATGTCGACCATCGCTATATATGTGTATTTCAAGCGCATCAGGGTCATAATAAGCCGTTTTACCAAGAACACTGGCCTGATTACTAGGGTCTGAGTCAAAAACCATTGTAGGAGGCTTCTGGAAGCCTATCTTTTGATCAAAATAATCGTACATTCCTTGGATATGAGGCTCTAAATCACTCAAATCAATGTTTGCGGTGTTCTTTATAGTGCAGGGCATAGTCTAATTAGTCCTCTAAATCTGATTTTTTCACTAATATAAGGCTTATTTTGATAGGCTTTTTGGCCCCAAAGGGCAATATTTCGGCTATTTTTATGTCCCTTCTGTCCAAGACACCAGTATAAATAGACAATAAAACACCATATTTATAGTTTCTAGTGACATTATTCTCTTGAATATCCCATCCGGGCCACTTAACTATCTCTCCAATGTCGAATTTCTCCGTTTGAGAGTCCCCAAAAACCTTATTTTTGAGTTTTTCGAGCATTTTTTTGCTCAATTTAAGGGTTTTTACCTGAATTGCGTCCATAATAGATGAATTCCAAGCAGTTTCCACAAGAATCCAACAAATACCAGCCAATAGAATCGTCTCTATGGTGAATTGTGAGCCCATTTTCCGGAAAATCCTCTATTTTATCGACTCTCAAGTCTAATTTAGAAAAACCCCAGCCACCATTGGTATAAATATCGGTTACTTTGGTCACATTATAGTCAATTTTCACGAATCACTCAATTCTTCAAGCATTTTTATGACCATTTTATCATTTAAATCAGCCCCAACAGGGTCAACCGGCTCTTCAGGCTCAACAGTGTCCATCTGAGGGACAACTTGATCGTATGCACCTTCTTCCATACCATATTCGACGTAATGTTTTACTGTTTTAAGATAATCTGCTGCTTTTGTAAGTTTTGCCTGTACCCAAGACTCTAGTTGAGTAGTATCAGTAAGCATTTCGCTTAATTCACGAGCATATGTTTCCATATCATGAAGTTGTCTCTTAGCCAAAAGCCCTTCTTTGTCAATTCCGTCCATATTATATGCACCGGCAAGGTCATCTACCATCTCACACTCTTGCAAAATAATCTCTGTGAGTCTTTTTTTACTAATTTTCATTTTTTTATTCCTTTATAAATGCAATATAAAATAACAGAACAACAATCATAAACTCCGCAGAGGTTAAAGAGTAGCCTAGTAGTGTAATTAGAAAGAAAAATGTTATTCTTGCATGCTTTTGTATCTTTTCTTCTAGCATCATTTTAATTAAACCCCACAAATTCAATTTCATCTCTTCTAATTTTCAAAATAATTCCCACAAACCAGTTGTGGTGAGAATATATGAAGCATTCATCTGGATCGTCTGCTGCCCAAGGTGTTAAATAGTATTCTGAGTTCCTAGGGACAGGTATAAATGCCTTATCTCGATAACTATAGTAATATCCAATACCTGTTCCTTTGATTCTTACCGGTTCTAAAAGCGTTCCGTCGTTATTTTGGATCATCTTGGCGAGTTTCATTGCTAATTTATCTGGGTTTTTGTATAAAAATTCCTTGAGTTTTGCTTTATCTTTGATTCCACTATTCTCCGCCGCCACCATCGCCGCCTCCATCGCTATCATTGGGCCCTATAGTACCAATATAACCACCATATGGCCACCCGACACCTTTAGATTTACGTTTTTTTCTTTTTTTACGCTTTCTTTTTTTCTCATCAATGGGTGAAACTATAGAAATTTTAATTTTTTTACGTTTTTTCTCACCTTCTTCTTCCAACGCCCCAAAACCTGCCGGCGCGCTTTTAGATCTTTCGAAGTTTTTTAGTCTTTTTAGACCTTTGGCACCAGTGTTTTTATTGTTGCCTAATCCAACTAGTCTTCTTTTCTTGGTAGCATGTCTTCCAGAGTGAGGATAAGCCATTTCTAACATCAAATTTTCTTGTTTTAATAGATCAATACTATTTTTTAAGTTCTGAGTTGCACCTTCACCCATTTTTAGTTCAATTTCTTCAAGATCTCCGCAAAAATAATCTGCAATTTCCCACTGAAGTTGTATAACTCCATCCAATTGGTCAGAATTATATGGTATTCGGCCAATAAAGTAGTGGACTAACTTATCTTGTCCACCCCAAGTTGTATTAAGCGATGACATATAATCAATTTTTTTTGTTTTTAAAGATAATTCTTCTAAAATTTCACGATAAAATGCGAAATTTGCCTCTTCTCCTTGTACCAAGTGGCCACCGGGCGCATCCCACTCCAAAGAATCGCTTCTCTGTGCAATGATAATTTTATTATCGTTGGTAAAGATTAGACCTTTTGAGATTTCATCTATATCTTTTAATAAATCATCTGGGTTTTTAACAATAATGTCTGATGGGTGAAGTTTTTTATACTCTTCAATGGCAAATCTTTCAGCGGGGTCATCATCATAATGCAGAGAAGAACCTAATTCGTGTAATCTTTTGGCCTTTTTCTCACCATTTGTGTAAAAAATACCATCAACTTCAATTTTTAATTGCTTAAGCATCGTCGAGACAGAACTTTCAGGTACTTCGAGGTGCTGCTTTCGCGAAGTAACAACCAAGACAGTAACACCAGATTGTTTAAACTTTTTAATTCTGGCTATAATCTGAGGGTTTTTCCCTCCATACTGATAAATTGTCTCTACGTCGTCATTTGATTCTTCGTAAGACTTAACAATTGTATTATCAAAGTCAAAAGTTACGACCTTTCCGTTTTTGTTTTCATTTAAAACTTTCATCTTGTCCAATAGGTCTCTCATATTCTTATCCTTTATTATATTATATCACATTTTAGGGTGTTTGTCAACGTTTAATTTTGATTTTGATCCGGTTTTCCCGGAGGTTTCCCTTTTTCATTTGTTGAATTTCAGCCTCTGTCTTGAACATGCCAACATCAACTATAACAATATCTCCTCCGGGCCTTCTCATAGCGTTTCCATCGTGTAAATCTCGGGCGAAGAGCCCAGTTTCTTCATGAAGTTTCATAATTGCCTGATATACGCTCTCTGTTTCTTCTGTTCTACCGCCTTCCTGTCCAACATCCTTAGAGGCATAACCAGATTTCAGAGAAGAAGACATTCTATAATTCTTTTGAAACCTTTCTAGGAAGGATTGGATAATATATTCAGAGTTTGGTTTGATATCTTCGCCTACTTTGGAGTGTTTTTTCATAATATCAACAATTTTTTTACAAACCAAGGTCACAAACACTTTAGCAGGAGGGGAATTTTTCAAATCATCCATAATCGCCAAGTACATTTTAACAGTATCGCCCATATAATCAATTATTTCATCCTGAAACTTATATACGACTGCGTCAGCCTTCTTTTTTTCTATACCAAGCCAACCTCTATAAGAGGTTCCTGCCATCGCTATATCAATATCCTTCTGAGCATCCGCCCCGGGACTACCACCAAAGGCAGAGCCAAAGGTTTCTAATGATTTTTTCGTCATTCTAAGTGTTTTTTCCAAATAAGAAACGTCAGACATCATTGTTTGGACTCTTTTAGATACATCTTTGTCTGTATCAAACTTAGATATGGGCCACTCAGCAGCACTCATAGGTCTTTGTCTGTGCATTAGTTGTTCAACACCGCTGAAAAGACCTCGAAGAGACCCGGGTAGCGGTTCGAGGACTTCCATAACAATGAAATCCATCTCGTCTGCTTTAAAAATCTTGAAAACCTCAGGAAAGTGCTTTGCTATTGAAGGGTCAGAGTCTCTTGCTTTAGAAATTTGATTATAATTTCTTTTTTCTCGAGAGACAGCATTCCCTCCCTTGGATGTTTTGAGAATTTTAATAGCGAAATCGTGTCCCCCAAACTCATCCTTTTCGGTTGCTAACACAACAACACCGAATTCACCTTCGCCGAGTTTCTTTTTTAAAATATAACCATTCTTGTCAAGCAAATCGGCAATCGAATTTTTAGAAGATGCGTTTTCCTCTGGACTTGGGTTATCATCCATCGGTAAAGTAGCATCATCATCTACTTCCATCACGTTGCGAAGACCTTGATGTTGTGATCGTTCAACATGACCGGCGTGTTCTTTATCAGCGGCTACTATACTGATCCTTACTCCACCTTGCATTCCAACGGTGGAATACATTTCTGCAAGTTTTTCACCTTTTAATTTTGAGGATTTCTTTTCGCTCTCGTTAAACTCCTCGTTATCTTCTTTAGGTCCCAAAGGAATTCCGGCATGTCCCTGAACCCCCGCAGCAGCGGAAATTTCTTCGATAACATCCGCTGATTTATCATCATCGCAGGACTCAACATACCTTTTCCAGTTTTCAAACATTTTTCTCATAACACTTCACCTCACAATAAATAGTTGAGGTTAAAGGTTAATCTGGAATCCAAAATTTTTCTCCACCACGTTCTAGTATTGGGTGCATTATATGGCCTATTTTTTCTACATGGCTCATTCCAAAAGCATGGCCCATCTCATGTTCTAATAACCTTGGAGTGTACCTCTGTTCGTTCGGCAATAGTATCTCAGCAGAAATCATTTTATTTAGAATTGTTAATCTTGATGTAATTGCGTAAGTCCCGGGTAGCAAGTCTCCTTCTGCTCTAATAAAGATTATACCCTCACTCCATCTGCCCTTGTTACAGATATGCCCGGTTGTATCTCTATGGACATAATCAATGATATATCCTCTTTTGTCCCACCAATCGACTGCGCTCTGTACTCTATAGTCAGTCACACTGCTGTCCGGACAAATAACTATTATAGGGTTATCACCCCATCCTGCTACAATAAATTGGCTTTCTTCCCATGCAACCTTGTAACACCTTCCTAGTGCAAACCCTATGATCCCGGATATCACTAACATTAAACTATAGTACCTCTTTAACATCCCCAGATACCATATTCAATGGTGATAGTTTGGCTTGTCTCGGGAATAGAGTCTTCATCAAAAACAACGGAGTTGGAAACTGCATCATACGACCAACCGGAAGTTATTTGACCATTAATGCTCACAATTATAGACGATTCAATTGGGTCCGGTTCATCCAAAGCAAAGGTACTGCGAACAGATACGGTGTTTGCTAGATCTTGCATTTGATTTCCCCAATCTGGAGCACAAATTGAATACCAGTCACCATTATACCTCTGAGTCATATCCCAGTATCCCATTCCATATCCAATATTTCGCCAACCGTAAATGGATTGCCACTGACACCCAGATGGATGATCCCCAATTACTGCAAAGTGTCTCATCATATCAACATTGGGTTTTAAGTTATCAAAGAAATTAGTATAATTTGTCCACCCACCAATACTATAATCAGGCTCATCTGAAACATATATTATTACTAACGTGGCGTCGTTCCTCCAAAAAGAAGTTCCGGGTGCTCCACCAGAAGAATAACTTGTATTGTTGAGAAACCTATGGGCCATTTCTATACCCTTTTCAAAAGCAGCACCATGAACACCAATCTGAGCAATAACTCCCTGAGCCCAATCAACTGCGGTCACATATGAATTATCAATCCAACAAACAATTCCTGAACATTGAAGGACTCCCTGATCAGTGGTAATGAACCCTAAGTGAAAATCAGCACCACTGACTAGAAACACATTCATGAATGCCGTCATTTGTGATGATAGTTCTTGTTGAAAAACCCCCATAGAGCCTGAGTTATCGATAACGAAGACAATGTCCAAAATAGGGATTTCTTCTTGAACATGAGTTTGGGTTACATACTGTTCTATTACTCCATCTCCTCCTTGTTCAATTTCAACCTCCGGAGTGTGAGGGTCATTACCACTCACGGTAATAGAACTCTCATCCAACCCGACATCTGAGGGTATATAAGAAACAAGAAAATCAATTTCCTGATTTGGGCCTAATACCCAAGGCGGTGGAGGCAGGGAACCAAATTCCATTAAAATATCAGCCGGTTGAGTAACCATTTGAGAAATGTTTTCTATAATTAAAGGAAGATTACCATCGTTTCTAATTGTAATTCTTTCTTCATTATCACACCCCATTGAAATAGTCCCATAATCGAACGTGAGAGGCTCGACAGTCATTACAGGTGCGTCACCACTCCCGAGGATTAGAACTTCAATCTCGGGGCTCTCATCGTCGTTAGAAACGATCTCTATAAGACCACCATTACTCTCATAAGTTTCGGGTTCGTAATAGACATCTATTTGAACTCCCTCTCCGGGTTGCAATTCCCAATCTTCAGTTGCGTCATGATCAATACTAAAACGATTATTTCCTGCAATAAGCAAAAGGGGATCGAGTATCAAAACCTCATCCCCTGCGTTTACTATAGTTAATTCTTCTACACCAGTCTCTTCTCCCGATCTAATGTTGCCAAAGTCAATGATCTCCGGCAAAACAACAATCTCAGGCTCTGGATCCTGTACTTTATTTAAAGTTACATCATTACATGCAAACAAAATTCCTAATAACCACATTCATAAATCCCCCCATCTATAAGTAATTAGGGGGCTATCGACGGTTTTGGAATTTGTTTTATTTTTTTTCTGGTTCGGAGGATTCTTTTAGTACCTCCAATATAACGGAAGACAAGTATTTTCTATCAAGTTTTTTCTTCTTTTTTGACTCTTTTAGATTTGTGTCCAATTTTATTTCATTCCAAGCCAAAATAGCCTGCGCAGGTAAGGCATCTAGTGTATCTGCGAGGAGCGTTTCGAATCGAACAGAAAGTAGAGTTCCTTTGTGTTCACTCCATCCGCGAGTATCAATCATGAAAGGGAATCTCATTCGCATTATATAAGATCCATGGGAATAAACTCTTATCCTAGGTTTTTCAATGTTACTATATTTTAAGTTTAGACGAGTTTCAGAAGCCATCCTGCTCTTGGAAACGGCCTTATATATAAAATCTTTATATTCTTGAGAATTTTCAAATTTTTGTGCTCTTTCTAGTGTTTCTCCGGAAGATTCTCTCCATTTTGGTAAATCTTCCGGAGAGACTGTTTGAAATTTTGCAACGATAGATAAATGTAACCAAGTAGTACTCCCCATTGAAGGCCCCCCACCAATTGATACTCGAAACAAATTCTCGTCGTCGTTGATGGTTGCTCGGGATTCTAGTTTTTCTGCATAGTAACCCTCTTCAATTTGCCGTTTCATTCCTTCCCAAGAACTAACAATAGCCTGAGGCTTCGTCATAACACCAATCCCATCGATGAAATTTTGAATCCTTTCATCAACACTCTTAGATTCTTCAGAATCGTACTCATGTTCGGTATTATATAGATGTTGAAAAGCGTCCTTGTCTAGTATTGGATCCCCTGTCGCCTTAAAAAACTTGGATATCGCAGGCCAATATTTTTCTTTTGGTATCGTGTTCGCTTGTCCGAGGACCTGAAAAATTTTATTTCTTTCCTTGTTATATTCCAGAGTTACATGAAATTTGCGAACACCATCCTCATTAGTGGACATAAGGTTATACAATATACTATCCTCTTCAGAAGCAGCACCACAGTTGGCCATGCTTGTCTTAGTTGTTGAGCAATAGTTACTCTGCGTGTTATGCCAGAACATTCCATCATCAAGTCTTAAGAACACACAAGGTTCCCCTTCCGTGCCCTCGCCGCAATTTTCAAACTGTTCAATCTTATTATTCTGAACAAACAACTTCAACTGCTTAAGATATTCTTCTCTTGGGAGGTCCTTGTTTTTCTTCAACATATCGGCAAGTTTTTGAGCAATCGACTTTCCATCTCCTTTGATACCATGGATAAAGTCAATGAGAGCCAAGACATGTTCTTCATCGAATGTCTTCTCGTAAACCAAGTGTTGTTGAGAGTCTAAATTATTTTTCAAGTCTCTCAAAACAACATCAACAATCATTTGCACGCGGAGTTCAGTTATATTCTTGCTAGACCATTTGGTTAACTGTTTATTGATCGATTTTATTACCTTATTAATATACCTCATAACAGGGAGTTTATCATTCGGGTTGGACGTTTGGATAGATTTTGCTTGTCTAAGCACTTCTTTCCTTCTGCCCCGGCCAAAATAAAAATCATCATCCGCCAAAGCCTCGAGAGCCAAATATTGATTGAGGATCTCTTGTTCTGATAGGATATTATTCTTGATTTCCTCAATTTGCTCATTTTTTTCTTCTTGAGAGAAATCAATCTCCGGAGCAGCCTTGATCTGTTCGATATGCTTAACATAAGTTTTTATCTTGTTGGCTTGAAGCCTCATCCCACTCTCGCTATAGAACCTAATCTTGTTGGCGGTCGATCGGATAAATCTAATCGGCATTATATAACTGATATCCCCAACCTTGAAGAAGATCTTAACAAGAGATTCGTTGAAGACATCCCGGGTCACAATATTTGAGATCTTCGAGCGCAACAGAGACAACTCTCCGGGCCATTGCTCTTCCCAGCCTTCATCTAATACCTCGCCTTGCGATTCGCGCCCAAAATTTTCTTCTATTTCACAATCGGACTCATCAATAAGACTATTCTTGGTACTTAACACTTCCAAGATTGTTTTAATTAAATGTTTTTTATTTAATTTCATCCTGTGGTGCCCTACTCTTTTGATGTTAATAAAGCGGATACAGCCTGAGCCAACACCTGAGGGTCTAATCCAGAAGGTTCAGCGAGTTTCACAATCTCTTCCCATACTTTATCAGCAATTTTAGCAGCAGCATCAGGCACATCGGCAATTGCCGCCATTACTTCATCACCAGTGGATATTTCCACTATTGCTACTTCTTCTTTGATCATTTCAATCAATTGTTCTCTGCTTATTTTCATGTCCTAAGTCTCCAAATTTTTTTTTACTGTTTTATGCACCAGACCATTTATTTTGTTGTTTTTTCTTGGCGAGAATATTTCCGCGACTGTCCAACAACTCTAAAAACTTACTGGCTAGCCCTATCTGCTTTAAATACCACCCGTCAATATCAAAAAATCTTCCTTCTGGGTCTGGCTCCATCTTATCGCCCGGAACTTTAATATAGATCGGCTGAGCGCTATAACTGCCGTCGTTAGCAATTGTGTCCTTATATATTAATAGTTGGACCATATTTTGCTGATAATTCTTTTTAAGTTTATGGGTACCTGAGACATCAACCTTGGCTTTTACGCGAACCATACCTCTTCCGATAGGCGGTGCACCGGCATCTTTATCAAAAAATACTAAAGCCGATTCCCACGGTTTTATCGATGAATACGGTCTTCTTTCACCTTCATCTTCACGGAGCACTTCTTGTATCATTTCCATGATTAATTCTTTTGTTAACTTCATTCCAAAATCTCCCAAAATTTTTTTAGATTTTTTTTATCACTGTAAATAGTGTCTAGGTGATCTAATTGGGAGAAAATGCAAAATCTGGGAAAATTTGTGGAGGGGTCTGGTGTACCTCGCTGCGCTCCCCGCCGAAACCGTAACATGTAGTACTTATTTGGTATAGTCTATCACCGCCACCAGTAGGGGGGAGGGGGTTGTTACGGTTTTCATATGAAACAAAAAATTGTTACGATTGCATATGTCAAACTCGCATAGCCCACCAAGACAATGCAGCATAACGAAACAACACCCATCAGGGTTTCACTCTTAGACATCGAGACTCCTTTAAATTAAATAGTGGTCATAAATTGTCCGGTCAAATCTTGGTACGTAATCATGACTAATAATAAACAGTAATAAATTGACCGGACAATTTATGTCCGTTTATGCTCGAGCGTTAGGTGTCCAGTCGTTTCCGAATGTCTCATTGAGTTCAGCAACCAACCAATCAGGTCGCGCTGCATCCTCGAGAGTACCGACGTTAGAAGGCTCTTGCTTAGGAGCGCGAGGAGCCGGGGCTTTCCCACGGGTCTTAGTTTTCTTAGGAGCAGCGATACAGAACTCATCGAACTCCCAACCGAATGCTTCCGCATCATCGATGTTAACGAGAACTTCGTTGTCCTCGGTACACCCGGCAATTAAGCCTTCAATCATTCCATCAACAAGAGCCTTGGCACCGTTGAGTGGATCCATCTTATCAGCCATGCGAGCCTCAAGACCAGCAATTTCAATCTCTGCACCAGCAGAACGCGCAGCAGACACAGCAGCAAGGCGTGCAGCGACACCCTCTTCAGGCGACGTGATAGCAATGCGGAGGCGAGAGCCTGAGCGCGTCACAACCTCACCCATACCAAGAGAAGGGTGACAGGCGATAGTACCGCGCAAGGGGATACGATTACCAGCAGGTGTGAGAACAGGGAGAAGAGGAGAAGTTAAAAGAGAAGTCATAAATTGCCTCCGAGGCAGAAAGGAAGAAAAGATTTTCTTTCCTTGTATATATAATGTATCATATTGGAATGGGGTTGTCAAATTTAATTAAAGGGAAAACGGACAGAATATGTCCTTTACTTGAATGGTCTAAGTTTAATTAATTTACCTCCTCGGCATATAAAATAAAGGTATCCATCGCGGACAGTATAAAAGGGATTGTTTTCAAAGTTATTCATGGGTATTTCCTTGTTGTATTTCTAAGAGGGTTATTGCTTCAGCCATCAAGAAACCGGCAATTGTTGAAAGGAATATGACAATCATTATGTCCATAGGAGTTACTATCATGGGGCCTCCAATTATTGGTTAAGAGATAGAGCAAGGTCTGAAAGAGAAGCAGCAAGCAGAACCGAAGCAGGAACCCCGTTCTTAACGTAGTAACGCGCGGTTGAGGCGTTAGCAACGTCCATTCGTTGGTTACCATGCTGAACATAGTATTGACCTGTAGGGGATACAAAGGCACTCACTGAAACGGTTGTTTGCTTAGGAGCGTTGGATTTGGTTGGAAGTCTACCTGAAGCATAGGCACGGGCTGAAGCAAGATTGTGACAGTCTACAACCTCGTTGCGGCAGGGACTAACAGCATAGATGGTTGGGACTTCGACATTCAAGGGTCGAGTGGGGCCATCGGTGAATACGGGGGAATAGAGAATGCCATCGAAAATAGAAGGAGAGTAAATCATAAAGACCTCGGGATTGTAAAGCGGGATTGCTTCTTGTATATATAATGTATCACGTTGAAAGAGTTTGTCAAATGAGAAAGAGGACAGAATATGTCCGAGGTTAAAAACTATTTATTTCTGTTCTCCAACTTGTAAACCAATCTACCCAGAGCACGTTGAGCCGATGCATCATTCAATTGGGCATAACGTAAGAAATGCTCAAAAGGAATACCAAGGGGCTTGAGGAGATTAGTTGAGAGAGTACCAGTTGTTTTGAGTTGGTTAAGGGCTTGTTGGAAAGTCATTGTTTAACGTCCTTGTTATTGGTTATATATATAATGTATCATGCTGAGAGAGTTTGTCAAATGAGAAACGGACATAAAATGTCCTATGCAAGTTTTCTTGTGAAAAAGTATTCTTTTCTTCTCGCTTCTTCTCTTGCCTGTTCAACTGGTTTTGAAATAGGAAGAGAAGCAACTTGTCTAACGTCAACCCCGAACCAATTTGCACATGCCTTTCTGAGCCTTGCATAGTTCGGATTATATCCAAGATTATTTGGAAGCCCCATGTAACTCTTGAAGGTTGTGTCGAGCCTCTTTGGGTTCCATCCGATATACAATTGGGTTGATTGAGGGCATTTTCCATTTCTGATGAGAATGCTTCGTTCGAGGTCAAGAATAAAATCGGCTCGGTTATTGTTTCTATCATGGCATGTCAGGAATGCTTTCCAGAAGGTTGATTGTTCCATTCCATAGTATTTCCAGTCATAGTTGTCGTTTAGGTTGATAAAAAGAGTTGATTGCATAATTGCCTCGGGTTTTTGATTATACTATAATGTATCACGTTGAAAGAGGTTGTCAAACATTAATTTATTACTTTCCGGACATAAAATGACCGATTTAAAAAGTGTCGGGAAAACGGGGGGTTAATGGACATGCCTCCTAGAGGTTACCATAGTTATGTTAAGTATTTTTCCTCATAGTATAATTATGTTAAGTATTTTCTTCATAATATAATTATGTTAAGTATTTTTCCTCATAGTATAATTATGTTAAGTATTTTGGTTTTGCTCTAAGCCTCCCACACCACGGGGATTATAAAGTACCTCGATGATACGGGGCCTGTAGGCATATCTGGGATTTGGGGATTTCGGGCTGATTTGGGGGTTTCGCGAAACATAACGAAGTTACGGTTACGCTGTGTTATGCGTGTGCCGTCATGTACATGAACGAAACATGTTTCACTGTTACGCGCTAAGTGCACTCTCAGTTAAAAAATGTTAAAATAAAAAACCTAATAAAATCGGGGGGTTAGTAATGGTTGCTCCTAGGGGTTGTTGCCTCTACACCCGCCATTATTTTCGTAACTTTTGGGCTGTTTCAATTGTTACATGCTATCTATATATGAGAGTTTCGTCTATAACCGCCAGTACTACGGCCGTATACGCGCCTGATACACCCGCTACTATCGCATACCAGCACCGCTTACACAGGCACACAACACGCCCTCTTGCCCTTCTATTGACCTTGATAGGTCAACACACGTACACAGTAAAGCAAACGCCTGCTATACACCATTCCGCGCCCCTATGCTTGTCTACCAGATGCACATTCCCACGCTGGATTGGGCATACCCCACGGGGGCAGGAGAGTAGAGGATAGCAAATACTGAGCGTCGGGTAGGGGGGTATTAGTGTAGTACACCGTATTATACGGGACGTAATAAAGATTTCATTATCCAAAACTCTTCTGGATTAGACTTCAATTGCTGACACAGTGCTAGTCCCTCTTGATAATCTCTACCAACCTGTACAACCAGAAACATTAGCGAACCACGACGGACTAGCATTCCTGCCTTAATCTGTGATTTCATCTAACACCTCATAGTGTATAAGAAATAAACACCAGTTGGTTGAATGGGTCTTTTCATATGTATCAAACATCCTAACCTCTATATACGTATTACCTTTATAGCCTGATGTTTTCTCTATTGCATGACCGTAGTTTCCATTAGTATCTCTTATTAATAATTTTTTCATATGTCCTCCGATGTTTTAACCAAGACCAGCCAGTTCGATGGATGTCTTGTTGTTACGCCATTTACCCAAAGTACTTGCACGCTTTGCAATTCCCATTTTCCCACGGGCGGATTGGTTTCTAGTACGATGCCAAGCATCGTTTTCTTATCATGCCAGCATACCAAATCTCCTACTCCAAACTTCATATTATCGCCTCCAGTCTCACACAAGATATGAGTTCCAATTCTTCATGACTTGCTAACACTTCCGAACCGTCGCATAATTCAATCACGATGTACGGCTCTTCAACATCATCGTCAAAACCAATCTCTGTTATAACTCCCAATTGATCAATCACCTTATCTCTCACTAAATCACCTATATTCATTTATCACCTCCAAACTGCTTTCTAAATGGTAGCCCTTTCCTCCATCTGCCCAAATGCAGACGATCAAAGAACCGACCTCTACAACAATACCAATGTCGCCATCGGCAGGGTATCTTACTAAGTCTCCAACTTTCATAGAACCTCCAACTCCCCTCCATACTGTCCTGACCTGTTGCCGCACTGCCACAGCACCACATAGTATGAGCAGAACTGATGTTGGTTGAACTCTACTATTTCCAAGATGATACCGTATTGTTCATGGTCTTTGTGTTTTATTAAATCACCTATTTCCATCTAACACCTCCAATTCGTTTGCTATATGATAACCTTCTGTACCATCAGCCCATTGAACATAATAGGGGTCGCACATGCTACCGTCTACTTCTGTGATAATCCCAATGTCTCCATCGTGATAGTGTATTACTAAATCACCTATATTCATTTATCACCTCGAGATAGGTGTAATACAGCATTAACTCTTCATTCAAACCAGATACAAAAACTTTATATTGTTTCCATTTATTTGGCCCCGATGACACTATAATCCCGTACCTACCATTAACATCGTGTATACCTGCACTATCATTTATAAAAACTAAATCACCTATATTCATATTGACCTCCGGGCTATGCTATAAGGCCAGCGTGTCGGGCTGCTTCAACAAGCATAATACTTGAGGGCTTGACTTCACGCTTGATAAGTCCAACGTGCTGTGAAGTGGTCATAGACTGAAAGGCATTTCCAGTTGCTGTGAAGTCATAGACAAGCACACCATTGGTAGTCCATTCGGCAATCTTGAGGTTGTAAGAATAAAGAGATCCACCACGGGCTTCCAAGTTCAGGCCACGAGCATCGCAACGAGAAAGGAAAGAATTGATTACATCTGAGTTTTTAGAGATAGGCATTGTTGCCTCCATTGTTATTGGTTATATATATAATGTATCACGTTGAGAGAGTTTGTCGAGAACAGAATATGTCCGTTTTTATTTTGCTTCGAGATAATCCTTGATCATAGTTGCAAGATTACCGAACTCTTCTTGTGAAGTGATTTCCGCAAAGTCCCAATCAACATCTTGGTTGGTTTCTATTATTTCGAGTAGTTGTTGTAAAAATTGTTGTTCATTCATTTTGAACTCCATTTGTTTGGGTTATACTATAATGTATCACGTTTGATTGTTTTGTCGAGGACAAAAAATGTCCGTTTTTATTCGCCCTCGGTAACTCGAGAACTTAAGAGAATGACTTCACGAGCGTGAAGCCAATATGCAGAACATAAAGATTGAAAGTGAACCTTAACAAGAACCGTTGCACCGTTTTTGTATCCTTCGACCGCAACGACGATGCCAAGTTCGCAGGTTGACCACTGCTTGAAGGTATTCTCATGAAGGTGGAGCCGAAGTGCTTCACAGTCCACAGTCACGAGATCACCCACTTTAAACATCTATGAAACTAATTCCACTGTGTTCATTTCATCTCCCTTACATCTTTTAGGTAAAGCCAGTATTGCCCACCAGTACGGATGTTTAGAACCATTACTTTTCTTTGGGCCTGTTCAATAATTTCAGTTACCATCGATAGTTGAGCAGGAAACGGATGGTTGTGCAGCCTCTTTTCGATGACTAAATCACCTACTTTTAGGTTGACTTTTTGATCCTCAACATCTCGCTGCTCGGCACAGCCTTCACAAACGTTTTCACCATCATAATCGACGCACATATAGGACATTGGGATAAGATAAGCACAATCGTCACATTCTACTTCGGTATCAAGCCAAGACATTTCAGATTTTTTCATTTGAACTCCATTTGTTTGGGTTATATTAATAATGTATCATGTTGTGGGGATTTGTAAAGGACAAAAAATGTCCGTTTACATGTTTGGTGTATCGCCCCCAAAGAATAAGCCCTTTAGAGCCTCTTCAAGTTCGTCCCGCTTCGACCCGGCTTGTGTTATTTTTCGAACCTTCCCGTCGTCCCACCATATTTCCTCACCATCATCAATGTGTTTCCTACAGAAAAATAATCGACCCTTCATACGATTACCAAATGAGCACATGAACAAATCAAGTTCTGTCTTTCTTCTATGCTTAATTAAGATTGCAGTTCCCTTTCCATGTTTGTAATGTTCAATTGAGAAGAAGTTATCCATAAGACCTCCAAGTCTTTTCGGGTTATATTAGTAATGTATCTCTTTAATAAGTATTTGTCAAGGAAGATAAAGGACATAAAATGTCCCTTTTTTATTATTCCTCGATGAACTCTAATACTCTTCGGGTGAACGACGTTTTCGTGAAATAGACTGAATAATCATAATTGTCGAAAAACCGTACAATATAGCCAATCCTACCGTCAGATTTAATAATTTTTTCCGCATGTCCATATCCTCTTTCAAAGTGTTTAACAAGTTGCATAAAATCACCGCCTTTCGGTGATTAATCCGGCATGGATAGCAGTTTCTACCAGTACCACATTCCTTCTAGGAATCCTTCGTTTTATCAACCCTACATGACTTGATGTTGTCTGTGATGTGTAAGCATTACCACCTCTCGTGTAATCATAAACTACTGTTATTGCTGTACCATCATTCTGTGGTACATGCTCGGCAATACGCAGATCGTAAGAAAATAAGGATTGTCCATCGGTCTTAAGGCGACCGCCATTTGCAGGTTGTTGAGTTAAGAAAGCGTCAATAACGCTGTTGTTATCAGTAAAATGAGCCATGAGTTCCTCCATGGGTTTTGGGTTATATATATACCTATCCGACTGGACAGGGTTTGTCAAGAAAAAATTGAAGATAGTTTTTAATCGCATCCAAATTTTTTCTTTAAGTCGCTTACCAACGCACCCACATCCGGCATATCAGGGTGGGAGGTGACTAGGTCAACAGTTGGCATGAGAAAAATGTTTTTATTTTTTAGTTTCAATGCAACAAGCAGGGCATTTTTATAGGTTGGAAAGACACCAATAAGCGCACCGGTAAACAAATGAGAAATTATATGTTTGTTACTGTACCGTGTTCTCTCGCCATCCTTCTTTTGTAAGTATTCATCGATACTTCGGTGGATAATGAAAGGATAAACGTGTTCAGCCGGCATAGTTACAGACATTTGCTCATATCCAGTGGTTGTGATAGTAATTGTTTGTAATGAAAGGGCCATAAATACTCCTGTAAGGCATTCGTGGAAGTTTATAGGGTATGGGGTAGGGGAGAAGATACAAAGCCCTTCACAGGGCTATTTATCTATTGCAATCACTCTTTCGTTTGTTGTGAAATAAGGTCGAGCAGCGCATTCCGGAGTTGTCATCCACATCCTTTGACACTTCGATGGAGATGGCTTTGGTGCTTCCATGTCGGTGAGTATGACATGACCATCGAATTGACGATCATTTACCCAACGGGTCGGAGCATCGAAGCAAGTACCACCGCAAGAGACACGCTCAAAGGTTCGACGCTTGCCTTTCTTCCAGACATAAACTTCATCTTCAGCAACAACCGTATCGAAGGGAACCACGGTAAACTCGGCATACTTAGCAAGCCCATTCAATTCAGCAAAGAAAGCAGCCAACATATCATCTGAGACAGACCCCGATTGATCGATAGAGATAGCAATCTTCGCAGTACGATTGACCTTCTTCCCAGCGTGAATATATGGGAACCGCTTATTGATCCTTCGCACTGTGGAGCGACGATTAGCACGTTGTGAAGTCTTGACGAAGTATCGAAGGACAGACCGCCAATTGATTTTTGGGGTTACCATATCTTGTATCTTCTTTCGCATCCCTTGGGATACAGTGCCCCATCCTCGACCACCTGAGTTTACCTCTTCGGTGGCCTTGCGGATAGCGTCTTTCAAGCGTTCTTCAGCCATGGCCTTAGTCTCTTGATCGGCTTCGCCCCAGCCACTGTGGTCATCGAGGCTATCAGGAAGCCCTGAGCCTTGACCGTTACCAGATTGAGGCTCTCCATCACCTTCACCGTCTTGACCTTCGCCTTCGCCACCTTCGGGGGGCTTGAACTGTTCATCGTTCTGGAGTTTAGAGAAGTACCATTCAGCCGACATTTCCAGAGGATAGTCTTGGAATGGCTCTTGTGTTGGGATACAACCGCCTTCTGGAAGTTTACCAACCAAGAATGAATTGATAGCCAAGTCA
>Ga0208299_1001065_pt1 | contig 21715 bp, 40 predicted proteins | sample 15_taG_FD_184089 | JGI IMG/M metagenome (GOLD analysis project Ga0208299, IMG submission 184089) | Marine viral communities from the Subarctic Pacific Ocean - 15_ETSP_OMZ_AT15312 metaG (SPAdes) (version 2) | ecosystem: Environmental > Aquatic > Marine > Oceanic | place: Pacific Ocean | collected...
TGTTGGAAGTGTATTCCAATCTTTCATATACATTGTAGCTTCTATCATACATCCTGCAAAAAGAGCTTCATAACAGTAATCACTAAAATAATTTTGAACTGTCACACTTGTACCTGTAGCAGAAGCCAAGGCTAGTGGTTGTGATTGCGATTGAATTTCTACTGTTAATGCTGAAACGGGAGTGGGTACTATTTTTATACTTGAATTATTTCTACGAGTGTAGTATCTAGGCGTTCCTGTAGACGCACTAACAGGCCAGTAGTCATTTACATATTCTACTGTCCTTTGAAGAAGGTTAGTAACTTCAGTTCCATTACTAACTTTATAGTTTACATTCCTGACAATTCGTACTCTATCATTTAAAGATACAGTACCTGCATTACCAGATGATACTGATATATTAGTGTATTCATCTAGTCCAGAATCGTCCAGATCCTTGATCATTCTAAATTCTGTTTTCTTTACAAAAGCAGAAACTTGAGCAGCAAATTCAGTTGAATCATTCTCAGTCGTATTAACAAGGTCTGTTTTCAAGTAAGCATAGTTAGGCATCTTTAGCCTACATATAGAGTTATTGTAGGAGTCATTGTTCCTGTGCCTGAGTTGGCAACACTAAGTATACCATGTACACCTACTCCCATGTCTCCTATGTATTGATCGTTGGCATCTGCTGCTGCTACACGATAACGTATAGCTGTTCCCTTTGCTGTCTTATTCGTAATCTGTTTACTTCCTGTAATAACAATTTCACCTGCAAGTGTTGAATAAGTATGTATAGCAAGAATACGGTTTATAGATGGGGTGGGATCAGAGCCAGTTCCTTCATCGCCTAAAGTTAAGTTGGTATCAATATAACGAAAGCCTGTTATAATTGCTCCATCACTGCTTACATTTTGTGCTACTTTAACATTTGTAGTCATAGCTTCTCCTTATAATAATGAGGAAGGAGTATTGCACTCCTCCCCCATATATTAATTAACCTGCGCTACCGAACCATCCACGCCAGTCAGAAACACCAAAGCTATAACGCTCCCGTGCCTTAAAGCGGAGATTACCAGTATCGAAGTCTGGCTCCATCTTCGTTTGAAGAGGAGTACGGTTAAACATCTTAGTACCGTTAGGCACATCAGTCTTAACAAAGTAAGCGTCAGTGTCGGTGAACCTACGGTTGATGTAGTACCCATCTGGCAACATACCTAGATGACGAATGGCATTAATTGCATTCGTGTTTGGATTAGCCTGAAGGTCACTCGTTTGAGTGTTTCCGGGGCTAGAAAGAACACGATCTGCAATCGCCCATGAGTCAACTGGAATATGTAGACTTACAGCACTTGCACCAATTAGAATGCCACGATCATCTTTGATCTTCTGAACATTCGTAAGAATAGTTTCAAGTGTGGCTTCAGATAAGTCAGAAGCAGCAGCTAAGTTGCTTTGATTACCGTCACCTACAGTTGGGTGAGTTGAAGCAAAGAAAGCTACACCATCACCAATAGTATCTGAGAAACCATTGTTGAAAATGTTAGCAGCTTTAACTTGCTTAGTGTTAGCCATTGCACGGGCAAGACCTCTAGCACGAAGCTTGGCAAACGTATCATAAAGATTGTCTTCCATTGCTTCTTCTGTAATGGCGAATGCCAATGCTACAGTCTCAGCCGTATAACGGGCTACATAACTCTCTTGTGCGTCATCATAAGTAACAGCAGCACCTTCACCTTTAGTTGGCGCAGAGCCAAATCCGGTGAATAGTACTTCTTCTTCAAAAGCACGATCTGAGTTTTCTATTTCAAAGAGTTGTTTATGCTCGTCATTAACTTCTCCATACTCAACTCCAAACACAGCATTTAAGCCGGGAAGGAGTTCTTTACTAATACTAGCTCTATTTATAGCCATAATAAATCCTCCCTATTAAGCTGTAGACGCTGTTGCCGTGACATAACGATCACGGTGCGTATTAAGATAAACTTCCACGATTGGATAGGCATCGCCATCACCTTCACTTGGAAGTTGCGCTCTGCCGATACCACGTACAGCAGCAACAGCTTCTGTGCCTGATGCTCCGTCTAGATAGTAACTAGACTGACCAGTTGTGGTATTGCCTGATGAAGCCGTAGAACTAACAGTAACATTGTAGTTCTTTACGATCAACATTTCAGCAGCAGATAAGGTTAGTGAACATTGAATGTGATACGTTTGATCTGGATTCGTAATCACAAAAAATTTAATATCTGTGGCACTTGTTCCCCCGTTCCAAAAACGAGCAAACTTCTGCTCACCATTCTCAACATATTGACAACCCATGAATACTCCAGAAGGTTTCAACGTAGCAGCAATATACGGAGATATTGTTGCAAAGTTTGCACCCGGAAGTACTACTGGATCACCAGTAAAAATGTTATTGGTTGGTGTACCTGCAAGGCCAGTAGATGACCATGCAATGACATCGGTTACAGCTTCATTGTTGTAACCACCACCAATCATACGAGCAGGAGTAAAGCCACGAAATGCTTTAGTAGTAGACATGTGTTTCTCCTAATCTATAGAGAAAGACTTAATCTTGAAAAGAAGGTTGTCTTCCTCTGGTTGTAACTGATTTACTTGTATTTGAAATCGGCATACGAGAATCATTGTTACGCATGAGTTGTGCATTTACCGCATCCATCATCTCTTTAGATTTATTCTCATAATGCTTCCTTCTAGCCATTACTTTTCCTGTTGGCAACTTCGCCAACGCTAAGTCTCCACGACAGACTGTTCCCGTGTAACGGCCTTCTTTCCTTACGAAGGATGTAATAGCAAGTTCAGGAACTTCATCAGGAGTTACAAACTCCCAACCCATTTGCTGTTTCTTACCAATATTGGAGATGTCATCTTGTCCTTTTACAGATATGCGTAACCAGCGTAATGACATACCGTCATTGCTGAATCGTGCTTCTACCTCTTCAGGTATTTTAAGGGCATCTGGCTCCTCAAAGGTCCACTCTTCTTCTCTTGTATTAGTTTCTCTACTTGTATTACTACGTTGTTCATTTCGTGTTGTCATCTTTAATCTCCCACGTTACGTTATGTTTGTATAGCCATCTGAGTCATCAACTTTTAACTTCTCAGCAGCATATCTTTCAAGTGGTATATCCCATTTCTGCGCTAATCTAACATCTTCTTTTGTTAGCTTAACTTTTTTAGAACTGGTTGGGGATGAACGTGAACCCCCTGATACTACTTGAGCAGGTTTTGACGTATTTTCCTGCACACGACTTTGACTTTCACCAAACTTCTGTGGAAAAGCCGACTTAATTCTGTTATCAATTTCTTCGTAAAAGTCTTGATCCGTTGGATCATATCCTTCTCCTTTTAATTCTGCATCTATTGCTAGAGCAGCAGCCGTCATAACATTATCTTGTCCAAACCAATCATTATCAGAAGCCCATTGCTCTGCCTTTGGATCAGTCCGTTGAGGCTGTGGTTGAGATCTAGGTTGTACAGCTTGTTGTGCTGGTACTTCCTCTATCTCTTGATAATTACTTTTAGCAGCCGTTACATTTTTAAGATCTATCTGAGCATCATTAAGCATTTCTTGTGCTTTTAAAACTTTATCTTGATCACCTTCTTCAAAGGCATTTGAATAAGCTGTTCTGGCTAATTCAATCTTATCTTGTAACTGCTTCTCTGAAGCATCTAAACTTGACTTACCAAGTGTATTTACTTCTTTATCTTTTGTTCTGAGGTTAAAATTTAATTCCTCATTTTTTTGGATGAGAGCTTGAATTTGTTCATCACGTTCTTTACGCTGTCGAATAAGTTTCCTTATTCTTTTTTCGGCTCCCTTTGTTTCTATTCCTTCTAACTCTGGAGCTTCAGCTTTAACTTCTTCTTCTTGAGCAGGTTCTTCTTTAACTTCATCTTCCTGTTCAATTTCTACTTTAGTTTCTTCTTTTTCCTGTAATTTTATTTCAGGTTCTTTCTCAGGTTCTTCTTCAAATTCAATTTCAATCTTATCTTTATCTTGCTCTGCATTCTGAACACTAACTGTGTTCCAGTTATCTTCTTCCATTTTATTATCCTTCCGTTGTTTACGAGACAAACGATTTACGTACTGTTAATATTATATCATATAATTAACGATTTCCCAAATTAAACTGAACCTCTGCTCAAATTAAATGTAGGATCAAGATCTTTCGGATCTTGTAATCGCATAGTTATTTGGTCATCAAAGAGTAAAATAAAACGAACACCTTTATAAAAAAGCTTTGTTCCTATATGTTTACCATAAGAAACGTGATCACCTACTTTACACCATGCACCAGCAGGAAACTTCTCTTTATCAAAATAAGCTAGATCTCCTAGTGCTACTACTTTTCCTACCGTAGTTAGGTAAGACATATCATCTTTAGTTGAATCAGGAATATAGATACCACCCTTTGTTATACTCTTAACTGATACTGGACGTACCAAAACATGATATCCCGGAAGTTCTGGAAGAACCTCTGGATCTGGTGCTTCTTCTGGATCTGTTACCCATAAGTCATTCTTTACTGATTTACCTAAGTGTGCTTCTTGCATTTTAGTCTTCATCTCCATATGTTCGTTTTTTAATAATATCTGTTAGATTATTCCTAGCCCACTCAAGACTAGAGATAGATCCAACAATCTGACGATAGTGAGCATAATCTTCTGCACTACCATTACCTAAAGAAATACGAAGTTGATTAATCTCCTGATTAATCTCCTTCACTACTTCATCCCAAACTTCCATTAGGCTAGTTTACCACCCTTATGGTTTTGCTTAGTAGCTTTAATTGGTGTGGGCCATTCCCAAACAGAGTCTGGTTCCCATTTATTTAATCCTGCTCTTAGCTGATAATCTCCAGTAAGATTTTGTTTATAAGGATCACCAATAGATTTATCGGTATTCTTTACATGTGAAAGATACCCTTTACCCTTCTTCATCATTTGTCTTCTCCTTAGATTGATTTATTGCTAATTTAACTAATGCTTCCAGACCTCTTATATCCAGATCTTTTTCATCTTTTCTAGTTTGTTCTAGAATATCTTTCATTATACGTTCTTTTGCTCTTTCATCTTCTTTGTTTTGTTTCTCTTCTTCTACAGCTAACTTACCAAGAACATCTATTGATTTAAGCTTTTCTTTAGATTCTCTATCAAGTTTAGCTTTTTCTTTCTTAAAATTATCAGCAGCACCTGCTTTTAATATGTCAATAATTTGTTCATTTTCATCAAGTTCGAGTTGCTTCTCTTTAATTTCCATCTCAGCAGCCTGTACTACTGTATCTGATTGAAGTTTCTGCTTCTGAAGTTCTACCTTGGCTTGTTCCAGAGCTACTAATTGCTGTTCAGGTGACTGAGCCATACCAGCAGCTTGATTAGCATTCATTACTTGTTGTGCTGCTTGTGCCATAACCATTTCAACAACAGCAGGATTTTGCTGTTGCTCTGGTGGTAATTGCTGTATAGCTTGTTGAGCTACTCCATTCATTTGCTCTTGATACTTCATGACTGAATGCTCTTGTATATTTGCTTCTAATATTGGAGCTATACGCTGCATAATAGGATTTGCACCATTAGCAGGATCTTGAAGGTAAGCCATCTTAGTTTGTATATGAGCATCATGATTCTGACCCGGAAAGGCTGCAATCGGTAATCCTTTGGTTGCTGCCATAATATCGGATACAGGGTCCATTGGTTGAGGCTCTATCTTTGGTGGTAATATTTCTTCTAGGTTCGGCATGTTGGCTGCATGTAGAATAGTTCTGTTCAGAGCTTCCAGATTAAACATACCGGGTGGTGACTGCTGTGACATCTGAAGAGCCATATTAGCCATCATCATACGGTGTGCGTTGGAAGGTATATTCGGATCTGAGACAGGAACAATATCTATACGTCCATCAAAGTCCTTCTTGAATATACTACGATCTTCATAAGGAACATCATAAGGATATTCAGCAGGTAAGTAATCATAATCAATCTTGGCTAGGATTCTAAATTCATCTTTCTGAGACTTATGTACTCGTTTATGGATTGCACTGAAGAACTTACTACTGGCTTCTAGAAGAGCCATCGTAGTTCCAACGGGTCCATAGGAGGCAGCATCAGAGACTATTTGCTCTGTGCTGTCTGCAAACCGCTGACCAGCAGCAGCTACAAAATTCAGCATTTGAAACAGAGTTGAGGAAGGCTCTTTATAAGGCAGGGGAATAATAGCCTTAGAGAGATCTGTTCCAGTTGCTTCAACCTCCTTGAACTCACCGGGGGAGATAGGATCGTTATCACCGACCATTCTCAGCCCCTTGGCTTTGAAACCACCCGGTAAATTGGCAAACTGTCCTGCATCTATGAGGGATCTCATTGCAGCCGTTGCACTCATGGTGAGATTACCTAGAAAGTGGATCAAGCCTAATCCATAGAAACCAAAGCCCGGAACAAATCTATAATGCACAAAGTGACTGCGCTTTTCTTTGTTCTGGTCATTCTGCTCATAGTTTCTACGAATACTTAATACTTCTCTTGTTTGTTCCAAGACAGTAACAATATAGGGAAGTGATTCATCTATTCCTTCAATATCAAGGTAGCAGTGCTGCTCCAGTAAAAGATATTGAGGATCATTATCAGAAGACGGAGATAGACCAATAATAGTATCCATCTTCTGTGTGAAACCTGTGGTATTAATCTGATCTGGTGTAGGCAGGTCTACGTCATCATAGACACCAGCCCTCATATCCTTCTCCATTTCTATAGGACTACGATAGATTAGATGTGTGTATCTGTCTGCATTTCTAAGATCAGTTGCATAGTAAGATACATAGAACTGGTCAATAGGTATAAACTCTGAGACAGGCCGTTTCAGGGTAGCACTGTAGTAAACCTTTTTAAATGCAGATCCTATCAAGGGGAGATGGAACAACATTCTTTCAAACTCATCAAAGTATTCTGGCATCTGCTCAGTTACCTGATAGTTCATAAAGTTCTGTACTCTATTAGCTTGCAGTTCTTTTTCTGGTGTAGACTTACCTAGTATGTTTGCTTTGACAGGGCCGTTAGGTGGAAAGAGTTCTGCCGAAGCCTTGGATTGAAACTTAACGGCTGACTCTATTAAGAGTGGGTGTACGGCTGTACAGGCTCCATCAAAAGGATCAGTACCCGGCTCTAGCTTTAGACCTAGCAGATCAAAGCCACGCTCAAACATAGACTCCCATTCAGCCCTTGAATCTTTATCAGCTTGGTAGTTATCTATAACTTGACTAGCTATTTGATCTAGATCTTCTTGTTCAAGAGTTTCTGTTAAATTACCATACCACTCTTCTATATCTTCAGAAGGAGACATCTCAATACTTGCTTCTTCTGAAAAGTCTACGATAACTCCACCATCAGCAGGATCAACTTCAAAGGTAGCATTTAAATCTTCTGACTCTGCTGCCATAGGAATTACGTTTCCTAGTTCTTCTGGTTTCATCTCATATGGATTTTTCTCAGTTGCCATCATCTATCCTTTAAGTAAGTTGTTCTTCTATCCCTACAGATATTTCTTCTTCACCACTTGTTTTTGTACCAAGCCACTCTAAAGCTTCTTCTCTGGTAAGTCCATATGTATCCATTAAAATTTTAACATTAGGATCTTCTTTTTTTCCTATTTTACCTAATAATAAATCGAATCTCTTTTTTTCTTCTTCTTTCTTTTGTTCTGGTGTAATTACTTCTTCTTGTATATCTTCAACTTCTATATCAGATCCATAATCTATATTAACATCAGGCGTATTTAGAGTTAGTCCTCCTCTATCACCTACTTGATAACTAAGACCATCTCTAGTTGTAAGAGTTCCTACAGTTTTTTCACCACCAAAATAAGATATAGCTGCTTTAGCTGCTAGAGGTGCTACTGTTCCTACTATTGCTGATGCAAATTTATTATTAGGTGTAAAACTTGCACCTTTTTCTATAAGCATATTATTTAAACGATCTATATTTTCAGGTGTCATGTTTCGTGTAACACTAGCCATATCAAAACCTTTATCAATAAGACCTTTTAATCCTTCTCTTTCTTTTGGTTTCTTTCTATTCTTAAACCATTCTCCTAAACCTAACCCAATACCAGTACCTTTTTCTAAAAGATCTTGTAAAGTTCCTGCTGGCCCACCATAACTATAACCCCCATAAAAAGCATCTCTCATTCCTTGTATACCACCCGGAGTAGCCATAGCCGATGCTAATGTAGATTGAGCTTGATTAATATCATAACCATCTCTAATTAAATCATTTAAATAAGCTGTTTGCCAAGGCTCATATCCATACTTATCTAAACTTCTTTCATATTCTTCTTTTGTTGGAATAGATGTTCTTTGATCAGTAACAGTACGAGTAGTACCTTTTAAATATCCTATTCTTCTATCTGCTTCATCTTTTTCTGCTGCTGCTCTCTGTGCATCTCTAATAGCTGCAATTTCAGGTGCATTATAACCTAACTCAGAATCTGCTGCTAAATCAGATAATTGTGGAGAAGGCCCATAAGCTTGAGATAATTGGTCTAGTTGATCTTGATTATAAGTATCACCAGCAGCTTCTTGTTGATCATCTCCAAAACTAAGTCCAAGACCACCCGTAAATCTATAGACAGTAGGAAGACCACCACCAGTTTTTCTTGTACTCACAGGACCATCAAGTATTTCTTTAGCTGCAGCTATGGCTTCTCTTACTGTATTATCAAGATTTGGGCCTCCTCTATCAAACTTATTTGACTGTATACCTGTCATGGGATTTGTTATATTACGCCATACCCTACTAAAGTCAGGTCTACTTAAATCTCCTAATTTTTTATCTAGTAAGTTTTCATCTATTTTAGGTGATGAATCCTCTATTGGTGTAGGTGGTGGATTTGAAGCAGCAGGAAGTGAAGGAGTAAAACCAAAATCAAAATTATAGCTTCTATTATTAGTAGGTCCGATCCAGCTAGATGTTCCACTTGGTCTTTGAGTAGTACCAGTTGAACCCCTTTCTTGACCACGCCAGAGTTGTGTTATTGCAGCACTATTTAACATATTGTCTCTTTCTTTTGCTGCTAATTCTTTATTTATTTGTTCTACTGATTTAGGTCTCCATGTATCTCCTCTACTAGTTGGAGGTGCTTGCCACACATCTTCATTTGGATCTACAGTACCCGGATCTACATTACCCGGATCTGCTGGACCATATACATCTGCATATGCTTGAGCATCAGCATCATCCATAAAACCACCATTTTCTCTATAAACAGTAGGAAGACCACCATTGGCAAAAGCACTGGTAGCATTTGGATCAGCAAAAGCACTTCTACGTTTACGATCACGAAATGTCATATAGGCATCATCAAGCCCACCACCATATTGCATTGGCATTATTTGCCCTCCTTCTTTAAATGCTACTATACTTCCAATATCTGTCTCTGTAGTAAATCCTTTTTTATATTCAGATAAAGTAGGCTTTCTAGATCCTTTAGCAAATACAAGAGGACCAACCTGTATTAATTCATCTGCTTTTTGTAAAGCCTGACCTGTGGCTTTATCATAAAAGTAACTTCCTCTATAAGGATTCATTCCTACTTGAACCCATTCTTCTCCTGCATCATCAATATACTTACCATCTTTCTTATTCTTTAATAATCGTTCAGCAAAAGAAGCTGTGTCTTCATCTGGTGCATTAGTCCAATTACCTTCTATTCTTGCAAAAGGACTCTTATTACCTCCTTGAGCTATTTTTAATGCTTTTTTTGGTTTATCTTTAGCTGGTGTACCAAACACAATATTTTTTAATCTAGCAGTCTTGCCATATCCTATTGATTTACCTACAGTACCAGATTCATGTACAGATACTATCCATTTACCATATCTATTATAGGCTGGTATATCTAATCTTGTAGCTAATCTAGTTCCTTCTGGTATATTTTTATTTAATCCTATTATTCCTATTTGAACTTTATTTTTATCTAATGCTCCTACTATTTCTTCAAATGTTGGAACATCTACTATCTTATCTATAGGTTTAATTGGAAGAGATTGTTTAACTGTATCTCTAAATTGTTTTCCTTTTATTTCTCCTGATTCCAAATCTTTAGCAGCTTGTTTTACTAAAGGATCTTGAACTTGTCTTTTACTAACTTTATTTGCTGGATTTGCTTTCCATGCTTTACCATAATCATCTAATTTTTTTTCAGATTCAAGTATAGAAGATAAACCTTTATCTATTTCTTTACCAGCAGATCTAATCTTAGCTGAACCGGGAATAACAACTCCAGCCATACCGCCAGCCATCTGTGCTAAACCTGATAAGATATTACCTTCTGATGTCTTCTTTGATCCTTCTACCATTTCCTTTATATCAGCAGCAGGACTTATTGTTTCTGCTACTGTTATTATACTCTTAGATAGATCTTCTGGTTTAGGTACATTAAGACCAAGTTTACGCATAACAGTTAAGGGGCTTTCAGATGCATCATCAAAAACCTCTTTTGCTAATCCTATTGCTCTATTGAATACTTCAGACATTATTTCCCCTTTGACTTTATTATAACACAGTTTCTTGGAAACCGCAAATTAAAAAGTCCAGTAAGTACTCCGCTCTTGTTTTGGAGGGTCATCCCAATCGGGATCATCGGGGTGTTCTAAGTGCCATGACTCCTTCATATAGTGGACTGCCATTGTCATGGCATCCACCTGATCATCATGAGCAGCGTTGGGAAACCGTATTAATTCCTCTATGAGGTCTTCTGACCACTTTTTGTTACTGGGTATCCACACTCTTCCTGCTTCCATGATAGGTGAAGCTGCGTAAACTCTGGATACCTTATCTCTATCTGGGGTGTATTCCATAACAGGCAACCCTGCTCTTCGCATATCTTGGATGAGTGACTGACCACTTGCCTTCTTCTCTATCATACACACATCTGGCTTGTTATCAGCGTACAATCTCTGTGCAAGCTTGCGTAGTTCTGGGTATTCATATCGACCTTTGATGTTACCTAGCAGAATTAGGTGGGGTGCTGCACCTTCGTATCCCTGTTCATCTTGATCATAGAGATAAAATATGCCCCATGTCTGGATGACACTGTAATCAGCCGTAGTTTTAGTGGAAAATGCAGTATCATACGTCTGAATTACGAAATCACAAGAAGGAGGCTCTTCATCTTCCCACATTTGCAACCATTTCTTCTTAATCAGGCCACCTTCTTCAGGTGTAGGGTCTTGCATGTAGAGGGAGTTCCAATATCGGCTACCATTACTTGCTTTTATTTCGTGTTCATCTACCCGGAGGACTTCTTCTGGCTTCCATTCAGGAAAATAGCTGCCACCTACAGGTAATTCCAGCAATTCTGCTGCATCTTCGTCCAGCCATGCAGGTATTTTTACTACTTCCCAAGGGATAATGTCGTAGTCACCTGCATTTTCCTCTTGTTTCAAGAGCCAACCGCATAGATCATCGTAGTGATACCTAGTATTAATGATTAATATGGAACCATTAGGCATAATCCGTGTACGTAGACCAGCAGGATACCATTCTTTTACATATCGTCTACCTGCTTCTGAGTAGGAATCTTCTTCAGACATCACATCATCAAGGATTGCAATGTGCGCTCCACGACCCGCAATTTGAGATCTCACTCCAGCAGCATAATACATACCACCTTGGTTGGTTTTCCACTTACCTGCTGCTCTGACATCGCTTCTTAGCTGCACACCTCTGAAGATCTTCTGGAAATCTTCTGTGCTTACGATGTCTCTGACAGATCTGCCGAAGTCAGAGGACAACTGATCACTGTGAGACACTGTGAGTATCTCATGTTCTGGGTGTCTACCTATATACCATGCAGGAAATAGCTTAGAACACAACACTGATTTAGAGGAACGAGGTGGTAGGAAGACCATCAACCTTCTGATCTTACCTTCTTCTAACTCTTTTAGCTTATTGGAGATAACTTTGATATGATTTCCCATCTTAAAGTCAGACACAATAGAAGGAGCCATGAGCTTAACGAAGGTGAGGAAATCGTCTTTTGATTGTTCTTCTACTTTTTGAGATAAGAATCCTTTAAGACTAATGAAAGATTCTAAAGCTGTTTGATTAATTTCTTTCATACTATATATTATACACTATATTATATAATATCACAAGTACTAATTAATATTAATTTAATTATAATAGAGATAATAAGAAGTTATATCATAGTATCTCTTAATTACTTCTTAGTACCTCTTAGTTATTTCTTAGTACCTCTTAGTTACTAAGAAGACCGCAGATTAGTATTCTAATTTACCCCCTTAGTTTTGGTAGACTTTACTCCTTCCCCATTCTTTACCACACATGCGAGACTACGCAGTTTTTTGGGTGGGGGATCTAAAAAGTCCTATATAGAACCTATATAATGATTAAATAGATATCTTAATTGTCATCCTCCTTATTTCTGTTTTAGTTTCATTTGTAACTAATCCCATGCATTCCCTAGGCTTCATAATTCCAGACAAAAAATAAATGATGATTTCCTAGCAATTCGGCAACCGCAAATGATGATAATTTTTCAGTAGTACTACTGAAAATTGATTAGCTATTGTAATTTGTTTCAGAATGTTGATAATGGGAGATAAGCAAGGACAAGCTCTGTTATTAGGTGGCAAGCCCTCCCATAAGCTCCCATCTATAATCCCGAAGAACTAGTAGGGAGTTATGCAAACTAAAAAAAATTCTTGCTTATATCTTTAACTCTTAACGAGGAATTTTTTATTATGGAAAATTTTAATTTAAAGAACGCTAGTGAGACTGTTTTTTCTCAGTGGTCAAACTATGAGAAGAACAAGAAAGCTATCAAGGACGCTACTGTAGAACGTGACAGCGGTTTAATTGGTGCTTTCTCACATCTTGCTTACATAGGAACGAACCTCGATCTAACGTCTAAAGATAATGCTATCCGCAAGGAAGCTAAAACCGAACAAGCTCACATCTTGGCAAAAATTGAAGATAAGTTTTCAGTATCTTCCCGAGAAGTGGCTCAGTCTTTCATGAATAAGTTTAATAAGACCTATCGTAAAAGCTTGGTTTTAGCTGATGGTGGAGAGCATAACACTGTTGAATTTATCCTAGAAATTTTTGTAGAAGAAAACTTAAAATCATGGGATAGCTTTCGCAACTATCAAAATGTAGTTGTTGAAGAAAAACTCGACAGCGAAGCTTCTCAAGTTTTTGATGAAATTTTAATTACTTTTGATAAATCAGATTATTCTGATGAAATTGAAGTTTTTGAAACGGATCTTAAAAAATTAATGCTTAAGCTTCAAAAGATGAAAGCTAAAAAGCAAGCGGATCTAATCAAGGAAGCGGAGCAAGCTGTAGAAGAAACTAAAAAGCAAGCAAAGCCTAAAGAATTGGCAATGGTTGCTTAACTAATAAAGCCCCTAATCATTAATTTGGTTAGGGGCTTTTTTTTTGCTTAATTTTCAGTAGTACTACTGAATAAAGAATTGGAGTGAAAAATTTTTACATAATATTATGAGTTGAAACAATATTCATATGAGTTGAAACAATATTCATATGAGTTGAAACAATATTCATATGAGTTGGACACACTACAAGGTGACCTGAAAATCTATTGACTATCTTAATACTTTGTAGTATAGTACTTATAAATAAAGATAATGTTTACAATTACTTAGAGGATTTCAGTAGTACTACTGAAAAATGACATGAAAAAATATGAAACACATATAGGCAGAGAAATAAAAACAACTGCCAAACAACATAGGCTAAAAAGAATTTGGAAGCGTGAGCAAGAAACCAAATTCAAAATGGCTAAAGGTGCAGGAAAAGATAGCAAAAAATTAACTGTTTTTGATCCTACTGCACAAGTTATGGATCTGATTAAGAATGATCCTAATGCTCAAGGATTACTAGGAACTAGGGAAGCTCATATACAATTTGGATCAAGGGATGTATTTGATAATTGCTAACAACATAATTTACTAAACTGGGATTACCCATTACGGCTAGGCGTATCAATCAAATAAGATTGGTGCGTCTTTTTTTTAACTTTAACTAAAAAAAAAATTCAGTAGTACTACTGAAAATTAAGGAGAATATCAAATGACATTTAAACAATGGCTAAACGATTGCGACATATTAGTCAGCAATAAAATCGGATTAGGTATTGATTGTTTACCTGATGCTAACTGGCGTGATATGTATGATGATGGTATTGAACCGTCACTTGCTATTGATGATGCTTACAATGACTACTGGTCTGATGAGTTACCAGAAGAACTATGGTATGGAGAATAAGATGGGATTTTTTTCATGGATAACACAAGACACAAACCGATCTATACCTAGCAAGCATAGTTCACGTAAAACATTTAGTGTAACAATGCGTGATGATCGTGGAAACAAATGGACAGAGCCTTCGTATGAAGGTTATGGAGATTTTGATGGTAAATGTTATTATGAATTGCTATCTGAAATGAATGGCTTTGGTTGTGATCGTGACAAAGGGATTAACCTTTTCTTTTCAGAAGATAAGGATATTAAATTTCCTACACTCACGGAAGATCCAGACGCACAAGTTACGGGAAAACCTGCCGACTGCCCTGCTCAAGGTTTTTTCTATGGCCCAGAATGGGAGTAATAATAAGGGGTAATTAATTGGAGAAGAAAGAAAAAGGTATATCATATACCTTTATAGTAGGAGTAAATGAAATGAAAGAGAGAACACCCAACCAAATCAAGCAGGATCGTGAAGACTCTGATAGAGATGATCGGAAGTTATCTGCTCATCTTAAGGGTAAGAAAACCATTCACCACAAAGGGAATGGAACAATAACAGGTAAGGAACGATGGCCTCATGCTGGTAAACCATTCGTAATGGATAACTGGAGGTAGTTTTCATGTCAATGAACAAACTCTTTGAAGATAAGATGGACTACTTCCAGTGGCAGAATGGTATGGAGTTAAGATATAATGTCATGCCAGCATGGTGGTGGAATGAATACATGAGAAAGAAAGCTTATCAAAATTATTTGGAAGGAAAATCATATGACTAAATGGTATGTCTGCCAAAAATGTGGCAATGAAGAAGAAGGTTGTGGAATGATATTCCCGTTTGAGTCATCACCAGATCAATGTTCTTGGTGTGGTGGATTAGATTTTAAATTGGAGGTAGAAGAAGATGGATAAAAAATATAAAGTACTTGAAGAAAAAAGAACTGAAACTCTAGATTATGATTGGGTAGCTTTTATAGCTGAACAAGTAGTCGAATTGTATTGGGAATACGACAGGATGAGTAGCTGTGGTAAAGAAGCCTTAGATAAGTTAGCAATTATGGTAGGTATACCAACAGAAGATGAATTTCAAATGACAATGGAGAAGGAGAAAGCTAATGAAGTATTTTGAATTTAATGACAACAATTTTAACTGGAATACTTTTATGACAGATCATTTAAGTATAATGGAATTTTTAAATAAAGCTCAAAAGAAAGCAATTATAATTGTTTTAAATCGAATTATAAAAGATTTAAAAGAAGATTTAGAATTTGAAAAGACATTAGAAAATATTAAACCAGTAAAAGTAAAATAGAAAGGATAAACTAATGACAAAATATCTACAATTCTCTTCAACTTTATATCAAATAAACCATATAGAAAGTGGTGTACTACATAGTATACACACTAGTTTAGTGGAAGCTATGGAAAAAGCATATGAACTAGGAAAAGAATATGATGTATGGTTTTGTGCAAACTATAACCCTATCAGAAAAGAAAGGATAAGCTAATGGATGATAACGAAAAAACTAAAAATAAAATAAAAGTAATACTAACAATTACGGGTTGTATAATGTTACTCTTACTGATGGTACACGATTATCACACGTACTAATTCCTCAGTGAGAGCAACTCACTCAGTAGTGCTATTGAAATTTTCAGTAGTACTACTGAGTCTTTTTATTTAAGAAGCCTGAGTCTACTGGGCTTTATACAGTAGACATTTATCTCTTAATGAGGAGAAAGAACATGTATAACGTACATGCCAAGGCCATATCAGCTTTATCTGAGGCTGATCCTAAATATACTTTAGCAACAATGACATTTGTTAATAGCACTGTTCGCACACCCATATCTAGGGCTATGTCGGACATGACTGAAACCAAGAAGAAGGGTGCTAAAGCAGTATGTCTGAATAATACTGCTAAGAACAATGCTTATAGGTATATCAGGAAAAACTATAAGTACCTACACCATGTAATACATTGTGATTACATGACTACCGCAGAAAAGATGGTAGCACTGATGGACATACCTAATATTGGACTAGCAAAAGCAGGGTTCATATTACAAATGTGCATAGGTAAAGTTGGATGTATTGATTGCCACAACCAGAATATGTTTGGCATTGATAAGAAAGATCTTACTGTACCAAAGAGAGCTAAACTAGCGGAAAAGCTACGGAAATCTCACGATTACATTAATATGTGTGAGAAATTAGGCGGTACTGAATACTTGTGGAATAACTGGTGTAAATTTATTGCAGGTAAGTATCCAAATAAATTTGACAACGCACATGCTGTATCAAGAGTACATGTAGATGCAATAGTAACTATTGCTTAGTTTAATATATCCCACAGGTTAGGAAGAACTCTTGATCTGTGGGATTATACTGAGGAAATAACATGAAAAAATTATTAAAGATAATACTATTAGATCCTAGAGTGTTAGCGTATGAAGTTAAACCTTTACCTAAACTTGGAATGATAGTAAATATATTGGTATAATGGGTAGTACTACCCTAAATAAGGAGAACAATAATATGAGTGACATTCACGAAACATTATTAGATAACTATGAAGAAGCTATGGATATGGGAATGTCTATAGCTGAAGCTATGAAGTGGGCTAAAGAAAAGACACATGGCTATGTAGATCATGGTGATATTAAATTAAGTGAGGTTGACATTTTAAAAAGAAATGTTGCAGATTTACAACAGGAACTTCATGAAGCGCAGATTAAGATTAAGAACCAGCGTGAAGCCCTTGAAGATGTGTCAAAAATTCTTAAAGCAGGACTGAAAAGACATGAAGAAGAAACGTGATCCTAGTTGGAAATGGCTGAGAGAACTTGGTCATAAAATAATACTTGCAAAGAAAGGCAAGAAGGAGTATACTAGAAAAGTAAAACATAAGAAGGAGATTGAATGATGGCAATGGGTAAGAACTATAGTGTAGGTATATGGGACTGTACATACTATCTAATAGATGAAGATGATAACCTACTATTAAATGAAGATGGAAGTGTAAAAGAATTTTACTCTAACAAAATTGATATGAGTTACTGGGCTGATGGTATTGACCCAGATGATTTAGTACCTCTAACAGAAGAAGGAGATTGAATAATGGATTATAAAGACAAAGATTATTCCATAGCTGTATGGGATTTAACATTTCATCTGATTGATTCTAAATCAAATGAACCAGTTGTAAATAAAGATGGAACTGTGAAACAGTTTCATGCTGATGAGGTTGTAGATTGTAATCTTATAACAGACGGCCTTGAAATCAAAGACTTAAAGGAGATTGAATAATGTTTATGTTAATAATATTCCCAATGTTATTTGGTGTAGTCAATGCTGATGCACTAAATAAATTTCAAGAAGAGACAGAAGCTGGTGCTGAGTGGCATCATGTAGGTGAACAAGACCTTGATCCTAATGCAAAGTCTATTGACCTTAACGGTAAGATATACTACAAACTTAAATGGAAGGATAAGTAAATGAACACGATTAGTTTACATGGTGTCAGTGATATTAAAATTAAAACTAATGACTTTGATTGGGGTAATACAATCACCATTGAAGTTACATCAAGAGATGTGGACAATGAGATTGTCTTATACCAAGATAAGAGTATGGATTTAATTAAACTAGAAGCAACGAAAGGATAGGTGATGGAAAGATTTAGTACAGCAAAAGAAGTAAGAGATTACCTAAGTAAAGGTAACGATGGATGGTATGGAACTGTATTGGAAAACATACTAGATACATATCGAGAAGACATGTCTATAGAAGAGATAGATGAGATAATAAAGGAAGAAGTCCAAGATTTTAAACAAGGTTATGACAAATTTTGTGAAAGGAATTGATATGTTTAACCATGAAGTACTCGACTTTAAAGTTGAGAAGTTTCCCTTATTAAGCCGAGGTGATTTAGATGGGTCTGGGTTTGATAGTATTAGTACAGTACCATCTAACATAGGTGTAGGTCTTAGACGTAAAGATACTATGCAACCATTAGGTATAGTCTCTGAGAACTATGAGATTGTGCAGTATATGGACATCGTAGATGGTGTTGAACAAGCTATCACTAGGTCTGGTATGGATCTAACTGATGCTGAGTTTGAGACTAATGTCTACGATGACGGTGCTAAGATAGAACTTACGGCTAAGTTCCCTGCACATGAGCAAAGTATAGGTAAGGAGTCTGATACTGTTAAGCCAGAGCTAAAGTTTAGAACATCACAGAATAGGACATGGGCTAACAATATGATGGTTGGTCTATGGAGAAGTGCATGTTATAATACGTTAGTCAATGGTGATAAACTTGCCTACATCTATGGCAGACACACCAAGAACTTTAATGTGAGTGGGTTTGCTACCAAGATACAAAAGGCTGGTGAGTTTATAGCTGGTGATGGTATGAATGAGATGCGTACATGGTATGATACCAAGGTAAGTAGGGATCAAGCCATTAACTTGTTCACTAAAACACTGGCTAGACGTACTGATAATGTGACCAGAAAGAAGGTAGCCAATAAAGTAATGCTATCTAATCTTATGAAAACATTTGATGAGGAGAGCCGACACTTACATGGTAAAGGAACCTATGATAGGTATGGTCGGAATGATGGTGGTACTATGTGGTCAGCATATAATGCTGCGACATGGTGGTCTACACATGGTCAGACTAGACAAGGCTCATCTCTACACAATGCCAAGCCTATCAGAGAAGAGAAGGTTCGTAAGATGCTTGGCTCTGACACATGGAAGGAACTATTAGATGCATAGAGTAAGTGATAAGGTCTGGGACTATGATCTCATTGATGCTGAACGTAATGCTGAGTGGGGTGGCATCCATAAGCTAGTCACAGACCATGCAGTTGAGAAGCGTGTAACTCCACAGGAGATAGCAAAGCGTAATGCTATCTTCTATAATCATAGGGAGATTAACAAGCCATGAATACATTATATCATATATACACATATCCACACGGTATCTCATTAAATGGTAGAGAATATTTATTGGATGATGAAGAAGATGTTATGTTGTTTACATCCATAAAAAAAGCAGTAGCTTTTATATCTGATGCCCTAAAAAAAGGTGGTGAGTTAGATGCAGACGTTGATCTAACCACAGATCAGATGGAAAATGATTTTGGTTTATGGGTTGAAGAAGTAGGGCTGGAATAATGAACTGCTGGCACTGCAAGACTGAGTTGATTTGGGAAGGTGATCATGACATAGGACATGAAGATGAAATCTATAGCATGGTCACTAACCTGAATTGTCCTAACTGTGAGAGTATAGTGGATGTCTACTATCCAAAGGAGAAAGAAGATGGAGATAAAAACTGACTTTAAAATACTAGTACCTATTAGTGGTGGAAAAGATAGTACAGCATCATTAATACTAGCATTAAATAATAATCCAATGGAAAATATTATACCTGTTTTTAATGATACAGGGTGGGAACATCCATTAACATATGAATATTTAAAATACTTAGAAGGTAGATTAAATATAAAAATAAATAGAACATTAGGAAATGTTACAGGAAAATATAAAGGTCTTGATTTACCTAACTTAATTAGAAAGATGGGTAAGTTTCCATTTGGAAGAGGTAGATTTTGTACAATGTATTTGAAGCAGTATGCTTTAAGAGATTGGTATAAAGAAAACTTATTTAATGGAGAAACTATATATGAATTTTGGTTTGGTATGCGAACTCAAGAGAGTGGACAGAGATCTAGAAAATATAGTGGTATGAATGGTTTAGATTTATATGATGTTGATGATGTCTTTCCACAGAGATATAATAAAAAGATGCAAGCTACTATTAAAGTTAGATTGCCTATTGTAGATTGGACTGAAGATGAAGTGTTTAATTTCTTGAAGAAAAATAAAGTTGATAAAAATAAATTATATGATGAAGGAACAAATGACAGGGTGGGTTGTTATCCTTGTATGTTAGCAGGTAAAAAAGTACAGGAACGTATGTTAAAGACAGAGTTTGGACAAGAAAGATTAAAAGTTATACAAGAGTTAGAAAAAGAAATCGGTAAGAAATACGAAATGTTTGATACCGATCAAGGATCTTGTGAAATTTGTAAAATGTAAATAAAAACAAGGAACAATAAGATGACTAATGAAGAAAGAGTAGAAGCATTCAAGATATGGTTAGGAACCTGTCCTAATGGTGAGTTTCATTCTATTGAAAATGTGTGGGAAGATAGTGCCACACTAGGATTTACTGTAGGCTTTGCATTAACAAGGAGTGAAGCTGATGATAGTATTTAATAACATAGATAAAGCAGATGGCTTTGAAGCAGGTGTTGAAGAAGCTAACAAAAAACTTATTGAGATTGGTATAAAGTTAGAATATAATTTTATAACAAGTTATGTGGGTGTAGATGGTGAGTATGCCTACTCTTTAACCGTAGAAAAAGTAAAGGAGTTTGATGATGGTAAACAGTTACACTTGCTCTAGATGTGGGTGTGTGCATTGGGATGAACTCAAGCCTATCTCATGTATCATGTGTGACAATGATATATTCTATGATAGCCCTGATGAGTTCTATGATAAGGAAAAGCTAAGTAAACAAACCAACTATGTAAAGGAGAATGAAGATGCCAAAGATTAAGAAACCACAGACATTAATTCAGTGGGGTAATGAAGATGTTACCATGCTTGAGTTCTTCAAAGAACTAAAGAAACTTATTTGTGATCCTGTTAGAAATATGCATGAGATGGAAGGAGATATGTATATGTCTGACTATCATAAGTTGTCTGAAGCTGAGTGGAAAATACTATCTACTCTAAGATTACTTGAAGGAGAATAAAGAATGATTAAAGAAGGTAAAGTGTGGGGTCAAACTATCCCATTGCTGCAATCACCTGCTGTAGAGATACACCGTATCACAGTAGAACTTGGTGGGTATTGTAGTAAACATGCACATCAATCTAAGATCAATGCTTTCTATGTTATCTCTGGTGAGCTAGAGATCAAGCGATGGAAAGAATATAAGTTAATAGATAGTACATGGTTAGAAGCAGGTGATCTATCTATCGTACCAGCAGGTGAGTACCACCAGTTTCATGCACACCAAGAGACTGAAGCACTGGAAATATACTGGACAGAGCTAAGTCATAATGATATCATAAGGGAAAATGTAGGAGGTATTTAAAATGTTGTTGCTTTTATTACAACTGTTAGGAGTGTTATGAGTTATATAATAGTTCAAATGGAAGATCCATTTAATATAGAAACAAGTGCTATTCTTCCTGATGAAACAGGGAAGAAAGTAAATCAATTCTCTTCAGAAGTAGAAGCTAAGAAGTTTTTAATTCAATTAGGACTTGAAGATGAACTAGAGTATGATGTTCAGATTGTGAGGTTACATTGAAAACATTATTTGCTGGTCTGTTT
>Ga0208299_1001067_pt1 | contig 21701 bp, 25 predicted proteins | sample 15_taG_FD_184089 | JGI IMG/M metagenome (GOLD analysis project Ga0208299, IMG submission 184089) | Marine viral communities from the Subarctic Pacific Ocean - 15_ETSP_OMZ_AT15312 metaG (SPAdes) (version 2) | ecosystem: Environmental > Aquatic > Marine > Oceanic | place: Pacific Ocean | collected...
CAAAAAAAGTTCTGTAAATAGTATATTGGCCAGAACCATTAACGACCACACCGGGCCCATATTTGTTCGTTTCGCCCGCAGTCGCAACTGCAAAAGAATGAGCAGTTCCATCATTATCATGCACGGAATCCCAAGAAGTAATTGTTGGCCCATAAGAACGGACGCCGCCATCCGTTGTTGCTGAATATATTATTGGCATTACGCTGAGACCTTAACCCAATCATTGGACGGATTAAAATAAATTAAATAATCATCGTCGCTGTTAACGTCTAATACATGGCCAACTATTCTAGCAATATCATTGTTTCCTGTTGGAGGATCCATATCATATTCTCCACCTGTTGTTGATAAATAAACCGGCTGTCCAATATCTGCAGCTATACTATTAGGATTATTCATCAAACTAGCATCAATTCTGATATAGCCACGTAATAATACTAGTCCTTCATCAGCGCCGCCTTCGGCGTCTAGTGCAGCTCCTAACATAGCACGTGCATCAGCGGCACCAGTCGAGGTATTAGCATCCGCAGGATACCAATAGAGTGTTCCAGCATGGTTAGTTAACGATACCACACTTCCTTTTACAATTACATTTCCCCCGGCCTCATTAAAAGTACCTAATTTTATCATCTCTCCACCGCCAACACCGTCTGAGATAAGTCCGATCGCGGTCTGCGCCGCCGTCGCGCCATTTGCTGGATTTCTTAAGTCTGTAATATTATCAAAGGTGGTCACTGGCAATGATATAGAAGGGGCCAAAGGATAATTTTTTGTATTTCCTAAAGATCCTATATGAAGAGATAGTCCTCGCACATTAAGTGAGGTGCTGGCATTGACAGTTACTGTGGAGCCTGTGATCATGATATCAGTGCTGCCGGCATCCTCATGAGTTTCTTCCGCGCCACCAAGTCCTATATAAGAGCCTGATAGTATTATACTAGATGGTGGTCCAGCTGTAATATTAATATTAGATGCTGATAGGGCGATGCCACCGGTTGCTGAAGAGGAAATTATTAAGTGGCCATCCCCGGTAGTATTATATTGTATAAAATTATTTTCTTCAGTACCAAAAAGTAATTTTTGATTATCATTTATATCAAGTGTAGAGTGTCCGTGTGAACTAGCCGCCCAAGGCGTCGCGCGCCCTCCAGCCATGCTTAATTCACCATCAAATACAATTTCTGAACCGGATACAACTACTCCGTGCGCACTACCAGAAATTATTAAAGGATCAGATCTTTTATTATCAAATTTGATCTCTGCTAAATTCCTGCCAAAAACAATTTTTCTTTTGTTTCTAGGTCTTTGCAGCAACATCTCTAATTCAACTAATTTTTTGTCTCTAGTCGACATTAAAATTCCTCTTCTCAGAAATTATCATTTTATTTTCTATTCTTTCTAGATGATCTAATATTTCTCTTTGTTGCACTTGAATTTCAACAGCTTTTTTATGTGAGCGTTTTTTTTCAGGCGGAACAAAGGCGTGAACAATAACAGAATTTATTATAAAACTAACAGTAACAAAAAATAAAGAAAAAAATAAAAATTTACTAAATATTTTATTTTTACAAGTTAACATATATGTCTCCTGTGACTATATTATATATAGTACGTATACGGAGGAATTGTGTTGGAGATTAGCCCTGGAGATCTCGTAACTTTGAAAGGCCTTAATAATCAAAAAGAAAAACCTATTGGAATTGTTAAAAGAAGTGTAGGAAATAAAACTTTTGAGATTATTTGGATCAATGAAGGTATCGCATCTAGATTTGCTTTAGTTGACATGGCAAAGTCACATAGGCTAGAGGTAATTAGCGAAGCTCATTGACAATTGATTTAAGATCTAGGCCTGCGCAATCAATTTTATTTCTGCTAGCGTGGTAATGGCAAACTATACCATTAAACTTTCCTCGCTTTACGTCTGATCGCACGCCGGCATCTGCAACCTCATCATTTATCATTGGGGTCTGTATAGGAATATCGTAGTTCTCACATAATACTTTTATTAATTTTTTATAGGCTTCAATCTGTACAGGATAATATCCTAGATGAGGTCTTAATTTAATACCATGAACTCTGCTGTCTTTACATGTGGGCCTCTTATTAAAACCTTTCTTTACATAATAATCATTATACTTTAAATAATATGCATTAGAAAAGTCGACCCCTATTGAATACTTGTTAACACCGCTGGCATGCCAAGCGACATTATTGGTATCAACATACTGGTAAATAACACCATCGTTATCAATACAAAAATGTGTAGAAATTTTTCTCGCCTGTAAAACGCGTTTACATTTTTCTGCAGAGGTTGTCGCATCCCAATGTGTAACGATCATCTTTGGGCTTCTCTTGCTACGCCATGTCTTATAACAGTTTCTGGGCATCAGTTCTACCTTGACATCCCAATCAATATCAACTTGCTCTCCGTTAACAATAATATAGTTTTCAGGTTCTTGCAAATCTCTCTCAGCTAACAACCTCCTAAAAGTCATGGGCCCCACTTTTCCATCGACGTCTAAGTCATATAACATCTGAAAATACTTGATATTATCAATCAGATGGCTATTAAACTCATTTAACCCGCCGTCAAACCAAGAAGGATGCCAACCATATTTCTTTGAAGATCTTTTATTATAATTTATAAGCAGCCAATTCATTTTATGGTACCTTCGCCCCTACTCTCTGAGCTAAGGTTCTTTCAGATCCAGTTAACTTCTGATCTAAGTCTCTTGGTACAATAAGCACCATTCCGCCTTTTAAAGCATCACCTTCCAGTATAACAGGAATTCCAAAATTATTTTTCTTAATTGAAATATTGCCACCACCTGCTGTTATGTCCCCTATAAGCTTATTAAGCGTCACGGGCTCGCCTTCATCAGAAACCTTAAATATAAATTTTGGCGTTCCTTCTTCTGCCCCTTCTGCCGGAACTTTTTTAATTGGTAAATTACTAGTATTAACAACTTGGATATTTCCAAATTCTTTTTGTGCTATGCCAGGCTTAAAGAACGTATTTATTAATTTTGTTATAACTGTTTTGTTTACAAGACCTTCTCTTGGCTCATACATTGCGTATGCTAGAATACCAGTTTTGTCTATAGCTCCTCCGCCTTCTACTCCACCAAATATTTTATTTCTAAATTCTGATGACCCCGCGGCGCGCCTGAAAACGTTGGTGGCTACTCCTGGTTTAAGAGATGGATCAGCATTTTCAAATTTTGTAAATAAAACAGCGGTATATTCTTCTGGCTTAATACTTTCTAAGAATTCTTGTACTGCAAATCCTACATGTATCGGATGTAGTGTAGGCCCTTTAATTCCAGACCATCTTTTAGCTTCGTCTCCTCTTTTTGTAGGCCCTTTTAGATCATTGGCATTTTGTTTTTTATAATCAGCCCAATCTGCATAGCCAAAGAATTCTTTTGCTACGTCATCTAAGTTGCCCTCTTCGAAGCCTTCTCTTATCCCGAGACGATCTTTCTTTCCTTCAGGCATACCATATTTAAATTTTGGATTTTCTGGATCACTTAAATCTTCGTAAAAATTAACAACAGATCTTCTTACAACAAGATTTTGAGGATTTTTAATATCTTCTAAGTTTACCGGTTCTTCGTACATGTCCGCAGGTATTTCTGCTTCACCGCCCGGAACCTCTTCTGCCCCTGCGGAGCCGGCCAACATTTCACCACCTTTTAATTGATTATAAAACTTTTCTCCTGTTAGCCATTGGTAGTTCCTACCAGGCTTAAGTTTCGAAGATCTTGTCTTCTCTTTTAAGAGGCTCCTTAATATTTTTATGTTCTCTTTAGTTGAAGGCTTTTTTAAAATCTTTAGTACAACAGATGGCGTACCAGAGTAATATTCATAGCCGGCCTCCCCCCATATTTCAGTGTACTTCTGGTCTAGGTTATAATAGAATTTGTAAGCTCTAAGTGCTTTTTTAAATTCTTTCTCAGCCTTGTCAAAGGCCTCTTCTTGATGACCGGTTTTTGATGCATCACATTTTGTACCGGAGAGATCGCCCGTCCCGGTGAGCGGAATACCGCAGGGAGGTCCAAGCCTCTTTATCTTATCCTCCGCCGCGTCCAGGCGACTTTCAAATTTTTCTGAGGAATAAGGAGGTGTCATATAACTAAGAAATTTATTACCGTTCTTGCTTGTGCTGAAGACTCCTTTTTTCTTTCTTTTCTCTTTCTTTTCAGCTGCCCGCGAGAAGGGCCTGACCGCTTTTTCTTCTTCGCCGGGCCCACCAGGCTCACCGCCGAAAATACCTTTGGTCCCGGCCACAACTTCTCTTTCAGCGGTGGCTTCTTCAGAAGTACCACCTCCTGCCGCTCCAGCAGTAAGAAAATCATATTTTTCATAATCAAATATTTTATCTTGGATATCCTTCCAAAGAGAACTCATACTATTATATATTTTTTTCCAATCACCTTTGGCAATTTTATCAATTTTCTTAATTGACCGACGTTTGCGCTGGTAGCCGGCTCGGCCCCGGGGCGCCCCACTTTTCCACACCCGCCCGATCTCCTCGATTATGTTCTCCGCTAGCGTTTGCCCATGGGCAGATCGCCCTTCCTCCCTGGGAATCCGCTCGGACTCCCGGCCTGTAGCGGGGCTCATACCATATCGGCGTACACTTTCTGGCGGCGCAATAGGCGCGCTAGCGTCCGACGTCTTCGCGATTTCACCGCGTTCAATTTCTAAACTTTCTAAATAATCAATCTGTTTTTCAACTGTACTCATATCGCTTAGAAAAGCAGCCTTCTGCTTTTCACCATGCTCTCCGCCTCCCATGGGCTCAGCAAGTTTATCAATTGCAGCCTGCAAACTATCCTCAAAGGTTTGTTTGAGAACCAAAAGCTCATCATATTTCTCTTTTGTTTTAGCTTGAAGAGGAGAAACTCTTTGACCTAGTTGTTCTAAATCACCCTCTCTTTGATCTTCCGCAGCTTGCACAAGAGTAGGATATTTTTTTCTAAGTTCGGGAGTAGTAACAATTTCACCATCTGCTATTTTTTGTTTAACACGCTGAAATTCTGCGTTCTTGATTTGTTTCTCTTTTTCTTCAACGGCTTGCTTAATGGTTATAATGTCTTGAACGTCGCCCTTGGCCTCGCCACCGGCTATTTGTTGCCATTTTTTATTTAATGTATCACGAGCAATTTTTAACTGTTTGATTTTTTTTGTAAGTTTTGTAACTCTAGGGCTTGACGCCAAAACTTGACGCTTTCTTTGTTCTCTTAGCTCGGGGCCCACAGCTGCCATCGCCTTGCGCTGCGCGCCCTTCAGCCCGGCCTCCCATTTTTGCGCTGCTTTTACGTCTTTTGTGGGCTCTTTTTCTTGTTTAGGCTTTTCACCTATGCCACCAAATTCTCTTTCTCGATCAAACTCATCAAGAGTATATAAAAATTGGATTAATGCTTTTTCAAAAGCTTTCAAATTTTTAAAAGCTTCATTTTTTAACTCATCTTGTGAAAGCCTATATGTCTTAGTTGCTTTAGAGCTTGCAACTTCTTGTTCGCGAGCTGCAGCCTTTTCAATATTTTTTGCAGCCGCTGGTTGTATTTGTTTATATAATTCTCTTTCAGAACTCATCATAAAAGAAAATTTATCAGCCGCTTTAAGCTGCTTTATTTTTTGCTTATCGCCCCTATTCGCTCTTATTTGCTCTGCTCTTCTTTTCTCAAGCGCAACGTTGACTCCGCTCATAGTCAACGCCTGGCCAGGAGTCAACGTTACAGCTAACTCTCTTTTTAATTTTTCAAGAGCCGACGCATTCTTCCATCGCTTAGGCCTTGGTTCTTCTTCTGCAGTAGGAATATCTACTGAAGTTTTTCCTCCGGCTACTTGCGTAGCAGTAGCCGGCGCTTCAGGCCGCCCTGGCAACTTTGTAGTGTATCCACCTTTCATTTTGCTTGTAGAGCCAGCCGCCGCAGAAGCAGGTGTCACTGTCCCTGGCTCAGCTAAACTAGCCGCCGCGGCGGCCGACAGTGGACCACGAGCCTGAGCGTCTGCCCGACGTTGCTCAGCTGCAGCCTTTGTCGCGGCAAGGGCTCGCGCTTTCTTCGTCAACGGCCTTACCGGCCTCGCAGTACCTGTCCGCGTAGCTTGTACTGCGGCAACCGCTCTTTTTGCTTTTTTTTCTTTCGCATCCTCAACTGCCGCCGTCCTTGGCTTTGGGGGGGCTTCTTGTATGATATCAGACTTTTCTGATTCTTCTAGTCCAAGTGATTTTACTAAAGCCTGAGTCTCCGGGTCTTTACCCTTCTTTTTCACAGCTTTCTTCTCTACGGCAGTAGGCTCGGATGGTAGTGGGTCTAGACCCAAGCCTTTTAAACCTCCGGGGGGGAGATACGTATCATATCTTTTAAGAAATTCTTTGGCTTTCTTTTGCTCCTCTGGGTTGCAGCGGATACCTAACGCACACTGCCTAAGACCAAGCATATTCATTTTTTGCCTTTCCGCTCTCTCTTCAGCTCTCAATAACTCTTGTTCTTTTTCCCATTTTCTTTTTTCTTTTTTACTTTTCCACTGCTCACGACCAACTTGTAAAGGAGGAGCTTTTCGTATGCCATACGTTTTTTCCTGCTCTTTCCGATGCGCGACCCTCGCTGCATGTCTCTCAGCTGCGAGTCTCTCAGCTGCCTCCTTCTCGGCCCTTGCGTCTCGGGCTGCAGCCCGGGCCCGCGAGGGTCGGGGCGGTGCCTCTTGCTCACTAATCAATTCTTCAAGCTCTTCTTGAATAATTTTTTCTAAATCTTGTTTTAATATTTCCATATTAATTTATCCTAATCATAATTATAATTTTTTTAGAAGGAATTTGTAAAACCATTGATATTGCTTTCATAAAAGGCTCTGATATATTTAGTTTTGCAATTTGGTTTTTGTCAAAATAGCCATATGTTGAATGTTCGTCGCTTAACATAACCTCGCCACCGCCGAAGGCGCCGGCAAAAAATCTTTTATTTTCATGTGAATAGTTTAGCTCCACAGGATCTAATATGTTCAATCCAGTTTCTTCAAACACTTCTCTTTTCAAACCTTGCAGCATATTTTCATCTTGTTTAATATGACCCCCGGGGAGATCCCAGCCTTTATCATTTTTTAATAATAATACTTTTCCATTTTTATGCATAACTGCTTTTGCTGATTGGCTTGTATCTTCTTCTTGTCCTGTTTTGAGATTATAATCAGTCGGATCAAATGCTGTACCTCCTTGGTTTCGAAAGCCAGGAGAAACATTTAATTCATTAATAAAAGATTTCCATTGTTCTAAAAGATGTTTCATAATTTAAGGACCTATATTTTTTATGCCCGGGTCAGCTATCATCTCTTCTTCATCTGACATCATCTCTTCCCAATCTTCTTCTTCAAAAGAAACAAATTCGCCTGTTTCTACACCGCCTTGCCACATTTCTCCAATTTCTTCATAGGGAAAAGCTCTGCCCGGGCATGCTTTACCTGCCCCAGTCGCAAAGACATGATGAGGCACAATGCCTATTCCATTTTTTATAATATCTTCTTCCGTAACTTTAAAATCTCTTTTAGCTCTTCGCCTTCTAACATCTAGGCTCTTAACCAGAGAACGCCACGTGGTTTTAATCTCCTCAGCGGTCTTACCTTCATACTTTCCTGATTCAGCCGGCCCATATTTTAAAGCATGTCTCTTGGCTTTTATCAATTCACCGTCCTTGCATGGCGGCAATTTTCGTTTTTCACAGAACCATGCGCTCTTCACCAGCTCCCACTCTTCTTTGGACGCATGCGCTTTTATGTTGTCTAGACCCTTAAGTTCGAATAAAATTTGTTTAAAATCATACGGCGCAATAACTTTTGGTATGTTAAACCGTTTTGTTAGATAATTAATTAATTTTTTGATACCATCAATATGCTGGCTGCTCCATGAGCCGGCCGGAGGATTCGGAGAAGGATTTGTTAAATCCACTCCAACACTGCGCGCATTCGCGGTCATTGCATGGCCGGCCATAAGATCTGGTGGTATATATTCTAAAGTGATCCCGTCTTCTGAAACCTCATAATGAGAGCTTTTACGCTCCCCAGATTTTGATTTTAAAAAGCTTTTAATTGTTTGACCGACATTAGGAGTTTGAGTAGAATGTAGGACGATATATCTTGGTGAGCCCAAAGGACGTTGAGCTGTCCACATCTCTTTCGGGTAGGGGGTATTTGTATCTTTGTATTTCCAGTTAGAAGGGTTTTTAAGAAACTTAAGTGTTCTTTCGCCATTGTAACCACGTGGGATATATGGATTCTTTTTTTTTGGATTATATCCAAATTTCTCCATGAGAGCAATTAAAACCTCTGGGCAAGTTCCATTAGGACACTTGTGGAGCCAAGATTCTGGTTCTCCTCCCACATCTTTCAAAAATTTCTGCCATTCATCTGTAAAACTCATATTACCCGCCAATGATTATATAATAAATAGTTTTTTTTATTTAAAAACTCTTTCTTTAGCGGTATCAAACAACTTAGGCAAGAAACTCTTTTTTAATTTCAATAATCTATCAAACTTAACCTTTTCTCTAGCATCTGTAAATAAAGTTGTTGGTCTCTTCACCTCACCATCGATTAGTTGCTCACTAAAGTCATAAAATTTAGATTTTGGCTGTTTTGCTGTAACAGCGGTTGTGTTTAAAAAAATAAAAAGAAAAACCACAAAACTAACAAAATATTTCAATTATGTACCTCCTACAAACCAAAAGCTCGAAGCATTTGTTTGGCCTCAATAATCATAATAGAGTGAGCGTAAGTCCATCCACGGTATTTTGAACCTTCATGATCCGGATCAGCAGTGCCATTTTTAGCGCGCAATGCTAAATGTACCAACTCGTGAAAGAGCGCGCTTTGAGAGATTTTATGATCGTACCCCTGCCAAACCCATATCATAGATTTACTTTCTACTCTCCCTATAATATTGCGCTTTTTGAACGGTCTGCCTCTTAAGTCATAACCCAGGCTGCTAACTTTTTTATTTATGTCCCATTGAATCATAACTTTTTCAAGCACACCTCGTACTGCACGGTCTCTATCGCCAAAATATTCAGTCCATTTATGGTAAAAAACAAAAAAAGCTAATGCCGTTTCATGCTTTGGGTATGTTCTACAATTAGGTACTATTTGAGAAGCATTTTTAAAAAAAGGAATTAAAATTAATTGAGGAAGTGGCTTATCCAATTTGCAGCGCGAGCTTTTGTAAATTGGTTTATTTTCGTTTGATAGGAATACCGAAGGGCCGTGGCCTGAGCAGGTAAAGCAAGATAACAAAGATAAAATTATTACTATTTTTTTAAGCAAACATATATCCTCCTAGCAGTCTGCTTTCTTTTTTGTTACCATTAGAGTCTTAGTTATAACATCAGCTCTTATTTCTTCTAATATATGGCTAAAATTTTCAATATCAGATTTAGTTATTTCATCCATCATCGCCCATAAAGAATCGACCTCATCTTTCAGTGCCGCATTTTCTTTTTTGGCTCTCTCTATCAACTTATCTAATTTTTCAATTTCTTTTTCTAGTTCTTCTACTTTACTCATCTTCATCCCCCTTACAAATTTCGTCAAGAATTTCCATTAAGCTAGCATACATTTCTGTGGGGTTGTTCGTAAGTTTATACCACTTTCCATTTCCGGCATCTGCTAGTTGTTCCCATTGACTTTTATTAGACCCTGTCCTAGAGAACGTATATAATTTAAGTTGTGGGGTACCAGAGACAGCCGTTTTGGTTTCTTCTAAACTTAGTTTAGGAACAAGAAAACTTTGAGGATGTTCATCACTAAAGACAATAATCACTCTCTCGGCGCCAGGCCTCCAACTTATATCAAAATTTTGTAATGGGGGCTCTGATTCTATTACATTAGTACCTATCCCACCTCCGTTCGCCGGCCCAGCCCACTGAAAATTAGATATGGGCTGAGGAAGGGTTGCTGTAATATTATGAACTGATATATAAATTGCGTCTAGCAACATCTCGTAAGCAGTGCTCATTGATTGCATACTAGTATCCATCCCAGCTAAAGAAACCAAATAATCAGAAAATCCAACTAGATCTTGTACCAATTCCAAACGCTCGTTATAGGTTGAAGGTAACACGGCCACAGGGCCCCTCATAAATGCCCATTTGATTACATCTTCATCACTAAAATTTTGAGCAAATTGATTTAATGCTATCATAACAGCGCTCATTTCGTCGCCCATTGAACCAGACCAATCAACGATAAACAAAACATCAGTGTCTTTCATCTCTTCGCCCCAGTCTGCTATACCATCGCAATCATCGTCTAACCCATTACAAATTTCTGTTTGTGGTACCACTTCGCCCTTACAATAAAATGGAATGAAGTTTTCTTCCTCATCATAACTTCCCCACGTACCGGCATCACAGGTCATTTCCCCTGGTATGCATATGCCAACCATCAAAGTACCTTCAGGCCCGGTATAGCATGCTCCATACAGATCTTCATCGATTTCTTGATTGCAATTATCATCAAAATTATTGCACTTTTCCTGGCTCAACTCCATTCCGATTAAAGGCTCACAAACATCGTTTGGATCCCCTGATGGCACCCAATAGCATAAAGCATAACATTCTGTCATTATAAGATCTATACAATCAGGATCTAAACATTGACATGTTTTGTACCCCTGCCCGCATAATAGTGGATCATCTTGACATGGGAATAGTACACCAACATCTTGTATTGTGCAAACACACTCTAATCCTTCATCGATCTGCCCATTACAATTATTGTCTAAGCCATCACATATTTCATCAAGTTCCGGAGGCGCCGTACAAGAAATCCAATTACCTTCATAACACATTTCATACCCAGCACCACAAGCAGTACTACAAGGCTGAATCAGATTCTCATCTGTGTCTCCATCACAATCATCATCGTGGCCATTGCACTCTTCGTATGGTACAACGCCGCATTCATCACAATCATTTAGTTGGCCTTCATCAATTTCACCATCGCAATCATCATCTTCATAATTGCATACTTCTTCTTTGCACACTGTAGTACAATCAGTATATTGTATCAATCCTTTATTGCAAACTTTCTGTTGAGTCCCAGGAAAACCTTCTTCAGTCACGCACTCAACTTCATCAAGTACATATTGGGATGGATCACATTCCATATACTGTATACATTCTGTTTCAGAATATAAAGTTGGAGGATCCTCACATATGTTCATACATATTTCTTTCCTCCAGATCTCGTCTAGCGGAGGACAAAAATACCATTTACATTCAATGCACTCCGCCGGAAGAGGCTCCGGCTCTGGTGTCCATGGAAAAATTTCTGGTTCTTCAAGAACATCATTCTCTACATCTTCTTGATCTTGTGTGTCACTAGATAAATCACCGGAACCGTTAACTTCATTTGTAGTGCTGCACGCTATCACAAGGAAAGACATTAGCACCACAAAAAAGTTTTTCATATTTCGTCCTCAGGGTTTAGTTCTGTATTTATTCCACACATTCCTCATGTCAATTGGCTGAGTATCTACCTGATCAAAAATATCTTTACGATTTACTTCATTTTCATATAATTTTGCCAGGGCCTTACCGGCTAAATAAAAACTATCCCATTTTTTATCTGCCTGATTGAAGAAAACTGAACGTGGCTTGAAGTATGGAATAATTTTCCACTTCAACCCAAGACAAGATCTTTCAACATGACCGATCACTCTGCCATTGTAGGCAATTTCATTTTTGTAACCGTCATCGTACTCTTTAAAAGTTAATTTCATTTATTCGTTTCCTAAAAATAAATAGTGCCTATGTTAATGATATCATATAAATTAACATTTTAAAGTGTTATTAACAGCAAAGAAAAGCAAGAAAATGAGCAAATTTATTAAACGAGGCGACGATGACTTTGAAAGTACACTTTCAATGTTAGAAAAGAAATACCATTGGCATGGCGGAGAACCAGATGCAGAAGTGATTGTTAATTGGAATAAAAGAGAAGTAAAAGAACTCAACGCAGTTAGCTTTTATGCGACTAATTCTGCTATCTCTAACGCAATTAAGAGGTGCAGAAAAGGAATTAAGTCAGTTGAGGTTATGACAGACGGCGCCACGCTGTACTTTTATCCTAAATATGTACGGCCTCTGCATCTGGTATTGAAAGTTTCGAAATAATCTACAGATTAGGATTAAAACGTTTTCGTTTTTTAGGTTTAGGTACCGGCGCTTTCATACCGCCTAGCCACTGGACAGCGGCCGGCGTTGGTACTGTGCTAGCTTTAGATTCAGGCTCTTCTATCTCACCGGGTTTGAGATAAACAGATTCGTAATCTGTACCCCTTTCAACAGGAATAAACAAAACTCTTCCTGCGTTTATTTTGGCTAATACACCGCCGATAGTTTTCTCGCCACGATATTCTGTCGGGCTAGGGCCGACCTCAAAAGGAGGATTCTCTACTTCAATCTGTTTTTTAACTTTTGCAAAATCGACTTTGCCACCGCCAATAATCTGACCTTCAGAACTATCATGTTCGAAACGTCCATCCGGCGCCTTAGGTAGTGTATTTAGATACTGTGCTACAGCACCCAACCCATTCCAATCTCGGCTGGGCACAAAAAACATTACTGGTTGTGTTCTAAATTGTGCCCCGCGCATGCGGTTTAAAATAACCAGTTGCTTCACCATGTCTTTTTCTTTTTCTAAGCCTTTGAAAATCTCGGCCGGAGCTTTCGATAACTTCTTTATTCTTTTTTTATTCGGAAGAATAAAATATTCTTGATTATAATCTTCTAGAAGCTTTTTTGCTTGCTTTTTTTCTTGCTCAAAAGTTAAGTTATGAACTTTAAGCCTTCGTGAAATAACAAACTCGCTATACCCTATAGGTGTAGGCGTCGCCCCAGCTCTGATCTTTAGCTCGTTAAGAGCTAATTTGGCGTTCTTCTCATTGGTGCCCCCATACTTGTACGGATCCCCGGGCTCGCCTCCTTCTCTTAAATACTGGTAAAGGTGTTCAAGAGACCGAGCGCGCATTTTAAGAATTCCAGAATCGGTTGGTCGTTTTCTTTCTTCTTCTTCCAGCTCCAAAGATGTCATGACCGACGCGGCCTGCGATCCTGGTGTAAATTTAAGTCGACCAGATGCTTTCATGTGTAGAGTATGCCCATTTATTAATTGTTCCCACCATTTTTTAACATTCCTCTGCCAAAATTCACCTGGTGTCAAAGTAGGCCTCTTCGCCGAAAATATTTTTTTTCCGTTTTTTTCATATTCTGCCTGAGTAATTGGCTTTCCGAAGCGCTCAAGATAAAATTGTCTCCTCGCGACCTGGTATAAACTACCTCCCATAGGGTCTTCCGACATCCAAAGAGCTTCATATCCTTTGGCAAAGGGATCGTATATTGGCTCTTTTGGCGCTTCAAGCAATTTATTATAAATTAATTCATGTTTTTTTCTGGGATTTGCCCGTAACTTTTCGACTTCTGGATGCTCCATAGGACTTGCGCTTGGTAACCAGGACCTTTCTCTCCTTTTTTCTAACTCTTCTGGTGATATATCATCACGAGCCTCGAAGGCTTCGATACCCAGATCTCTTAAAGAATAAGGTTGCCAGTTAAAGCATGTTACCGGTGGTACCATGTCGTAGGCATCTTTCAGATTACCAATATCCGAATAATTGGAAGTAGCTAGCCTTATTATATTTCCATAGCTTTGTCTAGATCTACAGTATACTGAATCAGGCCGACGATACTCATCAAACCACCATCCGCCGGCTATCCCGGTAGGATCGACCAGATTGATAACTAGCCCAGCGATGAGGGCTTTTACAGGATGCATCGGTGGGTTCATACTCAAACCTCGCTGCATATCTATACTAACTCCAAAAATACTTAATCCCCAGAGCGCGCTGCTCACACCTTTAACTATAGCCCCGCCCGGTACCGATAAGATACCATATAGCCCGCTAGCACCTTTTTTCACCGATGGTACCGCATCCATCACCGCACGCGCAAACAAGTTAGCTTGTTCCCGAACGCCGGCAACATTACCAATTTGTGCTGCTTTGATGGTACCGCGTAGCAAAGCGATAATTTCGTTTTGCTCGGCGATTTGTACACCGTTGCTAGCTAGAGTCCATCGAATCTTCACAAAAACTTCTTCTGGTATCTCTTTAAGATTGGCGCCTGGACCACCGCCCAGACGCTTTATCAGCTTTCTTGCTTCCGCATCGTCGAATTCCACACTACGAAATGCCGCGGCGGTCTCTTCTTTTCCTCCAGAGACGATATCGTCAAAACGGCTGACTATATACTTACCTAGATATGCAATTTCTTCTTGTACCATATCATCAATATTTTTCATTCTTTTGATTTCGTCTATGAGTACTGTCAGGCGCTCAATATCCGGATCATCAGCCCTAATTAATTTTAGTTTTCTTATTTCCTCTTTTAAAACATTAACTACATTGTCTCTATCTGCGCCGGTTAAGTGTACATCTAAATAAGGTTCATGCGCATGCTTCCCACTCGGTAGGACCGGCCCACCAGGCGCATATGGATCGCCAATTACAAGAGACATGGGTCTTTGGCCCAGGCCAGGCCTAAGGCCTAAATATAATAAATTTTTTGTTTTTTCCCACAACCATTCTGGCATGCCCGACGGCCTCGCTCCGGATAACACAAATCTTTGACCGTGACGTCTAAAAATTCTTCTCATTGATCGTTTAAAAACTCCATCTGGGGTTAAACGATCTCCGGCGTCAACAAACCTTCTACCTCTGTCTAGTAAACTTTCTTGTTTTAGCCCAGGAACAACTTCTACTTCATGCGCACCCAGGGCCTGGTTGATTGCTTTCGCTGCGCCCAAATCTAAAACTTCATAATGAGAAATTCTTCCAGGAGGAAGGCCGTAATCTGGCATGCCGCCAACTATGCCGCTAAGAGACATAAGCGCTTCTCCAAGTTTGTTCCAAAATATTGAATGTATAATTCTAGTATTTTTTGCAAATTCCAGCCTATGCGCTAATTTGAGTTGAGAAGGCCGTTGCAGCACACCTAGAGGCCGGCCCACAAGATTCATGCCGCGGCTGACCACAGGCCCCGCCTCAACCCACACATACGTACCATCAGGTAACCTTTGCCTGAACATAGCAATCCGCTGCCTGGCTCTTCCTGATGCTTCAACTGTTTTGGGCTCATAATGCCCATACTCAAAAATTATTAAGTCGCCCTCGATCACTGGAAGATGGACCATTTTCTGCTTAACACCCGGGATGTGATCGACCGGAGCAGCTGCCTTAGCCACCGTCCCAGCAATCTCACCGAGATCATCAACAAAAGTCACCCCGCGATGACGTCGCAGAGCGTGATCCCCACGCTTAATCCTAATCACTTCAAGTACTTTAATCTGGTCAGAAGGATATGCAGAAATAGCGCTAACATATTTAGGCATGCTATTATAATATTCTAATAAATAAATTAACTTGCTTAAGCCGTCTCGACCAGTTTGCAAGCCCTTACCTGCCTTCGCCGTCGACGCACCAGAACCAAATAGAAGACCAACAGCCCGAGCCGAGGTATCTATCGCCTTTGGCAGCATATGCACCATGAGTCTAGCTCTTAGATTTTGATCCCCTCGCCATCTAGCCATAAACTCCTCCATAGAATCAGGTATACCATCCGGAAGTGTCTCCGCAAAAAATTTGGGAGAATGATGACGAACCCACTTTAAATAATATTCCATGGCATCATAGACATCTCTCGCCTCCCTCCGCGCATACTTATCACGTATATTCGGAAAAAGGCCCGAGTCCAGGGCGTGATCAGGATTTCCCCATGAGGATAATATTTCATATTCTTTTATCTCAGCGCTTTTTACTCTTCTCTTGTAAGAATCGCGGAGGCCTTGTCGAACTTTATCGTTACTCTCGATATCTAAATAATATGTAATGTTTGTTGTTTTTTCTGTTAGTTTTTCTTTATCACTTACAACCTCTCTCTCTACAAGAATTTTAACAAATTTATTAAAAGAATATATTGGATACCAATACGCGTATTGGTTTTCCTCTAGTTTACGATCTAAAGAATAAAGGCCGCCGGGCTCTTTTTTTGCATTTTTCGCGCGATGCCCAAGTACTTCTTGGTATAGCCGGCCTTCAGAATCGAGTTTAAGTTTATAGCCGATTGGCGACTTAAACCAGTTTTCATGTACATCTTTTGGTTTTGTGCCAATTGGGATATTGGGATCCTTTTTGATATCATCCGGATCACCCATCGCCCCGAACTCATATGAACCAAGGGCCCATTTTTCCAATACGCCTTCGAAAGACCAGTCCTCGATGGCGCCATCCGTGAACACCCACATTTTCTCACCGGTGAACGGATCAAGTATTTGCCTCGACCCCGCCGGCATATCGGCGACATCCGGTGACCCGGCCGGCTTGATTCGTCCACCTGACAACTCTGCAATAATTTTATCGATTTTAGTTTTAATCTCATTCCATTCTTTAGAATCAACTTTGGACTTTTCAAGCTGCGTATGAAGATCCTGCAGCTGTGGGTACCTAGAGCCATATAGATCTACCCCTTTCTTAATACGCCTCAGGGCTTCTTTCTCTGTCTCACGTCTCGGCGGGTGCATCGCCGGCCCCTCGGATCCTCGATATACTGGAATGGGCTCGGGAGCCAACATCTTCCTTTGGCTCGATGGATCAAGTATTACGCCACGATAATGTATTAATGGTTTTGACCGGACTATATGCACCCCCATGCCGGCCGCCGTAAGGGCCTTTTCAACATCTTCGGGGCTCTTATATAAATTTGCTCCTCGCACAACAAAGCCTTTTTTGCCACCTTTCTCATGAGGAAGTCTCTGGACTATGGGAAAACCGGGCCTCTTTGCCACGCTTTCGGTTTCAGGTCCAGGACGCTGCAGTTCTTGTTCAACAAGCTTCTGTTTTATTTCTTTTTTGATTATATTTTCTAGTTCAGAGCGTTTTAAAATCATGCTTTGCCTCAATCAGAGCCAACGTCGGCTAATTCCTCTTCTTCTTCGTCTTCTTTTTGCCATATAAGATGCAAAACTTCTAGAATATGCTTCTTTTTTAAACTTTCCCTCAGCTCCCCTAGGTTGCGCCTAGCTTCGACGGACGTAAGTTTATTTTTCTTTATTTCTACGCAAATTAAACACATGTCAGGATCCCAGCCTTTCAAATTCTTCAATTGCGTTAAGAAGAGTTCTTATGCGTTCTTGTTTAATTTCTTCAGGTATACTAGCATCTGCGATTAGATTTTTTAATCTTTTTTCCATTCTATAAAGTTCTTCTTGTTGCGCCTGTACGTCACCTTCTGGCTTCGGTTCAACATGCCCAGCGCCTTCAAAAGGCACTTCTCCCATGACTTCTAATTCTTGCTCACCCAAAACTCCTTCAAGGGTCGCGTAAATTTCTTCTTTAATAATTTTGTTAAGTTGACGTTTTGTAATTTTCATATTGGTATCCTTTAAAGATCTTTATACTTAGGGTCTTTATGTTGAGGGTACTCTAACCATAAAATTTTTAATATTTCATCGAGCTTCCATCCAGTCGACATGCTTGGCTCGTCTCCCGCCGATATATCATCGGTAGCTAGGGGCTCTTCCCCGATCAAGCTAGAATATTCTTCTTTAATAATTTGCTTTAACTGTGATTTTGTAATTTTCATAAAATTTCTCCTTACGGTCTATGGGCCAACATCTTCGGCCAGTATTAACCTAGGACGAGAATCACGGCCACCGATAACTAGGCCACTCTCAGTTACTAGATATAGATTGCCTCGACGATTCGTTTTAAGTAGTACACCTTTCTGTGTAAGCGTTTTATTGATAACAGCTAAGGCTTCGTCTAGACTCGGCGGGGCGCCATCATCTATAATTTTTGTTTTTTTGGTGAGTACGTCCTGCCATGGTATATTATGTTTACCAGCTGCAATATCAGCAGCTAGCTCTGGGTGCATTTTAAAATCCATTCCCTTAGTAAGCGAAGTGCTAGCAATTGCTTCTTTAATAATTTGTTTTAATTGTGATTTTGTAATTTTCATAAAATTCCTCCCGGGATATTATAAATAGTCTCAACTTTGCTATCTTCAAAAGTTATTAACCTCGCCGAGAGGCGGTCAAAAAAAAATTTTTCTCACACTGACTAACAGCAATAGTTACATATGTAATATGAATAAATATGAATGGGTTAAGATCGCATATAAGGTAATGTTGTTCCTAGGCGCAATATTAACGTTTGTTTATGCGGTTTATAAGGATGTACATTAGTCGTCTCTCCACCATCTGTTGTCCCATAGGAATTGATCTATATCGCGATCCGGAGCCGTCGTCAGGACGTGATGCCCACGGCCGTCTGTGTAACGCTTGACCAGCTGTTCTTGTCGATCAAGAAGTCTAGTTACTTGCGCCAGAGCCCAATCTGCTTGTTTCTGGCTAACTGCGCTGTTAACGTACTCCATTTTCTCATCAAAGAAATTTTCCCATCTCTCATGATTTGGGCCATGTTTCTTAACTGCTAAAAACTGGTTGATATCGAAATTTGCCTTGTTAACTGCTTCTTCGTTTTCTTGGTACCATTCGCCATATTCTTCTTCTGACCAATCTTCTGTCGACCAATCCGATCCGGGAGTTTCTTCTGCTTTCTCTTTTTCTGCGCAATCAGCTGAACTAGTGCAAGGTGTCACTAGGTCATTGGCAATCTTCCAAGCTATAGATCCTGGCTCATAAGGATCGCCAAGCTCATTGGATCCTTTACCAGATATATCGATTACTGGCATGCCTGCAGACAACGCCTTCCTGCCCATCGTCATCGCGCTGCGAGCTGCGTCGCCTAGGCCTTCATTTAAGTACCGGCGCCAATTTTCCATTATAAGTTTCATCTATTTGCCCCACTCTCGCTGCATATCATCACATTCTTCCCGGTTCTTTTTGCACCACTTCACGTATGCGTCATCGGATCCCCGATGTTTCCGCGCGCAGTCGCTGTCCTTGTTCGATGGGTGATCAAACGATAGGTTCACTACTTCGAAGTCATCGGTCACTTCCCACCCGGTCATCGCCGATCCGGTACATGGGACAATTATGCCATCATACGTTAACTTTGATAATTTGATCTGATCTTCTGGTGTCATTGATCCGGTATCAATTAAGTTCATATCAAGTACTAGATATTTATTAACTTTCAATTGCTGCGCGCGCACATTTAAGGGTAACTCATGGGTTATTGCCGCTAGCACTTCTGCCGGAAAATTTTGAATTATTTTTCGGTACCGGCGCCAATTTTCCATTATAAGTTTCATACTAATAAATAGTTCCTATATTGTAAGTAACCACAATACAGGAATTAATTATGGAAACTGTTACCCTCGCAATGATTGCAATTGGCGTTGCAACTAACCTTACTTGTTTTTTGTTTGGCATGATTGCTGGTAGGAATTCTGCTTATAAGACCATCAGGACATATGAAGTTGCTGATACTGTACAGGACATGTCAAATATTTCTATCTCCCCTAGGGGCAATGTTAATTAACCATGGAGAATCATTGAACATTCGAAAACTCAAAATCTGGAAATTTGTCCACGCATCGTGAAGGTATCTAGCCTGGCCTTTTGGGGCTATATTCCCCATGGGAGATAGATTCCGGGATATCCCTCCCCCCCCCATGTTAACGATATCATAGGGTTTTATTGTCAAGCATTATCGATCTTGAGTTTAGCACATATCTGCCTAACTGTTAAAGGCTAATATCCTCAATGTCTTCAAGGACATAAGGCCAGCCATCGATGAAGCTAATGCGTATCTCTCCTATAAGATAGGAGTCTAGCGCATCTTGCATGGCATTGGCATAGTCAATGCGATTAGCCTTAGCTAAGTACTCGATTATGTTACGCATTTTGTAGGCTGTGAAGTCGGCTAAGTTGTTTAGTTCATTGTCATTTTCCTGTGTCACATATATCAATATAGGGACGGGCTTTACTAAGTCAAGGCTGTGGGTAGGTTAAATAGTAGGGCATAACTGGCTGGTTTTGCTAGTGTTTCCTATTGCCATTTACCTAGTGCCTTATGTAATCCTGTGTGTGTTCCCTAACCTATAGAAATAGTTAAACGTTTTCGTTGGTATACTACCCAGTTAGTTCAGGGCGTTGCTAGTGGTCGCTATGCTGTGGATAACATTGGAGTTATCGTCCTCAATCCATGCCGGCCAACCAGCTAGCAGCCACTCGTTTAGCATAGCTTCCGCTTGAACCAGTGAAGTCGTTTGATATCGTTGGACATTCCCCTCACTGGGAATACATATATTGTAACTACCTGAAACCTCAGACCTTTCCGGGCCAAGTGTCTGAGCTAGCAAGGTGTTGATTACGTTAGAGATTTTCATTAGTTAGATCCTTGTCTCATAAGTGTGCGGATTAACAGGTGAATCGCGTCCATGTTGTCGCTGCTATTGTTGATTGACAGATTGCGTTGCAACCACTTGAGATTGCTAAGTTTATTCAAGTCCCTCCGCATCTTTGGAATATCAAGGGGTTGCAGCAACTCATTTAGACGCTGCATGGCGAAGTCGTTGAACATGTCCAAGTTATTAGAATCTTTCATCTTTTGAACCTCGACCTAACCGTGGAGTGATATCAACCCGGCCATCGTGATGAATGTCGACGCCAGAAGTGTCACAAGTAGTACGGTGGTCACGTGGGTACGATTGTTATTGTATACCCTCATCATTTCGCTCACTTAGAAGGAGGCGCGGAGCATGTCAGACACGCCGGAAGTGCCGAAGGTTGCGGTGAAGTGCCGGGCAAGTCGGCCGCGTAGGTCTTTCTCGATTTGGCCGACACGCTGTTTTGTGACACCGAAGGTGGTGGCGCATCGCTTGTCGGCGCCCAGAAGCTCATTGATTACGCGGCCTTGCATGATATCACGCTGCCGGGTGTTCAGGCTCGCCATGAACGTGGTGACGGTTTCCCTAATGATTTCACTGTTTTGTGTGCGCTCGTGTCGCACGTCCTGCGTCATGTTGCCGGATGGTACAACCGTGGCAATAGTGCCACCGTCAGCGCTCAGTGGTGCATCCAGGGAAGTGCCACGGGCTTGCATGTATTGGAGACACGCCACAACGTCAGACTCTTCGAGGCCCATATGTGCAGCGATTTCAGCAGGTTGCGCGTCGACACCGATGGCCTTGCGTGCCTTCTGGAGACCACTCCAGAGCTTTTTGCTCGTGCGACTGCCACAATGGACCAGTCCAGCGTTTGACTGAACGTGCTCCTGGCACTTGGCAGTCATCCACATACGGGCGTAGGTGGTGAAGCTCGCGCCCTGTGTGGCGTCGAACTTATTGATTGCAATAAGGATTCCCTCAGAGGCACAAGCCAGCAAGTCGTTGAAATCTAAACCCTTTCGGACGTGCTTCTTAGCGACCTTATGGGCAAGGCGAATGTTCGCCTGTACAAGCTCATGACGTGCATCGTTGCAGTCGTCGGTCTGAGCCTTGGTAACCAGTTGGATTTGCTCGTCTTTTCCGAGAATGATTGCAGTTGTGGCGAGTGCGGTGAGCATGTTCAGCATGTTTCGATACCTCCATCGAGTGTGTTGCTGTTACCCCTAAATAATAAGAACCGTTGTGGCTCGGTCAAGGGGTCAGGGGTCGATTTATTGATTATTTTTCAACCCC
>Ga0208299_1001068_pt1 | contig 21696 bp, 37 predicted proteins | sample 15_taG_FD_184089 | JGI IMG/M metagenome (GOLD analysis project Ga0208299, IMG submission 184089) | Marine viral communities from the Subarctic Pacific Ocean - 15_ETSP_OMZ_AT15312 metaG (SPAdes) (version 2) | ecosystem: Environmental > Aquatic > Marine > Oceanic | place: Pacific Ocean | collected...
TCGGGGTGTAGTCTGCTGTTTTGCGTACCTCTACCCAATTGTCTACGGTCTGACCGTCTATAATGGTGGTATTGCTTTCGTACACCTCAAACCCGTCTGAGTTGATTATGGTTACATCTGAAACACCCGAAGCTACGTAGTTATCACTTCCTGTAATTGTAACCCTTTTTGAACCTTGCCCTATGAAGTTGTCATCTCCCAACACCTTAAAACTGAAAGCTGAATCCTGTATTATATTCCTTTCACCCTTTACTGTTCCTTGAAATTCAGGATAATCATTAAGGTTGATTAGTAGTTTCTTGAATCGGATAGGCTTCTTTTCTATTGTGGTCGTTCCGCTTCCGACAGTTCCAGAAGTACCCAAAGTAAACGTTTCGGTAGTTAACGCTTCTACTTCAAATATTTTTATCAGCTCAACTTTCGTTAACCCCTTTTTGAATGGATTGTAGTCCATTACTTTGTTCATTCTCCAGTAAGCGTTGTCAATTAGAATTTGATCTCTGAAATCGAGCTTTGCAATGTCCCACGCTGTGAGATCAAAGTAACCCGTCAACACCTTTGAGTCCTTGTTGGTTATTTCTTCTATTTGTCGCTTGTGGAATTGATTGTATAAATTGTTGTTCGTGTAGAGCAAAGTGCCTGTCCACACGTTAGCCGTATAGTATAACTCTTGAGGGATTCCAAAGTTTATATCCTGTGCAGGTGCTAAAGGATGTGTAAGATGTCCCGCATAAGGATAAAAGGACACAGACCCCGTGCCGCTGAAATAAGAACTGAATACCCAATCTGGTGTTCCTGTTGTGAATATTCGATTATAATACAAGAGCCTGATATTTGAACCCGTTGGAGTGACTCCTTCTGTTATATCTGAATCATATATTTTTGTTATTATCCTCGCGCTATTTCCATCATTTACCAAAGGTGAAGCAGAAAAGATAATGTCTATATCTTTGGTATTGGTCACAAAGTCGTTATCGGTTTCTATCCTTCTACGTCCGTATGTGTGTCCGTGTCGATTCTGATAACGTTCGTTGTAATAGTCCCCATCTTCCTTGTACGTGTAAAGATATTCCCTTGCAGCTAAAAGCCCCATAGGTTCAATATCTATATTACTACCCCTATCCATTTTTTTAGTCCAATCTCTCGTCACGCCTCCACTATAGAAGTCATCCCTTGTTTCTATTATAATGTCTGATTCACTATCGGGATTCGGTAAAAGATAAAGATTGAACATCTTAGCAACAGATAGAATTAAATCAGCCATACCCACATCTACCACCGTTTGATTCATAAAAATCAAATCGCTTTCAAAGATTGACCCTTCTGTGTCATTCTTACCCGTTGCTGTTGTAGACGTTACCTCCCAATCGTTCCACATATTTGAGTTAGCTATCAATTGCCCCGATAGATTGGTAGTTATTAACTCATTGTTGTTTATTACATATCTAAAAATTATCTTTTCACCCGCAAATAGTAAGACGTTATTTGCTGTTGTCCCTAAATTAATAGACTCATTAAACGTGGTCGGATTGACTGTTGTCGTTAAATCAAATTGAGCAGACATATCAGCTATGACCGTTTCAACTAAAGACAAGTCAACTTTAATTATCTGTAAATGGAATTTAATATACCCTTGATACTGTCTGTTGAGATTGAAAACCACCCTCTCCAATCCAATAGTTTGACTTACTGTAAAGGAATAAATACCCGCATTCGGCACTAAATAAAGCCATGTCGAAGCGTTCCAGTTATTTCCCGCGTCAAAATTAGGAGATGTAAAGTCGTTATCTAACTTTACTGTTCTATATCCTGTTTCACTTGTGATTGCAGTCCATGAACCCTCTGATGTTATAGGACCATCAACTACAGTTTGTTCCGCTTGGAACTTTCGTGTATTGAGTTCTGTATCATCAGCCCACATAGCATCCTCGTTAAAAGGAATAATTAGCTTAGAAAAGAAAGCAGAATCAAAGAAAGTGGATGTGTAAGTAAACCCTGCGAAGTCGAAGATTCTGTCTATAATGGTCTTTAAGTATACTGCGGGTCTGAAATCACGGACGGAATACACTCGCTTTCCGTTCTCGTATATCATGCTGTCGCCATAGTCAACCATCGGGTATACGTATTCAGTAGATCCGTACCATGATGTTACTATGTTGTCCCGCGAGTATACATGGTCAAGGTCTGAGAAATCAATGTATCTGACAGATTCAAACTCCTCTGTTGCTTCATTCCAAACCTGCTCAACACCATTGAGTTGCTTATCCGCTAACGCTGAAAAGATATTGATAAGCCGACCAATAAACACCACCTCATAGATATACTTCTTACTCTTTATCTTGACCTTCCGCAACTGTACAACACCTGCCATCACTTCCACGCCATCCGAGATTACACGGGCTTCCGCTTTCTTGTTCGGGTTGAAGTTTACTTCTACATTCAGAGCTGTTGAGTCGTACGGGTTGCTGATGTTCACATCGTAAATCTGACCAAATAGAATGTCGTTCGCTTTTGTGCTTGGACATTGAATCGTTTTACTATACTCTGTATTGCGTTTGTTAGGGTCGCGAATATCAGCAATGGAGTAGTTAAAGGAGAAGTCCAGCTCCTGCATTATATCCAACCTACGACCTTCTATAAGTACCTCAGCCACGCTGTCTATGATTAGTTAAAGAATATTCTAAATCAAACTCGTATTGCATCAGCTTATCATTAAGGCTCGTTTGTTTCTTAATGCTTCGCCCGTCTATGTTGACCGCTATCATTTCGTTATTCAGTTCCTGGTAGATTACAGGCGAAGTAAACAGGTCACCCATCCACGCGCTTTCTGATTCTGTCAGGTAGTCCGTGTTGATGGTCAGCTTTTCGGTCATCTCAGTATTGAACTCTGTCCGACCTCTACTTGCTTTTGTGTAGTCCCAAGATGTGCCCGTAAAGTTGTGCGATTGCTGAACGTAGCTATCTCTTTTCACTTTGGTTTCTTCCTTACTCTTTAGGTTGAAATTGAAGGAATCGTAGCCCCCTAACCGATTCAAGAAATGGAGTCTGATAGGTGTGTACTTACTACACTTCTGGTCAATGTTAAAAGTGATTTCTTCGGACAACACACTCCCAACCCTTACCCATACCTTATAACTCGCAGCACCAACCAATATCGTAGCAGGGTTGCCCGATGTCCACGCTGACGGGTCGGAATTTTCTATGTCGTATGTTCCACAAGCTGTATAACAGTATTCGTTATTTATCATTGAAGCACCATCTATTGCACCCGTTGACACTTGTATGCCATCAGAATCATAGCTTGTTATTCCTATACTTTTATTCACAGCCACGCCAACAGATAAAAAATGAAGGAAAGCCGATTGATCGCTGTCAATGTATCTTGTGGACGGTGCATCACTTAGGAACTTCTTACCTACTACTGATGTATCGTAGTCCGTATAGTCAAAGTCTAACCAATCAATAGTATTTCTAACACCGTTCCAGACGCTTTTAACGTTTACCGTGTATGTTGTACCCCCGACATAAACACCGCCTACTAAATCTTCTTCCTGAACAAATAGAGCGTATTCCTTGTGGGTATTGGGCGCGTTAAAGATACCTGCATGGTTCACAGCAGGGATAGCAATATCAGAACCTACCTGAGTCTGTAATATCCGTGAAGGGTCATAGTAAGCTCGGTCCGTAGTTACCACTCCATTGGAGTCTATTCCTTGTCGTGGATAAACCCGTGCCGTGCTGATAGCAGGGTCAACTGGAAAGTTAGACGGAAGCACAACAACTTTAAAGCGTTGCGTGGTGGTGTAGTTGGTAGATCGAAATACGTAAGGGTTATCATTATTGGCTAAACCATACGCTTCGGGCTGCGAGTGGACGAGTATTCCCATACCCGTAAATATAAAAGCATGGGATATGTTTCTAACGAAGAAAGCCCCCGATCAAGGAGGCTCTCAACACAACGAACAGAAAACAAAAGTCAGTTAAAACTCCAATACAATAGAATCACTTATATCAAATAACGCTTCCTGTTCGTCTATTGAAGGTGCTTCTGATAGAGTTACAATAATAGCTTCTAACGCTAAATCAGAACCTTCTAATACTTCTACATTAATTACTTCTGTCATGATTTCTCTGTTTTTGTTTGTTTTGATGGTATAAATGTAAGAATAAATCCTTTCCTTTTACATAAGTAAAATATAAAAGCATCATTTAAGCACAAAATAGTTGCTTATCAATAATGATTCTAAATAAGAAATCTGTATTTACTCGATACCCTCAAATAATAAATCCTCCAAGTCTGCACCTATCGCAGGTTCTAACATCTTCGGAAGGTCACGGGTTACCAGTTTACTGTTGATCACATTGGTGAAGAAGTTAGTGCCATCCCTACCATCTTCTGTAAGTCTGTTTGCTATATTAATAGCTAATGATGGGATGCTTCTTTCTGTTACCTTAAAACCGCGCTGTTCCATCTTCTGCTTAACGTTGGGATAGGTTAGCCATTCCGCTATGTCGCTACTCTGAACGGTGTATGATGGTTGTTTTCCTTTGGGTTTCACACCTTCGTCAAGCTCCAGGTAATAGTCAAGCATGGTAACGCCTATTCCGTCTATATCGCCTGACTTGGTAGGTTTGAATTTGATAGACGAATCTAAATCTGATGAAGCGTCTGAGTTATTGTCTTTAAGCCCTTCTGATAGTCGTGAGGTTATTAATCCTCCAAAGGTTCTAAGTGCTGATGCTGTGTTCTTCATGCTTTAGTTCGTTTCCTGTTAGTGCGTGGTAGATGTTTTGTAGTTGGTGAACGTGGTTGATATGTGAGAGTTCCACATCGTTGATATAAACATTCACACCACCTAAAAAAGATACGTCTATATGATAATAACCGTCTTTGTCAATATCCATTGAGTAACCCTCAAACCCCAACCTCTCTAACCATTCCTCTGTTAGTGGGATTGGTTCTATGCCTGAAAGCTCATTATCATAAATAGTATCTATTTGAAACGAACTATTAGAACCAACTAAATCAACCCAATTTCCAATACGTAACTCTGATGCTTTCATAGTGCTTCCTTATAAAATTCCTTTCGTCTATCGTTGTCAAATATACGTATTACTCCATTCTCTAAACTTCGCTTTGTATAGATTTGCGTGGTCTTCTTCAATAGCTGTTCCATATCCTGACCTTCCATTGGCTCAATCCATACATTGTAGTTATTGGTTGTCAGTTTAGCTATCATCTCTTTTTCATCTGGTACGTTCATACGCGCCTTTCGCTTTGTGGAATGCTAACCTATTTAAGAACTCTATTAGATTCATGTCGAAGTAATAGTCCCAAAGTTCAGGTCTTCCATTCGTGAGGTTGTCGACTGTGTTGAGCCATCCGTATTTGCTGATGAACGTGCTAACTCCTTTTCCGCTTTGCGTTTGAGCCTCTGTGCCACTATCTCCAAAAAGCGAAGTGTACTGGTTACGGATGTCTCCCAATCCGATAAAAAAAAATCGGTTAACGGTTTCACTATTGTCATGGGTAGCTCTTTCATATCTTCGGCTGTCTGCTCATGCTTGTCGGCTTCGTGCGTTTTCTTGAACCATTTTCTACGGTACGCAAAACAGGCTAAAAGGTTGTGAAGATTCTCATCTATCTTTTCGGGGTCTTGTAGGAAGTGCTGTAATGAAATCCATTGTCCACCGCTTATCTTCTTAGCTTTCTTCTCGAAATAGTACCGCGTTCCGTTTACCTTGCATTTGGTCTTTACTTTGCCTGTAATCGGATGAGATAGAAAACCCATCATATTGATAAGATGTTCTATTCTATACCGTTCCTCGATAAGCAGAAGGTTCATTTCAACGCCTGAGAATAACGACACAATAGCACATTTAATTTCAAAGTCTGTCACTTCTTTGTTGGTGCTTTCTTCGCGCTTGGTTTCGGATTCTTTTAACAGATCGTGGTATGCTTGGTATTCTCTGAGGGTTACCCCGTTCCAGTCTGTGGGTATGGTTATTTTCATTCTAATCGTTCTTTTCGTTTTTCGTTGATGTCGTGGATGTTGTAGTTAGCAATGGCATATAACCTAAGGGCTTGACCTTCTTCCATAATGGTATCTTTAGAAAGTCCTTCCGCTTTACTAATCGCATCTTTCCAGTTCTCCACTTTAAATATTCCTTTACAGTCATCAGTATAGGGATGTATGTTCTGTACAAAGATAGGCAATCCTTTCATACCTGCCTCGATTATCTTTAGATTGCTCTTGTACGTGTTGAACTTATTATCTACCAACGGGGCTATTGCTATGTCGAATTGCTCGTATAAATGTCCGTAGTTCCAAACGTCCAAAGCCTCAACGTAAACGGCTGTAAAGTTATCAGCTAACCTTTTCCATTCGGGTTCTTTTTGGTTGTAACCTGCTATAACAGGTGGACGTGTATAGCACCCATCTGTCAGCATCAGATCAGCGAAGTGAGTTACACCGCCCGCCCATCCTATCCTATTCTGGTAGTCTGTCTTGGGTTGCCATTGTGCTTCATTCGGGTCTATTGCGTTGGGTATTACGTGCCAATTCTGATTAAGTCTATCAACCGCTTTTCCTAAGTGTTCATGCGTTACCCATATCTCGTCCGAGTTGATAAGTGCCTCTATACTTTGCCGTTTAAAGAACTCTGAAATACCCTTCGCCACGTGCGCGGTATTCAATAGCCAATGGTCATCTATGTCGCAGATGACATACGTACCGCGATTCTTTAATTCCTTGATGAACTTTTCTGTCTTGAAGTATGTGCCGTCTTTTTTATTTGCTTCACCGAATAACGGAACGCGCCTGGAAAAGACTACCGCGTCAAAGTTGTGATCAAATACCTTAGCCGTTGCGCCCTCACATCTGAACACGTCCATATCATTACCCAACAAAGAGAATGGCTTATGTAGTCTATGGTAATCAACGCCTGAATAACCTTCGTGAATGTAGCCTACTTTCATGATGTAAATAAATCCTTTTTATTTATTCGAGCCTCTGTTATCTCGCAATATTCAGAACTCATTTCGCTACCTATCCAATTACGATTATTAATAATTGCCATCTTTGCTGTTGTTCCAGAACCCATAAAGCAATCGTAAACTAAATCACCTTCATTACTCCAACTAATTATGTGGTCATTTGCTAATTGCTCTGGAAATATTGCAGGGTGTCCTGTTTTGTTTTTACCTACGTGAATTTTCCAAATATTAGAACGTCTGCCATATTCATTTCTAATAAAAAAACCATCACCTTTTTTATTCTCTCCTTTATTTATAACACTATCTTTTCTTTGTTTTCTGCCACCATTAACACATTTATGGTCTGTGATAAAATTCATTGCTTTTGGTTTTCCTTTACTAAAAACAAACACATACTCAATCACATTATAATATCTGTCTTGTGTTGGAACTCTACCTGTTTTCTCCCAAATCATTGTGTCGTGTAAATTAAAACCAATTTCTTTAAAAAATAATGCTTGTCTAAAACTTGTACCAGTCTCACTTCCTTTTATTGTAGCATCTCCAACTATCCAAACAACTACACCACCATCTTTAGTAACTCTATACAACTCTTTCGCTATACTTTCAAAGTCAAAACTATAACCTTTATAATCTCTTAAATTGTCATAAGGTGGTGAAGTAACAGTTAAATCAATAAAGTTATCTTCCATTCGTGCCATTGTGTCAAGGCAGTTTTCATTGTATATTTTATCTGTAGTCATCTAATCGCGTATTTACCTGAACTACTTTTAAGTTTCTCCATTGCTACATATCTCAAAGCGTCTAAAGCATGGTTGAAATTATCGACTGGCTGACCTGTCTGCTCGCCTGTCTTGTCCGTTTTCCATACATAACCCCGAAGCTCTTTAATGATGTTGATACTTGACGAAGTTACGAATAAAGGAATAGACCTGACCTTGTCAATTCCCGACCTAATACTATCAGCACCTTTCGGGCATCCCCTTATCCTGAATCCATGACCGCGTACTTCTGCTATGCTCTTTGGTTCTGAGCTATCCGCTATCCATTCGCCCTGTCTGAACCCTTGCAACCTTTCAGCTATTTGGGGGTTTGTTAGCCCTTTCTCATAAAGTAGCTCGTTAACGTATAAAGCACCATCGAAGTAACACACCTCCACGCCTGCGCTTGGGTCGTTAGAGTAGCCCCAATCGAGTCCAAAGGCTTTCCACTTCCATGAGTCAGGCATCTTGTCGCATTGCTTCCAGTTGTCATAGACCGCGCCCTGTAATGTTCCAAGTTCACCACATCCGTACACCTTCCACCAATTCGCCCAATAGGTAGAGGTCTTTGCTTTCTCCTTTGCTTCCTCTATTGCTTGGACTATTGCAGGTTCTAAGGCTTCGTTATCCTTGTAGGTCAATATCACATGGTCCGCACCGTGTGCAACCAATTCAGTATGTGCCCAGAACTCCTGAGTAGGGTTAAAGTCCACGTAGATGAACTTCCTTGTCCTGATAGCCATCTGATGATAAGCAGACCATGAGATGTTATTAGCCTCGTTCACAAATAGAATGTCACGCCTTGCGCCTCTGAGCTTGTCGCTTTGGTCTGCGCTAAAGAACTCAATGATAGACCCGTTTAGAAACGTGTAAGTTAACGTGCTTCTATTCCATTGGGTGTAGATGTCGTTACCTATCTCGTCTTGGATTTTTAGGAAGTCACGGATAGCACCCCTTCGGAGGTGTGGTATTGATTCAGATACGATGCTGATCTCTGATAGTGGGTTATTAGCCGCGTACATTATCAGAATAGGAATGATTGAAAAGGTCTTACTTGAAGATGTACCGCCTTGTACTACTCGTTCCCTCGTTCTTAACGCGCCTATCTTAGCTTGTGCCGTTGTCGCTTGGAACATCTACATCAAAAGGATTGAATGGAGTAGCGTCTGTCTTTAGTTGTACGTGCTGCTTATCCGTTAGACCGTTTATTCTTGCGGTTAGGTTGCTGTTATAGTGATTCACCAAAGCACCATCCATCTGTTCAGCTCTTATTTCCTCGCGCACGCGATTGATGATTGGGCGATATTCATCATATGCACCATCTGTATTCTTGAAGTAGTGGTCTAATGTTCCGACATGATAAGCCCCGAAAGTCTTAAACCCTTCAACGGTTAGAGCGCGTTCTATTGGTGTGTGTTTTGTATCTCCATCCTTCCCTACATACTCAACCTTTATACGTGGGTTATCCTTCACTTCCTTTTTATAAGCAAGGAATAGTTCCCACATCTTTTCGGGTGTTTCTATGTATTTATGCTTTGCCATATTCTGCTGCTAATCTCCATACTCTATCTTTTTCACTATACCAAATATCTACACCTTTCAGCTCGTTATATTTGATATCACTCTTTAGTAGGTGTTTCTTCCAATCGGTTATGGCTGCTTCGCGTTTCACTTTATAGCTTTCAATGTGAATCTTCACGGGTAGCAGTCGTTAACGTTGTAACTATTATACGTAGGTTCATCCACTATGTAGCCTACCTGAGTATCATCGCAGTTAGTAACCTTTAGCATATACTCAGTATAGGTGTAGGGTTGCCCGTACACATAGGAGAAAGTAAAACGAATAATAGTAAGTACTTCATGTTACAAAGATAACAATTTTACGGGCATTCCGACATACGTTCCTGGTTCTGTAATGTCATAATGTATAAATAGTTGTCATATCTTGATTTTTAAAAGTCTTCCTACTTGCTGAATGCTACCGCCACAAGTCCAACAGATAGGAAACGACCTACCGTTAATTTTCCATGCGACACTCTCATAGGTTGCGCGGTCATCCATTGGAATATGTCCCGAAAAAGACCCTGCCGCCAATTGCTCAATGGTTGTCTTTCGGACTTGAATCCACTCCATTTCTTCGTGTGTTAGTTCCATTGTTTAAACACTTCTTCATAGTTTGAATTACGACCACACCACCACGATTTAACATTGTCTTTTGTCGTGTCATCTAACCAACACGCTTTGAAATCAAATGTCCACACGCTTCGCTTTCCAATCCATTCATCATCTACCACCTTCCATACGATTTTATTACTATCTAAAAACGATGATCTATCAGTCGTTCTGCATATCGCTTCGCTAATGACGTTACTTAAAACATTGTCTTCCATACTCTGAATAATAGTTGCCGTGTAAATATAGTCATTCCAATGAATTGAACCGCTTGGAATACTGGTAAAGATGTCAACCACTCCAGAAGGAATACAACCAAAGCCACCCAAAAGCATACACACAACTCACAGTTGAACGGTTTTCTGTCCCATCGTCTTGTGAATTGGTGAACCGTTAAACCTAACACGGCTGTTGCTATTGCTGTCAGTATCATAGTCTTTCCTTTAGAATCTTCTTTACTTCCTTGACGGTGTGGTAAACGCTAACGTGGTCTATTCCTGTCAGGTCTTCGACTGCTCGATAAGTACCGCAGTCCATGTACGTTCTGAATAGTTCTGATTTGTACCAATAGATTTCTTTTAGTATTTCCTCTACCCTTTGCGCTTGCTCGTCAATCACAGGGTTATATTTTTCTTCCTCAATGTTAATGGTTTCAGGGATAGGACTGTGTTTTTTTATCCTACCTATCTGACCCGTTGAGCTTCCCATGTTCATGATCGTTCTTGACACCCAAAAGTTGAAGTAATCGTTTATCTTTTCGAGTTCTTTGTCTGACTTGTTACAGATAACTTCCGCTACTTCCTGGAGTAGGTCGTCAGCCATGTTACCTGCAAACCTGAAAGCCAACGTCTTGAATGTTCGGTCTTTTAGCAGTTGCTTGCATAGCTTTTCTTTCACGTTACGAATTTACGCAAAAAAAACAGAAAGAACTAAGCCGACAACCACCACGCCCATTGAAGTAGCGAAAGGTATCACCCACTTCCAGAATCTCATGGTGTTTCTTTTATCCCATCGTCTTACTTGGTAGCGTTTCATTTCTTACGATTTTAGTTATCTCATTTGCTAACTCTCCGACACGTTTCCAGTCCTTGTCTTGTTTGGATTCTTTGGTAACTTGATTAATAGCCATTTTCATAGCATCTACATAACCAAGGTTGTATTCGTCTGAATTATCGTTTGGGTTTTGGTGTGCTGTTATCAGCTTTCTAAATATTTTCTCTGCGCTCATGGTTTCATTTTTATGATTAATTTCTCTCCGTTCCATTCGGCTGATTTACCTAAGTCGTTTATGATTCGCATCATCATTTCTCTCCATTCCCTATCATGTGCATTCAGGTTGTCAATATTACGTACCGAGTGCAGCGTGGTAGCGTGGTCTTTACCGCCTAAAAGCAAACCCACCTCGCGTAAAGATAGTCTATTTGGTATTATCTTGTTTCTTATCAACCAGGAGAACACTTGTCGAGGTTCTACTAACTCGCGCTTTCGGCTCTTGCTTGTCAGGTCATCCATCGAAACCCCGAAGTGATCTGTGATATATTCAAATAACATCTTTACGCCTTTGCTTGGGTCTACTCCTGTCAGTTCACAGCGTATTTCTTCACGTACTCTGACTATCTCAGCATCTAAAGCAATGGCTACAAGCTTGGTTATATCCGATTGATTGTAAACCGTTAGCCTTTCTTTGACATCTTGGCTGATTCTGTCGCAAGTGTTCGTTATGAATTGCGCCCTGCTTGCTCTTACTATTTCGCTTTCTTCCATTTTATTTCATTTCGTTTTCATAAATTGTTCTACCGCCCGTCTTTCGGGATATTGTAATGCGAAACCACCGTAGCCTTTCTTTATTGGTACAACGGGTTTCATTTGTTTTGTTTCTACTAAGTGCTTATAAGCTAACTGGTAAGGTGCAAGATAAGCAAACTGTTCATCCTCTTTATACCAACGTTCTACAAGTTCCCACGCTTCCGCAGGTGTGATAGGGGTGTGTGGTCGTTCTAATTCGCTGCCATAATGCTGAATGTACGCTCTCGGTTCTTGCTTCTTAAAGTCTCTATACGCTGATAATATCTTACCAAAGATGGCAACGGAAAGGAACTGCCCGAAGGTGTCAGGCTCTACGGGTTTGTTTCCTATGTTCAATTCCCTTGCAGCCGCAGCCTCAAACGCTTCTATAACGTCCACGCTTGAAATATGGAATTTCTTATTCACAAACTCATTGATTTGTTCAATCAGTAGTTTTCCTTGTTCCGATTTTGGGAACGGTTGACACCCTACCAAAGATGGAAGGCTTGCTATTGTCGCTTTCAGATCGTACATTTTTTAAGTGTTTAAGTAATTCAACGTCTAATTGTTCTTCTCGTGATTCTGTTGCTTCTACCTGGTTCAGATAGCTTTCAAATTTAGGACTAAATAAAGTCGAAGGTCGAAGGAACTTTGAAAACTTAGCATCTGATTCCCACTCGTTCGCTTTCTTATCTATCACGGTCTTGAAGTCGTCAACCGTGTAACCGTCATTCAGTCGTGCTTTTATCGGGTCGGCTGTTGCTTTTGAATTGTGCTTGTAATTTGTGCCTAACCTCACATTAAGATAGTTTACTATCTCTTTAATATCATTAACAGTTACAGTATCATTAACAGTATCAGTTACATTAACACTATCAGCTTTTTTGGGTTTTGAAATAAAGGGTTGGGTTTTTTGGGTTTTCTTAGGTCGCCCACCCTTTGCACCGTTTTCCCTTTGTTTATCAATATAACCTTCATACTTTTTAAGGTCACGTTTTAACTGTTGCTTGATAGGTTGAAATGCAATTTTAGTTATCAGGTCATCCGTTACAGGGTTCTCGTCATTAACATAGCTGAGAATGTGCTTAAATAGTTCTCCTGCTTTATCGTCTGGTAATTCGTTTACCGTGTGGATAAGGTCGCAATACAGAATAAATGATTTCTTACCGTTTGCCATTATCTAAGTGAGAAATAAGGGGAGGCGTTGACGCGCCCTAACACGCAACACCTAACAAGGTCGCGGTTAGTTTTATCCCCAAAAAAGTTAATATTCATTTGTTAGGTTTTTAGATGTCGGGTGTCAATCCGATACGCAAATATAGTAATTTTATGTTAAAGTCAAACCGCACATTTCAATACAATTCTCACACTTTCCAATATAAGCCTTTCTGTTTAATTTACTGATAAAGCATTTTTTACCTAAAAACTTAGTTTCACTTATATCTATTATTCCTGAAGCGACTAATTCATTTTTCTTAGAAACCCTAAGAACCGTATCTAATACATTGTAATTCTTAAATAGATTATCCTGGATAGTTCTAAGCCTACGCCCTTCAAGACTAAATAGATTAAAGTCACATGAAACAACACGTAAAACAGACCTACAATAAAGCTTTAGTCTTTCGTATTCTCTTAATCCAATATCAAGCATTTTACCATCAAGTGCTGATACAGATGTGTTTATACAAACGTTATATTTTGAAAGCCTTTCTAATTGGTCTAAAGTAAGCTGATTCCAATGCTTTGTAATTATCACAATTTCCTTATTAATTTCACCCATCATCTCTATTATTGAGATTGTATGTTCCCAATCTTCACAAGGCTCACCAGAAGTACCCATTCTTACAAATGGTAGTGATATTTTATTGATTTTATTCGCTATTGCTTTTGCGTGTTTATCGCTTTTAAAATATCTTAGAACATTCTTTGAAAAGTCATAACCGTATTTCTTCGCATACCTCGCAGCATAGCAGTCACCGTAACAACCCTTTTCATTTTGAGTCATACCAGATGAACACCCAAGAATAGGGTCTAAAGAATAGACCCCTCTTGCGTTTTTAGTAAGTGTTATTGTGTTTGTGTATTCTCTCATAACCTACCGATATTAGGATAAAGTTCTTTTATCTTCTTCATGTCTCCTTTGTAGAACATATAAATCTTTTGGTCGGCTTTAGGGTACTTTCTGTGGTGTAGTGTCTTCTTTGCTTGTGAAAACCTTGTGAACTCACTTTCTAAATAAATAACCTTATTGTAAATATGAAGACCTTGCTCTTTGAAAAATAATTCATGTTCAGCCTCACAACCGTAGTAAGCCCCGTTTTTATCCCTGCTATCTCCAGTCATAACAACAAAGAAAGTATTATCATTCATCGCTTCTATTGCGTTTTTATAACCCTGGAACAATGTATCTCTAAATTGTTCGTATGTTCCTAAGTGATTTATCTCGCCTTCAGGTGGTAGCCCATCATAATCAATATACTTTTCAACCCTGTAATATGGTGGACATGAAAACGTTAAGTCGCTTTTTCTTTTCGGTGTGTATTTTGAAGTATCTGACAAATGCCAATTAACATCATTAAAGTCTTTGCAAATAGCATTATTCGTGTCACATTGATTCTGTCTTATCTCTGATGATTCATAAGTAAAACCACAACCACCAGAAACAAAACCCATTTGAACACCACCGCCAAAAGGATTGTAAACATGACTGCCATCTTTAGGCATAAAGAACCGCGCTATTATTTCACAAGCGGTAGGGTCTAATACAGATGCGTTCCCGTTTAATGTTTTCTTATCATCATGTACTATTTTACCTTTTACTATTTTATTTTTCGATAACACAACGTTAGAAAAACCTTTAGACCCTTGCCAACACCCTTCCCTGGACGCAAACCTCGGATTAATTACGTTATGTTTTTCGCCTGCTTCATCCAATTTAGCGTTCCATGCTCTTTTATTTTGAAGCCATAACCCCGAAGTAGAACGCCATAGATTCGTCATTGCTGTATGTGCTAACAACTTCATTCTAACTTGTTCAGGTTCTCCATAATAGATGTACTTGAAATCGTTCTTATCTAAATTAACCTTAAACCCTATTTCTTCAAATACTGATGGTTTTTCTAAATCATGTTTTTTAGAAACTGTCATTATCATAGGGTAGCCGAATGTGTTGCCCTCAATGATTTTATTTACCATGCTTTGGTAAATTTCTACATCCTTAAATTTAGGATACATTGCAGATTGTAGTAAGCAGTATTCTTTAGCATCGTGGTTTATCTCAAAAGTGAAGAACCCTGCAAACTCATCGTCAACCTTTAGTATTATAGCTGAATGTATCTGCATATTCTTACGGGCTGCTCGATAAGCTATCTTGTCTTCAATGGCTAATTTTGCTACGTCTTCTTCGTAACCTGACCCGATAACGCTGTCAACTTTTATCAAGTCGACTTTTTCTGTAAATAGTTTTGGTTGCATTGTTTTCATAATTAAAAACAGCTCAGGCTTTCGGTGATGCAGCACCTACTCGCCCAAGCCTTAGTGTTTTGTGGTTTACTCTGCATAGCTTTTTCAAATGTATTAAAAATTTACTTATAACCTAATTCTGTTTGCACGTTTTTCTGTTCCGTTGTTTTCCTCTGTTGGTATGTCTTACCTCTGAGGTGTGGGTGTTCCTCCTGGACTTTCCTTCTTGCTCGCATGATGCTTTCAGGGTGTGATAGTTCCTTGTTTCCTAATCTGTTCAGAAGTTCTAACGCTGTCAGGTATTTGTTTCTATTCACTTCTAACCACCAAACACGAGCTATTAACTTAGTGTAGTCATCCCTGTACTTCGGGTCATTTTCCAGAAGTTGTTTTACGGTTTTGTAGCTGTTTAGAATCTTCATTGGTTAATCTTAAAAAGTCCGTCCCTTTTTGACTCGTTAAATATATGGATTCCTAAATCTGGATGCACACAATTACGAAGAACCTGACCAGGACAATGATTGTCTTTGTAATAAATATTCCCTTCGTATTGAATACCGAGCCAATCTTTTAGCTTTTGGGTTTCCTCTACCGTTCCTGCATTGATAAACCCTTTAATATTTTTCCCTTTGTATGGAAACACATTAAAATTCGACCAGAATAAGTGTCTATCTATTTTGAACGTGGGTCTTATTAGTGGTTTATAGTACGGGGTTACATTTTCAACCACCCATCTACCATTAAAAAAGTTATTTAAGAATAACACCTCTTGGTATAACTTCATATCTGGATAAATGTTTATGTCGTGTCTTGTAGCTTTTACCATTCTGCTATGGCTTTGACAAGGTGGAGAACTCCAAATGAAATCAAACTCTTTGTAGTGGTCTAACAGATACTGATGAGCGTCACCTATTACTATTATATCGTTGGGGTGTTGTTGTCTGTATATTTCTGCTATGTCTTTTTCCATTTCCACCGCAGTAACATCTACACCTTCCCATAACTTACGATTACCGCCAATTCCTGCATATAAGTTTAGAATCTTCATAATTCGGATAGCATTTCTTTATACCCTTCAATCATTATTTCAAGCTCTGGAGTGCTGAATTTAACCGTAGTATTTGAAAGTGAAACAAGTAAATCAGATTGCGTTTCAAGATAGTTCTTATCCAACCATTTAGAAAACTTGTACTGCTGTCCCTGTTGCATGACATTACAGCCGTAGCATTGAACCTGACAGTTGATTTCATTCCATCGGGTAGCGTATTTGCGCCTGCTCATAAAGTGACCGCATTGCATCTTCTTCCAATGGTTAGACCTTCCGCAAGTGACACACTCCACAAAGCCGTCTAAGTTTGCGTTGCGTTGCCTGATGTAAAGACTAAAAACCTTATCAAGTTCTTTAACTACTGTTGACCGTTTGCGCTGTTTCATGGTCTAAAATGGAAGGTCGCTTTCGGGTCTATTATCGTCTATTGTATTTGGCTCAGATTGTTCTTCAACCGCGTCTATCTTCCAAGCGTTCAGGTTTACAAAGTAACGCCCTTTCCATTCTGAGCCTCGGACATTGAAAGCAACCGTTACCGCTTCGCCTACCTTGAATTTATCTATCTTATCCGTTGCTTCTTTGAATAGTTCAAACTTCACATCCTGCGGATATTTCTCGTCCGTTGTTATTACAAATTCACGTTTAGTGAAACCGCTTTCAAAGGCTTTAGTTTCGTTTACCTGCTTGATTGTTCCTGTAATTTCTAAGCTCATTTTGTTTAGTTTTTTGATGTGTTGAATAGATTGTTTTTAGGAAATTCTTTAGTGAGAACTTTTAGAGTTGATTCCAGTTCTTCGATTGTTTCGATGTAAGTTAATACCATCGGTGTATCCATCCAATGCGCTTGGACACAGAACTCAAAATAATAACCGTTGTCGATTAGCGAGTATTCTGTCATTCCCGATATTAAATTGTAGGTATCAAATAGCGTGTCCGTTTCGGGGTCTACCAATCGCTTTGATTCCTCGTACATTTCTTCGTATTCGTGGTTTTCTTTAAAGTTAAAACCATAGTCTTTTAGTTGGCTTGGTGATAGTATCATGTTAATTTGTCTTTATAGTGGTTTATTATTATTTCCATTTTGTTTAAGTAGTACAGGTTGAAGTCGTTATAACCTCCGTCTGCTTGTTCCCAAAGTCGATATAAAACGTTTCTGAGTCTTTGGCTCGGTGACTTACTATCGGGTATGTCATCAATTTCAAAAGTAGCATTTTTCAGCAACTCAATCTCATCGGGTGTTAATTCGTTGGTGCTGATTCCAAGCGTTATCAATTGACCTTGCAAAGCGAATAACTCAGCAGCTTTAACATTCTCCTGCGTTCCGATAACTATCTTCACCGTTCGGTCTGCTCTGGTGGATAGTCCTTCTACTTGTGCGTTTAGTATTATCATCGGTTCTCTACTCTTATCTGTGCTTCACGTTCTGACCTTGCTTGCATAGCTTCACTAATCAGCCCGTTGTATTTCTTCCAATGGTCGTCTTTTTTGTAGAGTTCCTTGAAGTTGGAAGCCTCAATGCTTTTGATCTTCATGTCATCGCGTAGATGTTCGGGAATTTCCATGAATGTAGCTTCTGACATTTCAGCACGTAGTCGCACCTCCATGAAATCTGTTTTACTTGCGCCCATTACTTTGTCTTTGGGGGTTTGGGTAGTGGCATCCAATGGGTTACTGTTTCTGAATTATTATTACGAATGGGATTTACTTCAAAGTCCCATACACATTCGTCTTCATAAACCCACCCTATTCCAGTATAAGTACCCTCACCTTCATCTACACAGGCTACTAATACGTCTTCGCATCCATCTGGTAATTTATCTTTTACGTCTATCCATTCCATTACACTACTTCTTTAAGTGATTGAATTGCAAGTTTCAAAGAACCCTCTACATCTTCGCTGATGTTGTATTTTCCTTTCGCTTGCTCGATTGTTCCTTTGCCCTCAACTACCGCCTTAACGATTGCTAAAAATACCTTATCCCCATCGGTTACTATTATCCGTTGTCCTATTGGTGTCGGTACTTTTGTCGGTACTTTCTTTTCAACTTTCCCGTGATCGTTAGTAGCGTCTGCGTCTTTTGTGTCGTCTATTAGAAACAAACCATTCAGAGCGTACTTCCTTGCGTAACTGGAAGAACTCCCGAAACTTTGGGCAATGTCCATTCCTTTTCTATCGGGGTTTATTCCTGCTTGTGCTGTAACTGATACAATGACTTCTTTATCTTTTGGGTCATTTACCCACGCAGTAGATTCAATAAAAACTAAACCACCTTGTTCTATCACAGCATCAGATATTGTTAATAGTAATCCATGCTTTTTAAGTAGTGGCTTAACCGCTTCCAGGATGTCTTCGCAAGAACGGTAGTTGTACTTTCCAAAGTTGTTTCTTTGGTTCTTCGGGGCTTTTAACTCCGCTTGTATTTCAATTAGTTTTTTCATCTCTCTTTTTATTTTCTAAGTTACTAAATTTCAATCAATTGTGGCTACTTTGTGCCGTAATATTTCGATGGTTTTCGGGTCGTTTCCAAGTCCTGCAAGTTCCATGTACTTCATTGCAGACCGTAGTTGGTCGCGTGTCTTGCAGGATTCGATTACTCTTTTAACTCGGTCTTTCATTTCAGGTTCTTATAAGATTCGCAATTGGTACAGATGACTTCTACGTCTGCGCCATCAATATTCTGCTCGGTTATTCCTTCACCGAAACAATAGTCACACACATACTCACAATGTTCCTTGCAGTCGGTACATATTCTCATGTCTTCGCTTTCGCCTATCGGCTGTGCGTTGCAGCAATCGCTGACTTTATCTATCGCGTATTTCATTTGTTGTTCTCTAAGTTTTTTAATTGCGTTGTCCATTGTGTCGTAAATTTGTTGAACTCCTTTGTCCATGTCGTTCCAGATGTCTTTCATTTTCTGAACTCTTTAAAGATTGGTGCTATCATTTCCATCATATCGGCTTTATCTTCAACGCTTCCTATCGCTGCTGCCGTGTGAAGTTCGCCCGATGTTTCCTTGTCTATTATCGAAAGGATAAAGTCTGTCAGGTCATCGCCTTGATAGTCGATTTCTTCGATGTCGAATTGGTTACCGTCTGTCTGACCTGAAACCAGGATAGGATGTCCTCTGAATTTGATTCTAACTGTTGTCATGGTTGTTAATATAGTTGGTTATCGTTTCTATTGTCCTTTGAGTTGAGCCTTCCTTGTTAATGAATCTGTAAAAGGTTCGGCTACTAAGCCCCGTTTCTTCAATTAGAGTGGTGGCTTTTATCCCCTTGTCCTTCATTTCCATAAGTACATCGTAGGGTTTGGGTGTGTTTAGTTGTAGGGTCATTTGGTGAGTTTAGATATATTCTTAACGCCTTGTTGTTTCCAGTTCCATGTGTCAGTATTGGTATTATTCCATCCCTCACCACACGTATTACATACCCACCTTTGATATGGCTTACCGAGCATGGTTGTTAACTCGTGGACTACATTACTACCGCAACACGGTGACACAGCACCCAGCCAAAAGTCTTCATCACGGTCTTTTCTATTTGGGCGTTCCATTTATTTACCTATTAAGTTATCAAAGAACATTACAACACATCCGTTAGGTGCTTTCGCCCCCATCCTAACCTTATACCCATCAACTTCCCAAGTAAAAGAAGTGAAGAAATCAATTCCTTCGGGGTCTTCTTTTTTACACAAAGACCAGAGGAAATTTTGCTGCTTAACTGACAGCCATTTAGACCCTTGAAAAGGTCTACCGTCATCTGCATTCTGCCCCCATTCTGCTTGTTTTTTGAAACTCTTAATTAAGTCTATCGCTTTCATATCTCTGTTTTTAGTTTTTCGTTACATCAAACATACAGCTATTTTACATAAGTAAAACATTTAATGTAAAATAATTCAGGGTTAAGCACGTATTTATAATGATTCTAAATAAGAACCCCTACAAAGTTATTTAGAATGATTATAAATTACAGCATTCTTTTACTTATGTAAAATATTATACGTATATTTATACCATGAAAGAGTACGAGATACAAGCAACAGACAGTAAAGTCTATGAAGATGGTTCTACTGGCGCAGGTGATACGGTTGATTGCGCGTATAGAAAGAGCCTTAAATCCGCAAAAAGTACAGCGTTAAGGATGCTATCAAAGAAGGGGATTTATTCAGTATGGGTAGAAACCCGTGACGAAGATGGCGACCTTGATCTACAACTATCAATCTACAAAGGTGATAAGAAGTTTAGGTCACACGCTCTCTAAGGTTAGCGAATTTTACCGCGTATAATTTTCAAGTTGTCAACCTCAAAACCACCATCATTGAACACTTGGATATAGGAAAAGCCATGATTCCATTTATTGATAGGCATATATTGGGGGTGCATCTCGCAAAGACAACCCGTTGACCAAGTAGTGACTACCTTTCCTTCTAAGTTGTTCTCAGAGTGCTCGCTTGTCTGGTGGTTGTGTCCACAAATAACAGAGGCTTTCGCTCTCATGTAGTAACCTCTTGCAGGGTTAACAGGACTAAAGACAGACCGCCCGAACTCGTGACCGTGTAAGATGTTCAGCTTTCCTGCCTTTATTATTCGCTTATCTTGGATGAACTCACAGCCTAACTCACCAAAGCGTAAAAGAGCATCTAAGGTAAACTCAGACGTTCCAAGTAGTTCAGGTGCTTTGGTTCTTAGATATGCCTCATAGCGTTCTTCATGGTTGCCAAGTTTGAAGTAGAAAGGAACTCCAGGAAACTCATTCCTAAACACTTTCAATAGTTGCCTGCATGATTCTAATTCCTCAGCAAACTTTCTTTTTCGTGGGTCTTTTTCGTATCGGCTCAGAGCGTAGCAGTCCAACGTATCACCATTGAACACAATAGCGTTCACCTTTTTCTCTTTACCGTATTCAATCGCTCTTGTTATTGCTGTTATATTATGATATGGCACGTGTATATCAGACAGTAAAAGAATACGGGTACAGGCTTTTGGTAGTTGGTATGCTTCCCATTCGTCTTCGTCCGTGTCTGGTAGTCCGAAAGGGTTTGATATTCCTAATGCTTTGGCGTGTTGTGCTTTCTCTGTTGCGTGGGTTGCTTTGTGCTTTCGCGCTTTACCCATCTGACCGCGTTTATATCGTATCGCGCTACGTACAGCTTCCACGTCTTTAAAAGCCTCCATGTTATCCTTATAGACAAGCCTTGCAAGGGTTAAAGATGGAAGTTTACCCCATTCAGGATGTTCTAAATACTCGTTTACTATTTCTTCGTTTATAGTCATCTCAACATTAGATTAATTATAATTCCTGCTTCAACGGCTACGGCTACACCTAAGCCTATCTCTAAAAGTAAATTCTTGATCTTGTCCTTTCTCCGTTGCTTCTTTTCCTTCGCTATTATCGTTTCAAGGTTGTCTATTATCTCATCTTGTTCTTCTTGTTTCTTGCGTTCTAAGGTCATAACTTTTTCCATGTATAGG